>Ga0310697_10006098_pt1 | contig 11515 bp, 12 predicted proteins | sample 172DNAGHGlowgp2_FD_203883 | JGI IMG/M metagenome (GOLD analysis project Ga0310697, IMG submission 203883) | Sheep rumen microbial communities from Palmerston North, Manawatu-Wanganui, New Zealand - 1728 DNA GHGlow gp2 (v2) (version 2) | ecosystem: Host-associated > Mammals > Digestive system >... | reverse complement strand
CAAGACGCTCACAACCGTCAATGCAGAGCAGATAGTTGATATTTGCCGCTCTGTCAAGAAATATTTTGAATATATCATCATAGATACCGGTGCAGGTATCAACTCTCACGTTTTCGACATCGTTGAGCAGGCTAACCTGATACTCGTCATCTCGACTCCCGACCCTGTCTGCATCAGAGATGCGAGCCTTATGTCCGATGAATTCTACAACCGCGGCAACAAGAGCCAGCGCCTTATCATCAACAAGATAAGCAAGAAGGTCATCGGCGATGCCCTCGTATCGAACCTCGATGAGATAATCGACAAGGTCGGCGTTCAGCTCATCGGCGTTATCCCCGATGATTTCAAGATGACAGTTGCTACCGGTAAGGGCAATCCGATACCGACAGATTCGGCTGCACTGAAGGCGTTCGACGCTATTTCAAAGAGACTCGGCGGAGAATTCGTTCCGCTTACCGTTAAGACGGCTTAAAAATGTAATTCCGCTCGGCGGGGAAAGGACAGAAAAATGAAGATCGCGATCATTGCTCATGACGCTAAAAAGGAATTGATGGTACAGTTTTGCAGTGCTTACTGCGGGATCCTCTCAAAGCATACTCTTATTGCTACCAATACAACAGGAAAACAGGTCAGCGAAGCAACGGGACTTCCAATTAAACGCTATCTGAGCGGAAGAGGCGGTGCCGAGCAGATACTTGCGCTGCTGTCCTGCAACGAAGTTGACGTTCTGCTCTTCTTCAGAGACCCGATAAATCCCAAGTCTACTGACGTGAACGATATGAACCTCCTGAGACTCTGTGATGTCCACAACGTTCCCGTAGCTACCAATATCGCTACTGCTGAGGCGCTTATCCTCGCTCTTGAGAGAGGCGACCTTGACTGGCGTGAGGTCGGCAATCCCAGTATATGACCAATATTCGGTGCCGGGGGCGTTGATACGCCGCGGCGCCGGTCCATCGTCCCTGAACAGGGACGATTTTCGTGTAAGGGCAAATCGCCCTATTGTATAAATAATTCTAACCGGAAAGGCTGAAAACTATGGCTATTAACATCAAGCGCCCCAACGGCACAGAGGACGTTCTTCCGAAGGATATACACAAGTGGTATACCGTCGAGAAGATAGCCCGCGAAACTGCTGAGAGCTTCGGCTTCGGCGAGCTGCGCTTCCCCACCTTTGAGAATACCGACCTCTTCCTGCGCTCTGTCGGCGAGACCACCGACGTTGTTCAGAAGGAGATGTACACGGTAAAAGCGAAGGAGACCGAATTCACGCTCCGTCCCGAGGGCACTGCCGGCGCTATCCGCGCGATGCTCCAGAACGGGCTCCTCAATGAGGCTATGCCCCAGAGGATATTCTACATCATTTCCTGCTTCCGCCACGAAAGACCGCAGGCAGGAAGACTCCGTGAATTCCACCAGTTCGGACTTGAAATGGCTGGAAGCTCTTCACCTGCTGCTGACGCTGAGGTCATCAGCCTTGCAAAGAATATCCTCGACAGACTCGGACTGAAGAAGATAGAGCTCCACATCAACTCTATCGGCTGCCCGACCTGCCGCGCTAAGTACCACGAGGCTCTGAGGGCATATTTCGAGCCGCGCAAGGACGAGCTCTGCGATACCTGCAAGGAGCGCCTTGTCAAGAACCCGATGAGACTTCTCGACTGCAAGAGCCCCGAGGACCGCGAAATAGCCAAGGACGCTCCTGTTATCCTCGATTATCTCTGCGAGGAATGCAGCGACCACTTCACAAAGCTGAAAAAATACCTCGATAACGCCGGTATCTCCTACACAGTCGACCCCAAGATAGTTCGCGGTCTCGACTATTACACCAAGACTGTTTTCGAGTTCATCACAACTGAGATAGGTGCACAGGGAACTGTATGCGGCGGCGGACGCTATGACGGTCTTATCGAGCAGCTCGGCGGTCAGCCTACTCCCGCACTCGGCTTCGGTATGGGCATCGAGCGCCTCCTCCTTGTTATGGACAAGCAGGAGTGCGATTATCTTGCTCCGAAGAAGTGCGACATCTATTTCGCAACAATGGGAGATGCTGCTCTCGAAAAGGCTATGGAGCTCTCACGTGCGCTCCGCGGATACGGCTATTTTGCTGAATATGACCTTATGGGACGCGGTCTCAAGGCACAGATGAAATACGCGAACAAGATAGGTGCGGCGTTCACGATAGTCCTCGGAGACAACGAGCTCGCAGAGGGCAAGGCGAAACTCAAGGAAATGGAAAAGGGCGAGGAAGTAACTATCTACCTCGGAGAGAAGTTCGCTGCTTCGTTTGAAGAGGTATATTTCAATAAAGTTCTTGATTTTATGGACGAGGAGACAGACGGAAACGGCTCGCTCTTCGCTTTCACAGGGGAGGATAAATAAATGGACAGTATGAAGGGTCTTAAAAGGACACATTATTGCGGTGAAGTCACCGAGATAGGAAAGGAAGTCGTTGTCGGCGGCTTCGTCGACAGGATAAGGGACAAGGGCGGCGTTATTTTCATCGTCCTCCGCGACAGGACCGGCGTTGTTCAGCTTATGTTCAACGACAAGTCTGACCCGGCAGTTTTTGAGAAGGCTTCGACCTGCCGAAGCGAATACGTGCTTATGGCAAAGGGCGAGGTCATCGAGCGTGAGAGCAAGAACGACAAGCTCAAAACAGGCAATGTCGAGATATTCGTAAGCGACCTGCGTATCCTCTCCAAGGCTGAGACTACGCCTTTTGAGATAACTAACGAGACAAAGGTGAACGAGGAGCTTCGTCTCAAGTACCGCTACCTCGACCTCCGCCGCGCACCGCTCCAGCAGAATATCATTATGCGCCACGAGCTTGCAAGAGTTACACGAGAATACTTCTACTCCAATGGTTTTCTCGAGATCGAGACTCCGATGATGATGAAGTCCACTCCCGAGGGCGCAAGAGATTACCTTATACCTTCGCGTGTCCACCCCGGAAAGTTCTACGCTCTGCCGCAGTCGCCGCAGATATACAAGCAGCTCCTTATGATAGCCGGCTATGACCGCTATATCCAGCTTGCACGCTGCTTCCGCGACGAGGACCTCCGCGCTGACCGTCAGCCGGAATTCACACAGATAGACCTTGAGATGTCATTCGTTGACGCCGAGGACATACAGGAGTGCGTTGAGGGCTTCATCCAGCGCGCTTTCAAGGAGCTTCTGAACATCGACGTTCAGCTCCCGCTTCAGAGACTTACATTTGCCGATGCTATGAACCGTTACGGCTCTGACAAGCCGGATACACGCTTCGGCTTCGAGATACAGGACATAACCGACACCGTAAAGGACATCGACTTCGTTGTGTTCAGGAACGCTGTCGAGGAAGGCGGCTCGGTACGCGCTATCAACGTAAAGGGCGGCGCTTCAACATACACCCGCAAGGAGATAGACAAGCTCGTTGAGCACGCAAAGGGTATCGGTGCAAAGGGACTCGCTTATATCCGCTGGGCTGATGAGCCGAACTGCTCATTCAAGAAGTTCCTCGGCGAGGGCGACCTTGAAAAGATATGTGCCGCTGTTGACGCTCACGAGGGCGACCTCGTTCTCATCTGCGCTGACAAGACAAAGACAGTACTCTCGACGCTCGGTGCTATCCGTCTTATCTGCGGCAAGAGACTCAATGTTATCCCCGATGACAAGTACAACTTCCTGTGGATAACAGAGATGCCCTTCTTCGAGTACGACGACGAGAACAATACATGGGTAGCTGCACATCACCCCTTCACGATGCCGATGGAGGAGTGTCTCGAATATCTCGATACCGACCCCGCAAACGTCCGTGCAAAGGCGTGGGACCTCGTCCTCAACGGAACAGAGCTCTCAAGCGGCTCGATGCGTATCACAGACTTCGAGCTCCAGCAGAGAATGTTCGAGGCTCTCGGTATGACTGACGAGGAGATAGATGCTAAGTTCGGATTCCTTGTTGACGCTTACCGCTACGCTGCTCCGCCTCACGGAGGAATGGGTATCGGTCTCGACCGTCTCGCTATGATAATGTGCGGCGCAGACAGTCTCCGCGACGTCACAGCATTCCCGAAGGTACAGAATGCGAGCGAGCTTATGAGCGAGTGCCCGTCAGTTGTTGACAAGGCGAGCCTCGATGTGCTTGGTATCGCAGTTACAAAGACTGAGGAAGAATAAAAAATAGCCGCAGTAATCCGTTTGGATACTGCGGCTTTTCGCGTCTTTATGCAAACACTGTTTCGAGCAGGCGTATTATCGCGGCTGAGAATTCCTCTGCGACCGAGCTCTGGAACACACTGAAATTGAAATCCTCTCCGGCGCTGTCGTCGGCGGAATCGGAAACAGCCCTGAGTATCAGGAAGGGCACACGGTTGAGATAGCAGACCTGTGCGACGGAAGCTCCCTCCATTTCGCAGCAGAGTCCGCCGAATTCGGAGATTATGCGATCCTTTGCGGATCTGTCACATATGAACTGGTCGCCGCTGCATATCCTGCCGGGCAGCACCTTCACATTCGGCAGAGTCGCGGAAATGACATTGCAGGCGGACTTCACAAGCTCTGCGTCCGCCGGGAATGCGACAAGCCCCGTGAACGGTATCTCGCCCTTTTTATGACCAAGAGGGGAGATGTCGAAATCGTGCTGGACCGCCTCTGTGGAAACAACTATGTTCCCGATAGAGAGCTCCGGCGAGAGAGCACCTGCAAAACCGGTGTTTATAACGTGTGTCGCACCGAAGTGTGTGATGAGGAGCTGAGTGCAGATACCGGCGTTGACCTTGCCTATGCCGGATCTCACGATAACTACCTTCGTTCCGCCGAGAGTTCCGCAGTGGAATACCATTTCCGCGATAGTTTCGGTCACGGAGATGTCGGCTCCGGCGATGAGTTTTGTGACCTCCTCGTCCATAGCTCCGATGATACCTACAGTTTTTTCCATTATTTTGCCCCTTTCAGCTGAGATTATTGACTATCCCGACCGAGATATAGTTCTCGACGACTGCGCGGAAATCCGTGCCGGGTTCACATTCCTCGTTGTATACACCGTCCACCTCGAAGCGCATACCGCCGCCGGGGAGGTCGGTCACTTTTTTGTAGCGGTCACGGTAGAACATACCGTGTGATACGGCTCTGTCGCGCAGTATGCCGCGGAATTCCGAGAGCGGACAGCCGGGGATATTGATGTTGTATATCTGTCCGTAGCCGGGCATTTTCTCTGTCAGCTCCGCAAGCAGCTCCGGCAGATATTTCGCCGTTACCTCGCCGTCGGAATCGACCTCCTCCGAGACTGCGATGGAAAGGCAGCCCTGAAAAGCTCCTTCGAATGCAGCTCCGGCAGTTCCGGAATACTGTATGTCAGTCGCGGTGTTGAGACCTCTGTTGATGCCGGAGAGCACGATGTCGGGCTTGTGCGGCATAATGCTGAGCGAGCCGACTCTGACGCAGTCTGCCGGAGTGCCACTGCACGAAAATGCGCGAACTCCCTCTACGGGGAAGCTGTGCGGATAGATGTCGACAGTTCCGTGAAGGGTTATCGCGTGTGAGGCAGCGCTGCGCTGTCCGTCCGGAGCAACGACCCAGACCTCTCCGAGCTGCTTTGCCATTTCAGCGAGGCGAATGAGTCCGTCCGCCTCTATCCCGTCATCGTTTACGATAAGTATTGAACGCATGATCTGTCCTTTCTCAGTGCCTTCCGAGCTGCCAGAACGCAACAGCGCTCGCAGCGGCGACGTTGAGCGAATCAACGCCGTGAGACATCGGTATCTTTATTGTGTAGCTGCACGCTTCTATCGTTGAGCTGAGAAGTCCGTCACCCTCAGTCCCGAGCACGACAGCGAGCTTTTCCGCTCCTGTAACGCGCGCGTCAGCGATAGAGACTGTGTCGCTTCGGAGCGCCATTGCCGCCGTGACGAATCCGGCTTTGCGGAGCTTTGTGATATAATCGGGAGAACTGCCGGAGATGTACGACCACGGTATCTGAAAGACAGTTCCCATACTCACGCGGACCGAGCGTCGGAAAAGCGGGTCACTGCATCCTTCCGTGAGCAGTACGGCATCAAATCCGAGAGCGGCTGCGGAACGGAAAACAGCTCCGGTATTGGTCTGATTCATTATGTTCTCAAGCAGGGCGATACGGTCAGAGGTCTGCAATATATCATCAGTATCAGGCAGCTCCCTGCGCTTCATAGCAGCGAGGAGCCCCTGAGTGAGCCTGAATCCCGTGAGCTCGGTGAGCGTCGCGGAGCTTCCGCGGTAAACCGGGATATTCCCGACGCGGCTGATAATATCCGCCGCCTGACCGGTGATGTATTTGTCCTCGGCGAGCAGTGATACAGGCTCGTATCCGGAATCGAGAGCAGTGCGTATCACCTTCGGGCTTTCAGCGACGAAAATGCCCTCGCGCAGGAGCGACAGCTCGGATGTGTTAGTATACGGGCGGAGCTCCGGTGCCCCGAGGTCGGTTATTTCACGTATCTCAGCCATATCAGCCCTCTATCCTGACGGTTATCTCGCTCTTGTCCGGCTCTTCAAACAGCGAGCGGAACTTTGCCCTGAGTCCGTCATCTACGAAGTAAGCGTCAGAGCGTCCGGCAGCGACCTCGGCATTTCTTTTGCTTATGCGGCGCTCCCATTCATCGTCGGTGATGCGGATATAATGCAGTTCACACGGTATGCCGCGCGAGCTGAAATAGCCGCGTGCTTTTTCACGGCTCAAACGTGTCCAGAAGCCCTGATCGAGTATGACGTCCACGCCGGCAGAAGCTATCTCCGCAGCCTTTGAGAAGAGGTAATCCTCGGCGCGGCGGACGTATTCATCGTGCATTTCGCCTGTTTCTCTGCCGAGCAGAGCTATCATTAGCTCGTCAACGGAGAGTATCACTGCTCCGGAGCTGTTTTTCAGCTTTGCGGAGTAGGTGGTCTTGCCGCTGCAAAGGCGACCGCAGAGCATAATTATCCTTGCCATACGTTTCCTCCCGAAAAAATCAGTACATCTAAATGATAACATATTTTCCCGAAAATAGCAAGCGGCGTTTTCAAAGTGAAAAACGCCGCTGAATGAGCTGTGACACGGACAGACAAACTGAAAGTTTTGTGCCGCGCTGTCTTGATATTTCCGTAACAGTGTGTTATTATGTTCATGATAGAACTTTGGAGGTGGACTATGCTGCATACAGGTACGCAAACCATAGAGTCCGGAAGGCTGCTGCTCCGCAGATTCATTCTTTCCGATGCGGAGGATATGCTCAGCAGCTGGATAAGTCAGCCGCAGGTGCAGGAGGAATACGGTGAGCCGGTCTATACAGACATCGGTCAGGTGAATGAGCTGCTCGGCAGGTGGATAGCCGCATACGAGCGTCCGGATTTCTACCGCTGGGCTGTCATTGAGAAGGCGAGCGGCAAATGTATCGGACAGATAGCCTTCTGCCGCGTATATGATGACATTGCCGCCGCAGAGATAGAATACTGCATAGGCAGCGGCTTCTGGGGACACGGCTACGCAGGAGAGGCTCTGTCAGCCGTTATCTCTCACACGTTTGAGCATACAGGTTTTGTAAGGCTCGAAGCGTATCACCGTGCTGAGAATGTCAAGTCCGGACGTGTGCTTGAGAAGTCCTCGATGCACGTCACAGACAATGTCGAGCGCTTCCGCCGTCAGGGGATCGAGCCCGAGGGCGAGGTCTGCTACTGTATCGAACGCTGAGCTCACACTTTTGCACGGAGCTCGTTGAGCTTTTCTGTTCTGTTAGCCGCACGCATCAGTGCCTCGCCGATGATAACAGCGTCCACGTCCGCAGCGCGGAGACGTTTTATCTGCTCCGGAGTTGAGATACCGCCCTCAGCGACGTAGATGACGTCCGACGGGACGCTATCCCTGAGGCGGAGGCATCTTTCGGGATCTATCGAAAAATCGCGAAGGTCGCGGTTGTCGACAACGATTATGCGAGCGCCGGCATTGAGAGAACGTTTGATGTCCTTTTCGCAGCAGGTCTCGATGAATGCGGAGATACCGAGCGAATCGCAGACCTGTATATAGCTGCGCAGCTCATCGTCCGTGAGCAGCGAGGGAATGAGCAGAACTGCCTTTGCGCCCATTATTTTCGATTCATAGATCATATATTCGTCCACAACCGCTTCCTTGCGGAGGCAGGGGACAGACACCTCATTCACGATGAGGCGGAGATGGTCGCGGCAGCCGAGGAACCATTTCGGCTCGGTAACTACAGAAATGCAGTCTGCCCCGGCATTCTCAAGCTCGGAGGCTGTTTCTACGAAGTGCGTGCCGACTGCGACAGTGCCGATAACGGGCATAGCCTTTTTGCATTCGGCGATGAATGAGAGCCCCTTCTTTGAGAGAGCTATCTCAAAATCGAAGGTGTCATCCTGCATTGAGAGTGCCATATATTTCATTTCGTCTGCCGAGATGAGTTCCATTGAGTTCTTTACGCGCTCTTTTGTCTGCAAGGCGAGCTGTTCGAGAATATCCATTTATTATTTACTCCTCTGCTGTGTACCAGCTGTTTTTTCATTATCATCGTTTCCCAAGTATGCTGACAGAGCATTCTCTGCTTCTATGAGCGTCAGCATCTGCTCAGCCTGTCTGCGGAGCGCGTTTTCCTTCTCCGCGTTCATTTCTGAGTCGGTGACAGTAAAGACATAGCCTGTATCCTTTGTTATCAGGCGTATTTCGGTATCAGTTACAGTGAGGTCGCCGTTGAAGCTCCGGAAGCGGTCGGGGTAGTCGAACAGTACCAGATAGTATTTGTCCGGGGCGTCGGTCTCCTCGTGCATTATGCAGAGGCAGCCCTCTGCCGAAAGCAGTCTGAGATGGTCATTCCAACCGGGCAGGCTCTCATCGAGCCTTGCTATCCGCGTGAGCTTTGCACGCGGTATTATCCTTATACATTCCGGCATACAGCTTCCCTCCCTGAAACTCTCCTGTCCGATATTGTATCACTATACGCCGCTGTTGTCAAGTAGTGAAGCGCTGAAAGGTGACAAGAAATGTGAAGTTATTGCGGTGCCGGAGCGACTTGAAATAATATTCAGAAAAAAATGTGTGAAAAGACTTGAAAAAAATCTCAGAATAGTGTAAAATAAAAGTGTGTTGGTAGGATCGTTATGATTTTAACAACCCATTGAATACGTATATTTTATTATGAAAGGACGTCATACCAATGGCAGGATTAAACAAGGTGACTGTAGAAGACATCAACGTAAAGGGCAGAAAGGTGCTCGTAAGAGTAGATTTCAACGTTCCTATGAAGGACGGCGTTATCACTAACGATAACCGTATCCAGGCTGCACTTCCCACTATCAACAAGCTCGTTGAGAACGGTGCGAAGGTAGTTCTCTGCTCACACCTCGGCAAGCCCAAGAACGGACCTGAGGCTAAGTTCTCTCTCGCACCCGCTGCTGCAAGACTTGCAGAGCTCGTAAGCACAAAGGTTACTTTTGCTGCTGACGATACAGTTGTCGGCGAGAATGCAAAGAAGGCTGTTGCAGAGATGAAGGACGGCGAGATCGTTGTTCTCGAGAATACACGTTTCCGCGGCAACGAGGAGACAAAGAACGGCGAAGAGTTCTCCAAGGAGCTTGCAGAGCTCGTTGACGGCGAAGTTTTCGTTATGGACGCTTTCGGTTCAGCTCACCGTGCTCACGCTTCTACAGCAGGTGTCACAGCTTTCGTCAAGGAGACAGCTGTAGGCTATCTCATGCAGAAGGAGATACAGTACCTCGGAAATGCCGTTGAGGACCCCGAGAGACCGTTCGTTGCTATCCTCGGCGGTGCTAAGGTCGCTGACAAGCTCAACGTTATCTCCAACCTCCTCGAGAAGTGCGATACACTCATCATCGGCGGCGGTATGGCTTATACATTCATCAAGGCACAGGGCGGCTCTATCGGTAAGTCACTCGTTGACGACGAGAAGCTCGACTACTGCAAGGAGATGCTCGCTAAGGCTGAGCAGCTCGGCAAGAAGATACTCCTCCCTGTTGATACAGCTATCGCTGCTTCATTCCCTGATCCGATCGACGCTGAGATCTCTGTTGAGTACGTTGACTCCGACAAGATCCCTGCTGATATGATGGGTCTTGACATCGGTCCCAAGACTGCTGCTATCTTCGCTGAGGCTGCAAAGGGCGCCAAGACAGTCGTATGGAACGGACCTATGGGCGTTTTCGAGAACCCCACACTCAAGAAGGGCACAGTTGCCGTATGCGAGGCTCTCGCTGAGGCAGATGCTACAACTATCATCGGCGGCGGCGATTCCGCTACAGCTGCTATCCAGCTCGGCTTCGCTGACAAGATGAGCCACATCTCCACAGGCGGCGGCGCTTCCCTCGAGTACCTCGAAGGAAAGGTACTTCCCGGCGTAGCAGCTATCGCTGAAAAGTAATCAGCACGGTGCAGGTGCCGACATCGGCACATACAGCTCATCGCCGCGCTTTTACAGTATCCTGAAAAGATAAGTAAACGGGGCGGATAGGAATATTCGCCCTTGTTGCGATAAAGGAGAAAAACTATGAAAAAGATACCATGCAAATGCGACTGCGAATGCGTCAGGAACTTTACCGCAGAGCTTCAGAAAAGCGCTCTTTCACTCTGGCTTTTTGCCATATGCTGCTTCCTCTTCGGGATCGTTTTAGGATTCCTGTTCTCGCCGAAGAGAAGCTTCTCTGTCGGCTGCAACAATTCAGCCGTTACATATGAGGCTGAGGAAGAAAAGGACAAAAAGCGCAAGCACAAGAAAAAGAAGTAAATCATAAATAAAAGGAGTAATTACCAATGAACAAGTCATTAAGAAAGGCTATCATCGCCGGAAACTGGAAAATGAACAAAACTCGCCCCGAGGCAAAGGCTCTCCTCGAGGCTATCAAGCCCCTCGTAGCTAACGCTGAGGGCAATATCGAGGTCATTGCTTGTGTTCCCTTCACAAACCTCGAAACTGCGATCAATACAACAGCAGGCAGCAACGTAAAGATCGGTGCCGAGAACGTTCACTTCGAGAAGAGCGGCGCTTTCACAGGCGAGATCTCCGCTGATATGCTCACAGAGCTCGGCGTTGAGTACGTTGTTATCGGTCACAGCGAGAGAAGACAGTACTTCGGCGAGACTGATGAGACTGTGAACAAGAGAACTATCGCTGCTCTTGAGGCTGGTCTCAAGCCCATCGTTTGCGTCGGCGAGCTCAAGTGGGAGCGCGAGTGCAACATCACTGAGGAAGTTATCGCTCGTCAGATCAAGCTCGACCTCTGGTCACTCACAGCTGAGCAGGTAAAGAACGTTGTTATCGCTTACGAGCCTGTATGGGCTATCGGTACAGGCCTTACAGCTACTCCCAATCAGGCTGAGGAGGTTTGCGGCTTCATCCGTGCACAGCTCGCTAAGCTCTTCGATCAGGCTACTGCTGACGCTGTAACTATCCAGTACGGCGGCTCTATGAACGCAAAGAATGCAGCAGAGCTCCTTGCTAAGCCCAACATCGACGGCGGTCTTATCGGCGGTGCTTCACTCAAGGCCGAGGACTTCAACGTT
>Ga0310697_10006097_pt1 | contig 11515 bp, 7 predicted proteins | sample 172DNAGHGlowgp2_FD_203883 | JGI IMG/M metagenome (GOLD analysis project Ga0310697, IMG submission 203883) | Sheep rumen microbial communities from Palmerston North, Manawatu-Wanganui, New Zealand - 1728 DNA GHGlow gp2 (v2) (version 2) | ecosystem: Host-associated > Mammals > Digestive system >... | reverse complement strand
GTCGTTATCACCGTTGGTAAAGAGGATGGCGTTAGGCCTACAGCTGTTCAGCAGGTTATAAGCGTAATCCCAAGGAACCCACAAGCCGGAACGGTCGTGCTCCTTGTAGTTTGAAATGCAGGGGACAAGGAACGAGACCAAAACAAGCACCGCAGCAACGGGACTTGCAAAAGCCGCATAGGCACCTGTTGCGCAGGTCAACACTAGAATGCCTGCGCCGATTCCAAGAATCAGGCTCATGAAGATAAATGCTGGCGTGTAGAAGTAGTCACGTTCGCGGACTTCCATGTGGACCGCATCCGGGAAAGGCGCACGGGCGCCCACCTGGGCAAAGCCATTCTCGATTTTCTGCCAGGCCTGCCATGCCGTTGAATTCTGCAAGGAGGACAGTTTCTTTTCAAGTTCGGCGATTTTCGGGGCTGGAGTATTGCGCTGGCGAAGCACTTCGATGCGGATCTTGGTGCGCTCGATATCCTGACGCAAGTCAATCAAGTCGTTGGGATCGGGCACCATGGGAATTGCCGCACCACGGCTGTTCAAGTCCTGAACATTCCGGGTCATGATGCTCACCCAGTAGTCGTGTTCCCGCTGTTCCATGCGGGTTCCATCGGCAAAGTTGATGTAGAACAGGAGTCCCAGGCTGCACAAGGCATAAAGCACAGACATGTATATGCCCAAATTCCTGTTGCGTTTCCAGACAAAGGCGCAGACCATCACGATAAGGCCGTTGAATAGGATAAAGATAAGGAGTTGAGGCAAAACCTGGTCGCCCATAAAGCTCATCTGGGTGGGGAACTTTATGCCGAAACGTTCCAGGGGTTCGTTCTCAGAGGCATCGAAAGTATAGACCCCGTTGGCGTAATTCACTCCGCCCACCTTGTAAGGCAGGTACTGGGCCATCTGGTAGCCGCCATAGCTCATGCTGGGGAACGAGAGCACCTGGTGGGCCAGCTGGGAACGGCGGTAGAAAGCTCGGCTGAGCATGCTTTCGGAGCCATACTGCTTACGCTCCACAAAGTTGTTGAAGGATTCCCAGTTCTCGCTCTTGAACAGGTTGCCCAGCTGAAGGTTGCCCTGGTCGTCACGTATATTGATTTCCGGGTCATTCTCGTCAATAACGGGGTTCAGCTCGGAACGAATGGGAATGTAAAGATGGGTGCTGTAACCCACAAGGGCGAAGAACGCAAAGGCAAGGGAAAGGCGGATGGCCTTGTTCACATTCGGCGTAAACGGTTTGATGGCCGTAAGAATCGCGAGAACTACAAGGCAAACAAGAGAAATCTCGATAAAGGCCGACACCATGTAAATCACGGAGCAGAGAAGGGTTCCCGTAATCCAGATAGGAATCCGTTCTACAATCTTCTTGGGTTCGGCAACAAGCAGGAGCACGAACACCGCAGGTACCGTAAGCATGGTGTAGAGGTGTGCACCTACGCCAAGGAAGGCAATGTAGCAGATAAAAATCAGAATCTTGTCGCTAGAAGGTTCATCTTTCTTGTTGAACCAGAGAAGGCCCATGTAAGAAATGAGCATCAAGATAAACATGGCCACGCCATAGACTTCGGCTTCCACCGCATTGAACCAGAAGGTATCGGAGAAAGTCAGCAAGAAACCGGCCACGAGAGCGGCGGTAGCAAGCACGATGGTGCGGACCTTAGAAGAAATCTTTTCGGCAAGGGCGTCCGTCTTGAGGACCGTTGCCAAAAGTTCCCAGGCAAAGAGAGCCGTCACGTAGACCGTGGCCGCAGAGCTCACCACGGAAATGTAGTTCACCCGCTTTGCGATTTCTTCGACAAAGGGGAGCAGCACGATGACCGCACGGGCGAAGAACACGAAGAAGGGCGTTCCAGGAGGGTGCGGAATACCGAGGGTGTTTGCGCAGGCCACAAATTCGCCGCAATCCCAGAAGGAGACCGTGGGCGCCATGGTCATGGCATAGACGATCAGGGCTACAAGGCTGGCAATCCCTGCAAAAATATGCTTCATCCACTTTTCTTTAATCACGACTACTTATCCTTTTTTTGAATTCCTGTGCTGATTCCGCGCTTGTTCATGAACCCGGACAAAAGCCCGTTCACAAAAGCTCCCGACGAGTCGGTGCTGTACTTGGTGCTAATCTGTACCGCCTCGGACAGGGCCACCTTTACGGGAATGTCTGGCACGAACAGCAGTTCCACCATGGCGATGCGAGCCACGATGCAGTCAATCTTTGCAATGCGGTCGATTTCCCAGTGCACGGAACAGGCCTTGATGTCTTCGTCCAGTTCTTCGCGATGGGCCTGCACCAGGTCCACCAGCTTCATCCCGTATTTTTTCTGGTCATCTTGCAGGGGCTGGGATTCCAGGACCCCCGGAAGGGCCTCCCCTGCCGTAGAGCCCGTAATCTCCATGGCATACAGGAGCTGCATGGCAAAAACTCGGGCGGGTCTGTAAGTTTTATTCATAAGCAAGTCTCAAGATTCAAATGTGGGGTGTGGAGTGTGAGATGTGAGATTATTCATTACACACTACACATTCCACATTACACATTATTTATCGTTCCTACCTTATATCACTTTGTACAGGTTCGCCATTTCCACGGCGGTGGCGGCCCAGTTAGATCCCAGGTTTCCGGCCTTGAGGCCAGCGCGGTTCATGGCCTGGTCCACAGTGTCGGTGGTAAGAATCCCGAGAATCACGGGGAGTTTTCCTTCGGCGGCAATGCTTGCCACGCCACCGGTGGAGGCGTTCACCACCACGTCGTAGTGGCTGGTCTCCCCACGGATCACGGCACCGATGGCCATCACGGCGTCGTACTTGCCGCTGTCGGCAAGCCTGCGGCACACGCCCGGCAGTTCGAAAGCGCCAGGAACATGCACCACGGTAATGTCCTTGTCGGCAACGCCCAGCAGTTCCAGTTCACGGACAGCCCCTTCCAGGAGCTTGTCGGTGACCACCTCGTTGAAGCGGGCGACAGCTATGGCCACCTTGAGGCCTGCACCGTTCAGAGAATTCTTGATTTCGTTCACCATGTTAGTATCCTCTTTTTAAACCTTTTCGCTGGACACTTCGCCAGTCGCAGAGGTGTCGCTGTCCACATGCAACTGGTGGCCCATCTTCTTCTGCTTGGTCAGCAGGTAAAACCGGTTCTTCTCGTTGGGCTTGATTTCGATGGGTACGCGTTCCACAATCTTGAGTCCGTAGGCCGAAATGCCCGAAATCTTGCTGGGGTTGTTGGTCAAGAGACGCATCTCCCGCACCCCCAGGTCCGCAAGAATCTGGGCTCCCGTGCCGTACTGGCGCAGGTCCGACTTGAACCCCAGGTGAAGGTTCGCCTCCACCGTGTCCATGCCCTTCTCTTGCAGTTCGTAAGCCCGGAGTTTATTGCACAGCCCGATTCCACGGCCCTCCTGCCCACGCAGGTACAAGAGCACGCCTCCGTGTTCGCCAATGAACTTCATGGCAGAAGCCAGCTGTTCGCCACAATCACAACGGAGGCTCCCGAAAATGTCGCCGGTAAGGCACTCGCTATGGACGCGCACGTAAACCGGCTTGCTGAAGTCGGGGTCGCCCGCCACCCAGGCCACATGCTCCACGCCGTCGGTCTTGCTCCTGTAGGCATAGGCGGTAAAATCGCCATACTTGGTAGACACGTGGGGGGCCGCCACACGCTGCACCAGTTTCTCGTTACGCAGGCGGTAATCGATCAAGTCCCGGATGGAGATAATCTTGAGACCGAACTTCTTGGCCACTTCTTCCAGCTGGGGCATCCGGGCCATGGTGCCGTCCTCGTTCATGATTTCAATGAGGGCGGCGGCAGGGTGAAGCCCGGCCAGCTTTGCCAGGTCTACGGCGGCCTCGGTATGGCCAGCCCTGCGGAGTACGCCCTCTTCCTGGGCATACAGGGGCGAGATGTGTCCCGGGCGTCCAAAGTCGCCGGGCTTGGAGTTCGGGTCGGCCAAAGCCTGGATGGTGGCGGCACGGTCATGGGCCGAAACACCCGTGGTGCAGCCTTCAATCTTATCTACCATGATGGTAAAGGGGGTTCCCAGCATGGAAGTGTTCTCCGCCGTCTGGCGGGTCAAATTCAGCTCGTGGCAGCGGGAAATAGGCAGCGGTGCGCAAAGCACACCCCTACCCTCGTGAAGCATGAAATTCACCTTTTCGGGCGTAATCTTCTCGGCGGCGATGACAAAATCGCCCTCGTTCTCGCGGTCTTCGTCATCGACTACGATAAGGAACTTTCCGTTCCTGAAATCCTCTATGGCCTCTTCGATAGTATTAAGCAAGGTCACGTTCCTTCAAATAATTCTCGATATACTTGCCCAGCATATCCACTTCCACGTTCACGACGGTCCCTGCCACCCAGTTACGCAGGTTCGTGCGGGCCAGAGTCTCCGGAATGATGCACACCCGGATGGAGTCCTCGAACTTCTCGGCCACCGTAAGGCTGATACCGTTCAGGGAGATGGAGCCCCGGCGGATAATGTAGCGCTTGAGGTCGGCAGGCATCTTCAGGTCCACCTCGACACCGGTTTCACGAAGCACCACCTGGATAACCTCGGTCACGCAGTCCACGTGGCCCATCACGAAATGCCCACCCATAAAACTGTCAGCGCGGCAAGGCAGTTCCAGGTTCACCAACTTGCCGGGAGCCGCAGCCTTGAAGGCGGTGTTTTCCACCGTTTGGTGCATCAGGCAAAAAGTCGCCTCGTCTGCGGTGCAGGATTCCACCGAAAGGCACACGCCGTCGTTGGCCACGCTGTCGCCCAACTTGCAGTCCTTGAAAAAGCCCGGAGCCCGGAGCACCATGGAAAGGGCATCCCCTCGGGGAACAAGGGAGACAATCTCACCCGTCGCTTGAATGATACCTGTAAACATACGGGGGCAAATATAGAAAAGGGGCTAGGATCTAGGGGCTAGGGACTGGGGAAATGTGGGGTGTGGGGGAAGCTCCTAATACCCCTTATCTAGTCCTTAAGGCAACGGACAGAGACATACTCACTGGAGGAAGTCCTGTATATACCAGCATCAGTCTTCGAAAGCCGAATATCAATATCTTCCTCCGAAATCCACATGATAGCATACACATCCATGTACCCATTAGACGAGCCCCCCAGCAAAGCCGAGAAACCGGTCGTATTGGTACCAGACGCCAATAAAGAAGACACACTATTCTGCAAAAGTGCAGACGCCTCTTCCCTTGTAGGTAGCCGCCAACCATAAGGGCAAGCATTTAAAGCGTCCCGCTGTTGATATAGCCTTCCATATATTTCACAATTTAGGGGGTCACCGTCATAGCACATGCTTGACGTTGATGCATAGTCCAGGTTTTCCGCCATCCATGTCTGTCCGCCGATGACAACGGTGTTGTAAACCCGACCATCGCGATAGTCCGTCAGGGTATTATCATCGGCGTCGTAAACGCTGCCCGAGCTGGAACTCAGTCTTATAGACTCGCTAGACGAAGAGTCTTCTCTTTCAGCCGAGCTTTCAATACTGGACGACGATTCTGCATCATCAGCCGAGCTTTCAACACTGGACGAAGGATCTTCGCCAGGTTCGTAGTCCTCCCATAGGCCGCTCTCGCATTTTTTCAAAGTTCCAGATTCCTCAACGTAGACTATCACGCCCCTCCTTTTTTCGGTACAGGCGGGGACATCGTCTACAGTCTCAACAGAGATATCGTAATCGATCTCACTTCCAGAAGAGGATTCTCCATCGAAACCGCCATTTCCCTGCCATTCGCCAGACTTGCAGACCAGGGTATCCTCCAGGTCCTCTACGTAGGCCACCATGCCCTCTTTCTTATTTGTGCAATTGGGCAGATCCTCTTCCGTCTCGAAGCTCGGGATTTCGGGGGATTCCTCTTCCCAAATTCCGTCGACACACACGAAATCCCCATCGCCGGTCACGGCCCGCAGGCCCTCGCGGTTCTTGGTGCAATTGGGCAGGTCCTCCATGCTTTCGGCAACGATTTCATCCGAAGTAGCAGCCTTGGAGCCGCTGTCGCCGCCGCAGGCGGCAAGCAAAGCGGCAGCCAAAAACGAAAAAACAAGCCAAAATTTGCGCATGTTCACTCCACCCAAAACTCTACCAACCCTTAAAATCTACAAATAATACGTGAAATATAAAACAAAAGGCTTCAAAATGGCGCAAAATCACCGCTTATGTAAAAAAATTCAGTTTTTTTTCTTTTGGCCGCGTTTTTGTTTATATTTCTTAACAGTCTATTTTAGATGGGAGGTGTTATGAAAAAATATTTACTCGTTTCCCTATCCATGATTGTTTGGATTGGATGTGACGACCCCGCAAGTTCCGAAAAGGTTTCCACCGCATCTTCTTCAGAAATCGAAGAAGTGGAATCTTTCGACGATTTGCCCAACTGTACAAGTAGCCGCGAAGGAAAAATCATCAGCGTTCAAAGTTCCGACAGTACCTTCCGCTGCAAAAACTCGAGCTGGGTTCCTTACACAGGCAATTCTACAGATGCAACCGTTTCGGTTTCATGCACCCTAGAAGAACAAGATGACGGTTCGGGATATCTGGTTATCTGTGGAGAAGAGGTTATCGGCGAACTTAAAAACGGAGCCAAGGGCGAACAAGGCGAACCCGGCAGTGCCGGTAGCAATGGGGCTCCAGGCTCCGCCGGTTCCAACGGACTCTCCGCCTACGAGATCGCCAAGGCCAACGGGTTTTCCGGTACAGAAGAGGAATGGATTGCCTCCCTGAAGGGCGAACAAGGTGAGCCGGGCAGTGCCGGTAGCAATGGCGCACCCGGATCCGCCGGTTCCAACGGCCTTTCCGCATACCAGATTGCCGTGGCCAACGGGTTCTCCGGTACAGAAGAAGAATGGATTGCCTCCCTGAAGGGCGAACAAGGCGAGCCGGGAACAGTCACAGTACAGGTCGTTTCGACAACGGCGGGGCTGGAATGTGGTGTGCAAGAAGTTGCCAGCGGATTCTACGTCGTATGCAACGGGGAAATCGTCGACTTCATTTCCCGCGAATCCATTACCCCAAGCTCCAGTTCCCAAAAATCATCATCTTCCATGAGCAGTTCCTCGAATATCTCCAGCAGCGGAAGCTTTTCTGGAATCGAGCCCATGGGATCATGCACGCCTTCCACAACAAAAATAGCCAAGGGCGAAACAGTCACCTGGACTTTCACGGCGACCAACCCCTATACAGAAATTGATGATATTCTGGCCTACCAGGACATGCTTCTTACCTCTACCTGCGAATGGAATTTACAAGGGTCCGTACAAGGAACCTCCAGCATGGACTGCAAAACCAAGCTTTCTACAACCGCGCAATACAACCAACATGGAGCCTTTACTACAGTATTGAATATTTCTGGCAAGAACTTCGATTGCGGGACTGTCCAAGTGGAAGGCTCCCCCATTACGGGATGCTCCTGCACGGCCGACAACACCCGACCAGATATAACCTTCGGGAGTGCAACAGTGACATGGACCGTTGATGGTTGCACGTCAGAAGGCGGTGAACTGAGTTATGCATGGAGCGGCGCGACAGGTTTCTCAACCATGGCAACCAAGACGTTCTATACCAGCGGTACGACGGCATCGCCCTACGTGGTCGTCAGCAACAGCGAAGGCATTTCAAAACAAATCAGTTGCCCAACCGCCACGGCCACAGCCACGGCAGTACCCATTACGGGCTGCACCTGCGATGCTCCGGAACTGATATCGGCATCCAATGACGTGGATGAATTCAGTCCCGTCATCTATCAATGGAAAGTCCACGGATGCGAAAACTCGGTAAACGACGATTTCACGTACTCCTGGCAGGGTCAAGGAATAACGAACGGCGGCGCTTCAACAGTCTATGGTCAATACACCGAAATGGGGGACTACACCGCCTCTGTAACAGTAACCAATGGCATCGGGAACACAAAAACAATCCAGTGTCCAAACAGCGCAAGAGTCAACAATAGCGGGTGGCTGTTTAGATGCAATCCCGATAATTCTACGGAGATGACAGTCGGGAATAACTCTCGTGAGACCGTTACCGCCGGTACATGTATGGTCGTAAATGCACCAAACGGTAGGGTTCAATTTGGGGACTGGAGCGCAGGGATATGCGGACCTTCTGGAACCAAAGAAGTTCACTTCCGCAACTGTACCGGAGCCGAGCAAATGGTTCTACATACACGCGAATTTGTCTCTATAGATGCAGGCGGTTCGTGTCCCATATACCTGTACGTGAATGCTGATATATGCAACTTCCAATTTGGAGCATGGTAAAATTCTTCTGTAGATCTTAACGCAAGCCTAATTAAAACCAAGAACAAGTCGGTGGTTTCACCGACTTGTTTTTTAGTGCCTCGGCAATGCAGAAAAAGAAGGGAATTTTTGTATATCCGACCATCAGTCCGAGCCTCGTACCTCGAACCTCGTCCCTAGATCCTAGATCCTAACCCCTAGCCCCTATACTCTAGTCCTGGCGCTACTCCGTAGCGCGGACCACTGCGTCTCGGTCAAGGAAATGAGCACACTCATTTCCTTGACGCTCGACTTGCTAGTCCTTGAGACAACGAACAGAAAAGGCTCTATACTTATAATCAATAGTTACATCAACACCATCACTATAAAAATTCAGTTCCACATAGTAAGCTCCACTTTCGTCGTCCTCCGTAGAACTCCAAAAAGGCGCAAAAACATTGTGTTTATCATAAATAGTACCATCAATACTAAACTTACCACCGGCAGGAAGCGCCGAGAACCCGAAGGCATTCTCGTTGGTGATGCCGCTATACGCCGTCCAGCCTGTCGCGGACTTGAGCTTGGAACCCGCCGTAGAAGAGCCTCCCGCCGCCATGAACAGAGCGTTCCATTCATCATTGCTTGGCAAATGCCACCCCTCGGGGCATGCACCACGAATATCTCCCGAGCCTAGGCCACACGTATACCCGTAGCCGCACTCGTCCTCCTCCCTGCCCACTGCAGCAGCCCAGGTGTAAAGGCGACCGTAGGTGTCGCAGTTGTCAGATTCATCGTTGTAGCAGTAGCTGTTATCCGTCTCGTAGTTCAAGTTCTCCGCCATCCACACCTGGTCGCCGATTTTCACGGTCCTGTAGATCTGTCCGTCGCGGAAGTCGGTAAACGTGCCGGTGACCACGTCGTAGGTGCTGGCGTCGCTGCTGCCGCCGGGAACGCTTGCGGAAGAGCCTTCACCGCTGCCGGAACTTGAAGGCGACCCGCTCGACAGCACCACCACGTGGACCGTCACCGAGCCGCTCCTGAGCCCGTCGGAGGCAGACACCGTCAGGTCGTATTCCGTGTCCTCGTCCACCTCGGGGGCCTCCGTCACGCCGATGGCGCCCGTGGAGGGGTCTATGGAAAACAGCAGGCCCGTGTTGCCGCCAATAATATCGTAGGTCACCTCCTCGCCCTCGGGGTCAATTGCCGTAACGCCGCAAGCCGAGGCAAACGAGGTGGAACCTTCCGTAATCTCGCATTCGTATCCGGTTTCGCCAAACACAGGCGCTTCGTCCACGTCCGTAACCTCCACCTCGACGGTCGCCGTAGCCGACTTGCCCCTTCCGTCACGAACCGTCACCGTCAGCGTGTAGCTGGCCACGCTCTCGTAATCCAGCTGCCCCGCAAGAGTAATCTCGCCCGTGGCAGGGTCAATCTCGAACATCCCGTCGCCGTCGATCTCGTAGGTCAGCTCGTCGCCGTTGGCGTCGCTGGCAGTCACCCCGCACACGGAGTTGTAGCCGTAGGGGCTGTCGCAGACGCGGCTGCCCACCTGAGCCGTCTCGGAAATGGTCGCGGTATACCCCTGGGCCTCCGGCGCGTGGTTGTAGAAGGCCACCGCCGCCTGGCAGCTGACGGTCATGGAATTGTTCTCCGCGTTGCCCACCTTGACCTTCGGGGTCACGGTCTCGCCCTCCTCGCCGAAGGTGGCTGTGGCGGTGCGGCCCGTGCCGGTGGCATTTTTCCAGGTGTAGCTGTCGATTGCGGCCTCGCTCACGCAGCCGGATACGCTCCAGGTCACGGTTACGCTACCGTTGGTCACATCGGGACTGGTCTCGCTGGCTGTGCAGAGGCAACCTGAAATCGGAGCTCCGACAACCGCCACCTCGCCGCAGTCGATGGTCTTGTCGCCCACCTTCATGCTGGCGGAATAGTTGCCCGCGGAGGCGTAGGTCGCCCCGGCGGAGGCGTCCTTGCAGGCCGTCGTGGCGGACTTCTCGGTGGAACCCTTGAGCGTCCACTCGCACCGGGAACTCTTCACCAGGTTGTGGTAGGCCATGATCTGCGCGGCGCTGGCCGTAGACTCCAGGACTCCCGCGGTAAAGACCCACTCCACCTGTTCGCCAATTCCCACCCGCGAGGGCTCCGCATGGCAGGTCCCGTCAACGGCCTTGCCGTCCACGATAATCACGGGGTTCGAGGAACTGGACTCCTCCCATTCTTCATAGCTGGACGACGATTCCGGGGTGTCGCCCTCCTCGTCCCCGTCACCTTCGTCTCCGCTGGCGGCGGACTCCGGCTTGTCCTTGGAGGGCACGGTCCACTCGCCCGACTTGCAGACCAGCGTGTCGCCGCTCTCCTCCACGTAAATCTTCTCGCCCTCCCTGCTCTTGGTGCAGTTGGGCAAATCCTCCTCGGAATCATAGGCCGGGACCTCGGGGGCCTCCGCCTCCCAGACGCCGTCCTTGCAGACGAAGTTGCCATCTTCCGTCTCGGCCTTGAAACCTTCGCGGTCCTTCGTGCAGTTCGGAAGGTCCTCCTCGCTGTCGGCGGTAATCACGTTCTCGTCGCCCGCACTGCTGCCGGAATCGCCTCCGCAGGCGGCCAAGAAGAAGGTCGCCCCGAAACAGGCGGCTACCAGCGCAACTTTTCTAAAGGATCCGAACATATTTCCTCCCCTCCGTGGGTTTACTCCTCAAAAATATATGTTTTTTTTACTCGGAAAATCAAAAAAAATAGTCTGCAAGAATTTCAAAAGAGCCGTTTTATGTCGAGCAGATGAAAATTTCGCTACTCTGTGAGGGGTAGGCCTCCCCCTGGCTCGCACGTTGTTGCTCGCCACCCCCTCGTGCGTCGGGGGCAACCCGTCCCGGGCTCGGGTCCGGCAAGGAGGTGCCCGCCTTCGCGGGCATGACAACGCGGGCATAAAAAAAAGCCCCCACGAGGTTTACCTCATGGGGGGCGAGAATCCTGCAGCGACCTACTCTCCCGGGCCCGGAGGCCAAGTACCATCGGCGACAGTCGGCTTAACTTCCGTGTTCGGAATGGGAACGGGTGTGACCCGACGTCGATAACCGCAGAAACATACACAGCCGGCAGGGTCCGTAAGGGACCGGAAGAACGAACCTTTCGGAAAGCGTCGAGGGTGACAGAGCTCCGACGATGGATCCGGGCTGCCCACGCGGCACGGAACTGAATCGTTGAAAGAAGAAAAATGCCACACGGGCTATTAGTAACGCTCGGCTCAACGCGTTGCCGCGCTTACACCTGCGTCCTATCGACGTCGTAGTCTACGACGGCCCTACAGGGGGGTG
>Ga0310697_10006096_pt1 | contig 11516 bp, 15 predicted proteins | sample 172DNAGHGlowgp2_FD_203883 | JGI IMG/M metagenome (GOLD analysis project Ga0310697, IMG submission 203883) | Sheep rumen microbial communities from Palmerston North, Manawatu-Wanganui, New Zealand - 1728 DNA GHGlow gp2 (v2) (version 2) | ecosystem: Host-associated > Mammals > Digestive system >... | reverse complement strand
ATAGTGCTGTTATGAGTAGAGGAACGAGCGAAGATGTTATACCAATCTGTTTATTCTAGGCAAAACAGGGGCAAAATCGTTTACATTCGACCGATTGCAAATTGCCCAAACAGAAAAGTGCAACATCTTCGTCTTTTACCCACAATCATTGTTTAACCTGTGCTAGAGACGATTAAATCTCAAGCAATAGGGATTCAAATCCAAAAAGTTTTCTCCTCCTAAACATCCTCGCAAGGTGGTTAAAACCCATTTTCATCAGTTTTAGGGTCAATTTGGTCTTCTGTAAAAAATGCAGTCTTCAAACAAGTTATGGATTGACATCATTTTTCTCCCATAAACCACCCTCAAACTCATTTTTTCATTTTCCAAGGCAATTACCCATCTGATGCACCAAAACATCCTCAAACATCATTTGTGGGTCTTGAATTTTATGCAGATTTGACAATCAAAATCACCTGCATATTTTCAATTGATTTTGATGCATGGAAATTGATTCAAATCCTGATGCGGATTTTGGCAACCAATTTGGGTTGCAATATTGATACCTTTTTGAACTTTGGATTGATGCGGATTTTAAGCATCAAAAAAGGGTGCATAAGCACCCTGCCACAACAGCAAATCAAAAATCTGTATTCTAGGTGTAATAATAGATTCTTTAATATATGTCTTTTATATCTTATATTGAAATCTTATTATTACACTTAAAATACACTTTTCCTGTTGCTGATTGAACCACCCTGCTTTAATGCAATGTCGGTGGGAAATAGAACCTCTTTTGAACATCGGAAATCTTATCATCATTGACCTCTTTTGCAAACAGTCGCAATAGGTCATTGATTGAAGTCAAATTGCGAGTATAAAAGATGAAATTATACCAAAGCAAATAATTGTTCAGATACTTGGATGCGACACCGTAAAAACGGTGCATCCACATTTTCAACGAAGCATGATAATGGTTGATTCTTTGGATATTGAATTCTCCAGTCCTTGCTTCCGTCTTATCCCCCTTGAATTGCAATAAGTTCACATCATTGTCTTCCGCAAAAACTCTATATGCACGATGTTTGTCGGAACACAATAAAGCATTCTTGTCGAGGGTTTCATCAAAAGTCCTGTGGAGTGACTGATAGGTTACAGTATTGATGTTTGTTGCCCTCGAAAGAGATGTCTTGTCTTTACTTACACCGCAACAGACACAAACATGTTCCTTCATCGCATTCCTTTTTGACAAGGGGTGTTTCTTGCGGTATTCCCTTCTCTCTTCAACATTTCTCCCATAAAAAAGGATGTGATTTTTTGCGTTTCCCTTGAATGAAATCTTGAAAAAGGTTTCATCTGCTTCCACAACACCCTTGAGTTTTACATCCTTGTTAGGATGTTCCAAAAGATCGAGAATTCGATGCCTCCACCTGAAAGAAGTCCTGATGCTAATTCCACATCTTGATGCTGATTTTCTGATTGTCAAACCGAGCATCAAACAGTCGAGATATTCTCTTAATTGCCAAACATCCAAATGCGTCCTGTAAAATGTACTTCTGCATGTTGAAATGAATGTCTTTCCACAGTCTTTGCAACGGTATCTTTGGTGTTCCCCGACTTTGCCGTATTTGACGGTATGTGTGCAACCGCAATGTACACAGACATCCTCTTGGAATCTGGTGTCCTGAATCAGTTTTTCAACATCATAGATTTCAGGTTCTTTCTCTTTCTTTCTGCGGACTGAAGTCAGACGATTGAGAAGTACCTGTTTTTCGTTGGTTGTGAGTTCCTGAACCAATTGTTCAATGAGTGATAAATCTTTCATAAGTTACCTCTTTTGTTATTGAACAAAAATAAACCAATTTCATAGAAGAAGTTATGTTGTGTGTAATGAAATGGAATAAATACTTATTGGAAGGTTGAAATTATGAAAAAACAGGAAATCAAAGATTCTTATAAAGATGATTTCAAATGTGTAATTGCATTGTTAAAAGATTTGAATGAGAAATTGAATCATGTTGCAGATTTATTCGAGCAATATGCAAGAGAAAGACGAGGAGGATTCTAAAATGGCACAATGGTCACATTTACCGAATTCGGAGGAAATTCAGAATTCCAAAATGGTTGATGGAAGAAAACTCAAAAAGAACATTCCTACCCCCAATAGCAGGATGAAAATGGATATCATTGATTGGTTGATGAAGACAATCAAGGAACCAAGTCTTTGTGATGATTCTGTCAATTCCAAAATTTGTATTGCAGTCCTTAATTTCCACTTGAATCCGCATCTTTGCAAAGATGGAGTCGATTCTTTGACCAAGTTCGAAAGATTTTGCTTCTACATCAAGGAATATTTGCCTTTGCAGTTCTCGTATGTATCACTTTGCCCAAATCCGAATATCAAAAGTCTTTCGGAAGCATACAAGCAGAAACTCTATGAATTCAATCTTTGGTTCGACAAGATGCGTTTCAAGATTGAAAACTTGCTTGCGGAAACATACATAAAGAAGGGTCAGTTGCGACATCTTGAAGTCCTCAAAAGACGATATAAGCAGACATGGAGTGAAAGCAAGGTCGTTGACTTGACTGCCGATCAAAACTTGAAGGTTGATTCAGATTCCAAGATTGAATTGACAATCAAGGATGCATAACGATGAAATATGAAATCAAGTTGCTTCCTGTCCAAAGGAAACTCTATGAATCGAAAAAGAGTATAGCAGGGATTTATTCTCGGTCGTGCAGTTGGTAAGACCTTCATTATTTCATGGTTGGTCGCAATTGCTCTCCTGAATGGAGAAAAAGTCCTTGCGTTCAGTCAAACATACAAGTCACTTTCACAAAACCTTTTTGATGAAATATTAAAGAGGTTTGAAGACCTTCATTTGAACCCTCAATACAACAAGGGTTCAATGACCATTTCCTTCGGGAATGGAATTGTCTATGGGTACAGTTACGAAAACTGCGAATCTTGTCGTGGTTTGACCGAATGCAAGTTGCTTGTCCTTGACGAACTTGCCCTTGCCCCTGCCGACATTCTCGCAATTGCTGGACCCTGTTGCCGAGGAAATTTCGTTCCAAAGATTCGATTCTGTTCAACACCGAGAAAAGGAAGTGTTTGGGATAAGTGGGTAAAAGACGGTATCGCAAGTGGAGTCATTGATGTCTTTACGGCAAAGATGGCAGACAACACCTTCTTATCTAAAGAATCCCTTGAACTGTCAATGAACGCAATCACCGATGATGCGATGCGAAGACAGGAAATCTATGGAGAGATTCTCGATGCCTATGATGACAGTTGTATTCTGAAGGAACTCGACTTTCCCTTATCACTCATCGACAACAGTCATAATTACCCCATCAAGATAGGTATTGACGGGTCAGGACAAGGAAGGGATAAGTCTGTCATTTGCATTCGCAAGGGCAATAAGATTGTGGACATTTCCAAGTATGACAAACTCGACCCATTCGAGTGTTCGTCAATACTCAAAAAGAAACTCCATGAAAACGGGTTCACATCCGATGATGTCCTTGAAATCAATATCGACATGGGTTATGGAGAAGGATATTACGCAGTTCTGCGAAGGGAATACGATAATGTGAGTCTTATTCCCTTTGCAAGCAGGGCAAAGAATGAATCCTACTCAAACAAAAGGGCAGAAATGTATTTCAACCTTGCAAAAGCAATCAGGAACGGTCTTTTTGTCGATGATTTGGAATTAAGAGAGGAATTGCTTAATACGAGATATATGCTTGACAAGAACGACAAGTATTTACTCATGCCAAAATCGGAAATAAAGTTGATTATCAACCGTTCCCCCGATACTGCGGATGCAGTCGCATTGACCTATTGCGATGAAGATGTCCTTTACGAGAAAAAGACTAGCATCAAAGAAAACCGAATGTATGCCTATTCAGTACTTGGCAATGTCAATGACTGAAATAAATAAAATGAAGGAGAGTAATGGTCACTTTCCTTCATTTTCGTAAGACCACAATGAAGGAGAAGGTCTATGGCATATTTGGATAAGGTCATGGATGACATTAAATCCGATGAAAATACAAATTCAGAAGAAGTCGGGCAGGAAACCCCAAATACACAAGAGAATGTGAATAAGGACGAATCACAGGATGCTCAACCGATTGAGGAAAAAACAAGGGTTGACAAATCAAAGATAAGTGATGTCGATAAAGCAACCTATTCACTCAAGAAACAGATGGCAAAGCAGAAAGCAAGATATGAATCGCAACTTTCTGAAAGACAAAAGGAATTCGATGAACTCAAGACAAGACTTGAAAGACTCGAAAATCCGCAGGGAAACACTCCAAAACAAAGAGACTCGTTCAAGACTGACGATGAATACATTGATTACATTGTCCAGAGCAGAATGGACAAGATTCTTTCCGAAAAGGACAAGGAATACGCAAAACAGAGAAAGAGTGAAGAAGAAAACTTCAAGAGGTCTTTAGAAATAAGTGAAAGAATCGAGAAATGCTTCCCGACAGAAAAGGAACGAAATGATTATGTCGATGTCGTTCAGAGTGCATTTGACAATGGTTTGGAAGAGTTGATGGACAAGGAACAGTTCGTTTCGCAGTACATTCAGAGTTCTCCCAATGGTCCTCGATTGCTCTATGACTTGGCAACAAAACCCGAATTGGTCAAGACAATCTTTTCACAGGGAGACCCATTGAGCAGAATCTTGGAAATCAAACTCTATGAAAAGGAACTTGGTAAAGGTAAGCAAGAAGCAAAAGCACCTACCGCAAATGTCGATGTAAGCAAGGTTATTGGAAAACCCGGACTTTCAACGGGAAAGAATACAACCGATTTGTTTACGAATCCCGATGAATTGAGAAATTTCATTCGTCGAAGATGATGAATTATAAATACAAGGGAATTGGCAGAAGTTGCTTCTCTGCCAATATCCAACTCTTTAATTGGCAGAAGTAAAGAACCAATTTTTCCATCCCATCAAAGATGGGGAAAAGTTCGAAGAATTGCAAACTTCGGACTCACTGAATGGACAGTGAATTGAAGAAAAATCGATTGAGTAAATCATATTCACACATTTATAAAGAGGAAAAAATGGCAAACGAATTTTCTAACAACAAGAAAACACGAATGATTCAGGCAGTCGTAGAGGATAATATGGATTATGTGAAAAAGTCCAAGTCCTACCTGTCCGAAGAAGAACGAAAGTCAAAGAAGTATCGGTAACACATATACCGTTTACATTCCCGATGCAGGCAAGGTCGTAGATGGTCTTGAAGCAAATCCTGATTCCATTACAGAAGTGGAGATGGAAATTGAATGCAAGAACAAGAATACCTCTGTTGAAATTGATGCTTGGGATGAGTTGAACAATATTGAGGATTTTAAGAAAGAAATCGCAATTCCTCGTGGTACAAAGTTGGCACAGGAAGTACAGAAGGATGTTATCGATTCAACAATCTTCAATGCAGTTCAGGCAACCGTATCCGAATCCGCAAACTTTGCAGGTCTTTCCGAAGCAAGCAATAAGTTGATGGAACTTTCCGTTGGTGGAACGAAGGTGTTCTTCAATTCTCCAACCGTGAACGGAAAGATTGCTGCGGGTGGTCTCGCAAACTTCATTCCTGATTCTATCCAAAAGGAAATCTACGGCAGAAATTATTTGGGTGAATACGCAAATGCTTCACAGGTCACTCTCCCAGGTCTTCCTGTCGTGAAGGCAGGGGCATCCGCATGTACAATCACAGGAACTGCTGTAAGTGGCACAGATGATTTCAGTTCTGTCGTTATCGGTTATAAACCAATCGATACCGTTGTATGTGCCGGTGGCAAGAAGGGTGAAGCATTCACCGTTGATGGTTTGAAGGTTGTCGATGTTAATGGAATGCCGACCGATCAGGATTACACCGTCATTCTCACATCCGATGCAAATGCATCAAATGAATGTTCCATTGCACCAATTCGTGCGACTTTGCATGATACTGTAAGTGGCAAGAAGTTTGACAATTACGGAAATCCGAATGCGTGGTTTGACAGTTCCTTCACGGGTTTCGATGCAACACCTGTATTGACCTCGGGAGCATCATATTATGTTGGTGTATGTCGTGAAGACGATGCTCTTGCTTTTGATACTTATCGTTTTGCAGACTTGCCAGGTTCTGAAAATGAAACCGTGACAGTCGATGGTGTAAGTGTCAAGATGAGTAAGTTCGGTGACGGTAAGAATATGCAGTCACTTGTAAGACTTGATTTGCCGTATGCAGCAGGTGTACCTGATGCTCGCAGACAGTCTCTCTTGTACATCAAGAAATAAACAATTTGTTTTCTCCTAAATGAGATTGGCAGGGTTTTGAAACCCTGCCAATTTTGCTTTTGAATAAATACATTGAGGTAATGCAAATGGCAATAAATGTAAATGACTTGATTCAAAATGCTTTTACAAGATGTGGTCTTGTTGGAGACGGACAAGCAGTTAACGGAACAAGGGCAACAACAGGTCTTAACGAATTGAAAGACTTGATTTCGGTATTGAACACACAAGAATATATTGCCGACAATATCCGTGTATATGATGTGAATGCACGGACAAACAATCACAATAGGCAATTCCGAATCGTTTGATATAAGAATCAATAATGTTCCAAGAACGATTAAAGCAGTCGGTCGAAAGGTTGGAAACCGATATGTGCATCTTTTCAAATCAAATCTTGAAACAATCCTTGCTTGCGGAAACAAATCTTTGTCAACCCAGTACACCTACAATGTCACTTTTGATGAAAAGGCAATCAAGGACAAGTCTTTGAAACCAAGTGTCCGTCAATTTGATTCCTATGACGAGTTTCCTGACCCAACCTATGTCATCAACGGATATTATGCATGGGCAATTGACACAGATACAATTTACCGATGTACCCAAGTTGGGCAATATGATTTTGCGTGGGTTGAACAATCGACCTATCAGAATCCCATTTGGAGAAATAACAACCTTTATGAATACGAATATGGGGTTTTGAAGGGTGTTATAACCTTTGATTCCCAAAGGGTGCATGATTATAAGGTCTGTTTCATTGAAGACATTCAGGACATTGATTTGACATCCGTCTTGCAGTTGCAGGATATGTACAGAAGTCTTCTTCTCACAGGATTGTCCTATCGACTTGCAATAAGATACAAGTTGAGTGAATGGGTAAATGTTTTTAAGGAAGATTTTGAGGAACAGAAAGACCTGATAAAGAGGGTCAATAATTCCAATAGACCGATTGTGTGGAGTCATCTTGGAGAGTCCTATCTTGATGATTATTACAACGGACTGAATGGAAATGGATGGTAAGCATGAGCAAGGTCAATGTGGTTTCAAATTTGATAGGTGGACAGACCAAGGCAAAGTTCCCTTCACAAATGGGGTCTGCTCTGTCCGTCAATATGTACACCGAAACGAACGGAAAGATAACCTACCAAAAGAGCATCCCTCGGAATCAAATGGTTGATGCAGATTGCGGACAGTTCCGAAGGTTGTCAAGGTTCATTTGTCGCATCGGTAGGACTTGATTCTAACAGGAATGTTCCTGATGCATTTTTCGTTGTCAATTCAAAAGTCTTCAGAATCGATTACAGGTGGGAATCACATGAGGTTGGTTCAATTGCAACAGGTTCACATCCCACATTTGCTGAAACAGGTGGAGAAAGACCCCTTCTCCTTATTGCCGATGGTTTCAATCTTTGGTATTATGATTTGAAGAATGGTGGTTCACTTCGTTCTATCGGTTTGCCAAATAAAATCAATCAAGAATCGGTTGCCATCAAACCCGCAAGTGTTCAGGTTGTCGCAGGTTCAATAATCGTTAACGATGTCGGTTCAGGTTATGCCTATTACTCAATTCCTTATCCTCTTTCAAAAACAACAAGAAAGGTTTTAAGGATTGTCGATGGTCAAGTACAATATGATGGTCTAAACCCTATCTATGATAATGTAGATTCCGATCAATGGGTTTTCCGTGACGATTATGGTGTTGTGCAATACAAGAATGGAGAATCCAACAGTGATTCAATCAATGGACTTTATGCAATTGGTCCAAACTTGATTGTTTTCGGTCCAAAATCAGTTGAGTTTTGGCAGAGAGGTTCGGCAGAATACGAAACATGGACGAGAACATCGTACACATTCAATAGAGAGATTGGTCTGGATGCGACGAACTCAATTTCATCCGTGAACAATGTCGTGTGTTTTGTTTCAAACGGCATGAATTCAGGAAGGGCAATTTTCGCAATTGACGGAACTGAATTTTCAAAAATAAGTGACACTTGGTTGGATGACATCTTGGACAAATCCGACACCGACAACATCATTGGTTTTTCATATTCCCGTTCGAACCATTCATTTTATGGAATCTACATACCAAATGCAGAGGGTAAAAGAGACAGAACATTTGTTTACGACATCGTGACAAAGGAATGGTCTGAAAGAAGTTCAAGAAATCCAAAGACAGGCAAAGACCATGCTTGGAATCTTGTTTATCCTGTTTGGTTCAATAACAAGACCGTATTTGGACACCTGAAAGATGGTGAACTTGTTTATTTGGATGATACTCATTTTAGGGAAGAATTGAACGAAACGACATCCGTTCCTTTAATCAGAATCAGGCAGACTCCTGTCATTCTTAACAATTATCAAAACTTCACACTTGATGAAGTGGGTGTTGAAATGAATTGCGGAACGATTGACGATTATGAAGTTTCTCCCAAAGTTCAACTTGAAGTGAGTGAAGATGGTGGGTACACCTACGGAAACACAGTCTTGGAGGAATGCGGAAAGACGGGTCAATACTTTTACCGAGTAAGATTCCTAAATCTTGGAATGCAAAGACTTTGTGTAATCAAGTTGACTTTCAGTGAAGACATGGATTTGACTCTGACGAATTCATCCATCAGGGTTACACCTCTAACATTCAGTATATAGGTTTGTAATGAAACGAAATGTGGAGATAAATGGAACATCACCAATGAATGATGTGCTTGGGGCAATTACGGGTCCCTGGTCTTGTGACACCATAAATGGATGGAATGTCCTATGGTTGAGTGAACGATGTTCTTTTTGGAGTATTTGGGCAGAAAAGGGCAAATACCAACTTCCCAAAAGGGTTGACAAAACATTGGTATGCAAGACATACAACCAAGACGGAACTTTGGGATTCTCTTTCTTGCGAATCGGAGATACATCGATTCAGTTTCCCAAGAATTGCTATGCGGAAGTCACTGTCTTTAAGACTGCGGAAAAAGATAAATAATCAAGGAGGGTAAAAATGTTTGAATCAATGGCAAACTTCTTCGGTTTCGGAAATTCCGATCAGGTCGATGAAGCACAAAAATACATTTCACAGAATAAAGAACTTTGGAATGACAATTACAAGGAAAATCAGGATATCCTAAAAAAATATCTTAATGCGACAACAGGTCTGCATGACGATACATTGAAGTCTCAATACGATAAGGCAAAGTACGACTTTGCTAATCAGGGAACATACAAACCATCGACATTTCGGATATGACAAGACTGTAGAAGACTTTGCAAGTCCTGCAACCGCAATGAGGGTGCAGAACGCAATGAATGCAATTGAAAATTCAAGGGCAAATGCCGGTGATATGTTTTCATCCGACCATTTGAATGCACTTAATGCAAAAGCACAGGCAATCGCATCGGAAGAATATGAAAAAGCATTTGACCGATACAACGCAGACAGAACAAGAACCCTTAATGAATGGAATGCGAACAACGAAGAAAAGAAAAATGCTTACGCATCGCAGAATGACATTTACAAGACCATGATGAACCAACTTGCAAATGATTACAACACCGACACAACAAACTTGATGAATTCCTTAAGTGATTATTATGGTGGTCTCGTCAATGCAAACAACGCATATACAAACGGTCTTGCGAATATGAACACATCTCTAGGCAATGCTTCATTGTCCGAAAACAATGGTGTTGCGGACATGCTCAACTTTGCTCTCAACGCATTCAATTCAATCATGGCAGGATAAGGAGTAGATTATGCAACCAAATAAAATTCAGTTCGATACGAATGCACTTGCAAGACATCAGCAAACAGGTAATAACATCAGGTCAATGCTCGATGTACTTGCTCAAATTCAAAATGAAGATGACGATATTGAAAATGATGTTGAGAGTGCAGAAATCGAAGAATCAAATGACAATACATTTGATTTTTCTGAACCAAAGACCGTAACGACAAAACCCACTCCTGCACCAAATCGAATTGCCTTTGATTACAATGCACTTGACAACCATAGACAAAATGGGTTAAAGGGAACGATTAAAAATATGATTTCAAATTTCATTGGTGGATTGGTTGCTCTCTAATTTTAAGGTGGTAAGAACATGGCATTAAACATTCAATGGAATTTTCCACAGGTTGCCGATTTTTCAGGAATCTTGAAAAGCAATTTGGAAAACAAGCAAAAGGCATACGATGAACTCGCAAGAAATCTCGGAAGTTCAATCCAAACCACCCATGATTACCTTCTTGACAGGGAATTGGCAAACCTAATCGAGAATTATGATGGTCAGGCAAACAAAGAAGACCTTGAAAATCAAATTGCCGCAAATAGGGCAAGACGAATCAAGAAGGACGAGTCCCCACTCATTCAATGGAGATGGCAGAACGAAAGGATGGATGCGAAAAACAACGCAATCCAACAGAGAAACAATGCGGATGCAGAAGCAAGGAAGACAACCGAGGAATCTCTTGCAACATCCGATCAAGAAATTCGAGACACCTTGCATGAAATCAGGATGGCAAGGGGCAAGAATGACGGTGATTCCGTAAGAGAACAGATGTACATCTTGGAAAAGCAGATTGAGGCAAGAAATAAGATTGCAGACATACTCGGTAAACCTCACTTTGAAATGCCAAAGGAAATTATTGAACAGAAAGTTGACCCAAGTGTGGAAACGGCAAGAAGCATATCTTATCAGTTGAATGACCCGAATCTTACAATGGAACGCAAAGGACAACTTTATGCAGAAGCAATGAATCTTCCTGAAGGTTCTGTAAAGGAAAATCTTATTGCAAAATTCCCAACCATTAGAACCATTGATGAACAACGCATTCAGGCAAACCAAAGCAACTCAATAAACAGACAGATTCAAAGAAATAACGCAAGGGATGATGCGAACAAGTTGACCTTCTCCGAATTGATGTCAAAGAGTTCGTGGACGCAGGATGAAATGAATGCTTTGATGGGAAAACACAAATCAAGACTTGATGGAGATGCTCTCAAATACGGCAAGATGAGTCCTGACGAGAAAAAATATTGGAAGGACAATAATAAGAATGAATGGTCATTGCTCAAAGACAAAGGGATGATTTAACATGGCAACAATTTCGAGAGAAAAGTTAAAAGACGAATTATTGGAATCAGCATCGTTGTGGAAGAAAGGAAGTCCAGAAGAAACAACCCTTTTGAAAATGGTTGAAAACATTGACAACCTTTCCGATGACGAATTGAAGATGTGGTCTTATGT
>Ga0310697_10006095_pt1 | contig 11516 bp, 9 predicted proteins | sample 172DNAGHGlowgp2_FD_203883 | JGI IMG/M metagenome (GOLD analysis project Ga0310697, IMG submission 203883) | Sheep rumen microbial communities from Palmerston North, Manawatu-Wanganui, New Zealand - 1728 DNA GHGlow gp2 (v2) (version 2) | ecosystem: Host-associated > Mammals > Digestive system >... | reverse complement strand
GTTTTTCGAACAGGAAATACGGTAGAAATTGTTCGAAAAACTTCTGATTGAACGCGAAAGACACCCCTCCTGGGTTTCTTTCGCGCTATCTTCCTTCCCATTTTCGTTCCATTTTCGGGTTTGTCTACAGTCTGAGGCGCCCGCTGCAACGCAGCGGGCGCCTGCTTGTCTGAAGCGGCGATGTGGTGCCGGCGGCGGGGGTCGAACCCGCACGGGTGATTAGCCCAACGGATTTTGAGTCCGTCACGTCTGCCAATTCCATCACGCCGGCAAATATATCGGAAGTATACCCCAGTCGGCGGCGGATTGCAAGGGGAAAGCGCAGAAAAAACGCCGCGGCAGAACTCCGATAACGCTCCGCGGACGCGCCGAAACGAACCGCGGCATGGGAAGGAAAACCTCCCCCGGATTTCCGGGGGAGGCATGAATCGCTGCGGTCTGGGAATTTTACGCAGGCACGCGCAGGGTCTGACCCACGTAGATCCGGCGGGGGTTCGCCACCAGGTCAGCATTCAGCTGGAACAGCTCGCCCCAGCGGAAGCCGCTGCCCAGGTATGCCTTGGCGATGCTCCACAGCGTATCCCCGGGTTTGACCGTGTAGGTCTTATAGGCTGCGGGAGCTTCGGGCTCGGCGGGCTGCTCGGGTTCTGCGGGCTGGACGGGATCGCCGGTAACGGTGATCACGCAGGCGGGAGCGGTGATGACCAGATCCGCAGTCTCAGCGGTCACCAGGTAAGTGCCGGCCTTGGAGAAGGTGAAGGAGACCTTGCCGTCCTGATCGGTGGTGCCCAGCTTGGTGCCGTCCGCCAGCTTCACCGTGGCGCCGGCCAGACCCACGGGGGAGGCGACCCAGTTTTCGTCAAACACGTCGTGGGTCAGGGTCAGGGTGACGGCTTCGCCGGTGGAAGCGGCGGCGGTGCGCTGGTCGAAGCGGGCGTAGCTGTCGCTCCAGTCCTCGCCGTAGAGGACCAGGTCCACATAGTCCCCGTCGCTGACGGTCATGTTCCGGACATTGTCCATGGGCATGACGCCGTTGAGATACCAGCCGCCGACGCCGTCATAGGAACCCCAGATCTTGGCCATGCTCAGGCCCCAGTCGCTGTCGGCCATTTCCCAGCCCTCGGCCCCGTCGGGGCAGTAGGCTGCATGGGCGGCGATGATGGCGTCCTCCACGGGGGAGCCTTCGGGAACGGAGACCTTCAGCTGGACGGCGGGTTTGCCGTCCTTGGTCAGGGCGAGAGCACCCTGGGCGCTGACGCTCACATAGACGTCAATATCCTTGGCGGGAGCGGGCGCTTCCGCTTCCGTTACGGTGATCACGCAGGCGGGAGCGGTGATGACCAGGTCTTCGCAGTCGGCGGTGACCACATAGGTACCAGATTCGGCAAAGGTCAGGGTGACCTTGCCTTCCTCGTCGGTGGCGCCCAGCTCAGTGCCGTCCGCCAGCTTTACCGTGGCTCCGGCCAGGGCCACGGGGGAGGCGACCCAGTTTTCGTCAAACACGTCGTGGGTAAGGGTCAGGGTGATCTCTTCGCCGACGGAAGCGGAGGCGGTGCGCTGATCGAAGCGGGCGTAGCTGTCGCTCCAGTCCTCGCCGTAGAGGACCAGGTCCACGTAGTCTCCGTCGGTGGCGGTCATGTTCCAGGCCTGATCCATGGGCATGACGCCGTTGAGATACCAGCCGCCGACGCCGTCATAGGAGCCCCAGATCCGGGACATGCTCAGACCCCAGTCGCTCTCCGCCGTCGCCCAGCCCTCGGCCCCGTCGGGGCAGTAGGCCGCATGGGCGGCGATGATGGCGTCCTCCAGAGTGGAGCCCTCGGGAACGGTAACTTTCAGCTGGACGGCGGGCTCGCCATCCTTGGTTTCGGCCAGGACGCCCTGGGCGCTGACGCTCACATAGACGGTGACTTCGTCTGCAGCCAGGACGGGCATGAGTCCGACCAGCATGGTGAGGGCCAGCACGATGCAGAAGATGCGGAGCAGATTCTTTTTCATGACTTTTCCTCCTTGTTCTATCCTGAACCCGCCTGACGGCGAGGTGGGATCCTTCTTGCCGGGGTTAACGGAGCCGGGCAAGCTCCAGGAGCCGCCAGAACATCTGGGCGATCTCCCCCCGGGTCATCTTCGCCCTGGGTTCCAGACTCCCGCTTCGGGTGATGACGCTGTTTTTCAGGCACCAGGCCAGGGTGGGTACGGCCCAGGACTGGACCTTGCTCCGGTCCCCGTAGGCGGACAGAAGCTTGTCTCCTTCCGCTGTCCCGACGGAGGTATCCAGACCGCAGAGCTTCGCCGCCCGACAGACCATGGCGGCGGCCTCCTGCAGGTCGATGTTCGCCTCCGGATCGAAGCGGCCGTCATCCCGCCCGTTGACGATCCCATAGCGCACCGCCGTAGCCACGGCGGCGTTGTACCACGCCTTGGCGGCGATGTCCGGGAAATTCGCCGTGCCGCTGACCTGGATGCCCAGGGCGGTGACGGCGGTTTTGGCGAACTGGGCCCGGGTCATGGGATCATCGGGCTTGAAGGTGCCGTCCGTAAAGCCGTTGAGGATGTTCCGGGCGGCCAGGCCCAGGACGGCTTCGCTGCAGGCCTTCCCCTTCAGATCCGGGAAGGAGACGTCAGCCTGCACCACAGGCATGGCCTTCACCGCCGGATCCCTGCCCGGGGCAGCCTCTGCGCTGAGCTTCAACGGATCGGTGATCCGGTAGACGGACGCCTGGCCGGCATTCTGCCGCCGTACCGCCGTTAGGGCAAGAAGACTCTGGGACGTGGCAAGCAGGGTACCGGAATCATTGTCCCGAATATGGAGGAAGCTGCCGTCCGACTGGCGGAAGCGCAGCACCGCGTCCACCAGGCTGCCCCCCTCCTTCACGAAGCGCTCGTCCTCCGGGCTCAATCCCAGGGCGCACAGGGCCAGGATCATCATGGCGGGGCTTTCGCTGCAGCCCTCGTCGGCATAGTTTCCCATGCCTCCGTCCTCCAGCTGCCTGCCCGACATGCAGGTGAGGGCGCGGTCAACGGCCTCCCGCACGGCCTTCTGGTCCTGGTAGGCGCTCAGGGCCTGGAGGACCATGGCGGTGATATCCGTGTCCGAGGGTCCGGGGTCGCCCCCCTTGCCGGAAAGGCTCCAGCCCCCGTCTCCCAGCTGGCGGGAAAGGATCTCGTCCACGTAGGTCTGCCGGTCGGCCACGGTTTTGGCTGCGGGATCCGGCAAAAAGTCGTATCCGCCGCTGTCCACGGCGATCAGGGCCCAGGTGGGACCGTTGATCCCCTGGCGGCAGACCTTTTCATAATTGGAAAGGGGGCGGAGCAGCTCCTCCGGCGGCTGCAGCCCCAGGGCGGTATAGACGAGCACCGCCGTGGCATATTTGGAATAGAAGTTGGATTTCAATGCGCCGCCGTTGGCGCTCAGCTCCTCCTGTACGGCGTCGAGGTAGCTGCGGTACCAGCTTTCCTCAGCCTTGCAGCCGCTCCGGGCGACGCTGAACACCGACCAGAAATAGTCCACGCCCTTGGGGGCGGGCACGGTATTCTGGATCCACCGGGCGGCTCCGTTTACCGCGTTTTTGGTGTCCGCGCTCCCCGCGCCCAGGGCGGGGGAAGCGAGTCCCAGACAGAGGACAAGGCTCAGGATCAGACACAGGGTGCGCTTCAGGGTTTTCATCAGGAGTCCACCCCCGTAATCAAAATTCGCTTCTGGGAGACCGGCCCATGAGCCGCTCCATGCAGCCGCCGGGCGGGAAATCCTTGTACAGCATATCGTATACGCAGGCGCAGATGGGCATGGAGACGCCCAGCCGCTCCGAAAGGGTGCGGACGCTGTCCGCCGCGTAATAACCCTCCACCACCGCGCCTACCTGATCCATAGCGTCCCGGACCTTCAGCCCCTGGCCCAGGAGGAGTCCGGCCTTGCGGTTCCGGGAATGGCGGGAGGTGCAGGTGACGATGAGATCCCCTACCCCGGCCAGACCGGCGCAGGTCCAGGCGCTGCCTCCGGCCCGGAGGACCAGTTCCCCAGCCTCCCGAACCGCCCGGGTAATCAGCAGAGCCCGGGAATTATCCCCGTAGCCCAGACCGTCGGCCACGCCGCAGCCCAGGGCGATGACGTTTTTCACCGCGCCGCAGAGCTCCACACCGGTGGGATCCGTGCTGGTGTATACCCGGAAATCTCCGGTGGAGAAGGCCTGCTGGACCCGGATGGCATCCTCTGGCTCGCCGGCGGCCACGCAGCCCGTGGGCATGCACAGGGCCACCTCCTCCGCATGGGAGGGGCCGCTGAGAGCCGTGACGGGGAACGCGTCCCCCAGCTCCGAGCGGATCACCTGGGTCATGCGCAGGCAGGTATCCGGCTCCACCCCCTTGGCGGCGGAGACCAGAAGAGCGCCGGGACGAAGGGCGGAGCGGACGAGACCGGCGGTTTCCCGCACGGCATAGGAGGGAACGGCGAATACCGTCAATTCCGCTTCCGCCAGGGGATCCAGGGAGGCGGTGATCCGGAGCTCCCGGGGAAGGGAGGCGCCGGGAAGACGGGGATTCGTCCGCCTGCGCTCCATTTTCCCGGCCTTTTCCGGGTCCCGGTTCCAGAGGGTGACCCGGTGCCCGGCCCGGCAGAGAAGCAGAGCCAGGGCTGTCCCCCAGGCGCCGCTGCCCAGGACGACGGTGTTCATCCCGCCTGCCGCTGGGCTTTGATCTCTTTCAGGGCCTGAGCCAGCTGGTCCGGGCAGGAGGTGGGCTTGAAGCCGCAGCGGATGCCGTCCACCAGGCTGATGACCTCGTCGATGGGCCGGTTTTCCGCCAGCCTGGCCACGCCCTGGACGTTCCCCGGGCAGCCGCCCACATACTGCACATGGGTGACCGTTTCCCCATCCACGTCGATGATGATCTGACGGGAGCAGGTTCCCTTGGTATTATACGTATACTGCATATGTGCCTCCGTTCCGCCGTCCTTTGCGGAGCGGCTGGATTCTTTGTAACAATAAATTATACCATTCCCTCCCGGTTCTGGCAAGTCCGGCCGATGCATAGAATAGAAGGAAAGTATTGACAAAGGGGGGACTGCCATGGGGAGACAAGCCTGGCGGCTGGCAGCCTGTATCCTGGCCCTGGGCCTGGGGGTATATAGCCTGTGGAGCCTGGGTGTGCTGAACGCCCTGGCAGCCCGGCTGGAGCCCGCGCCGCCGGCGGAGACGGCGCCGGTGTCGGAGCCCGAAATTACCCCTGAGCCGGAGTCGGCAGCCGACCAGGCGCCTGCGCCGGTGGCAGCAGCCGAACCTGAACCCGCAGCCCCGGCGACCGCAGCGCCGGCCTTCGCTCCGGCGGAGCTGCCCCGGATAGACGACCGGTCCGCCGGTCACGATCTGGCCGCTCTGTTCCGGGAGGGGTGGAGCCTGACCCTGCCGGATGCCGGCCCCCAGGTGCTCATCCTGCACAGCCACAGCACCGAGGCCTATACGCCCCAGGGGGAGGATCAGTACGAGGCCAGCGATCCGGGACGTACCCTGGATAAGGGGCAGAACGTGATCCGGGTGGGGGACGAGCTGGCGGCGGTCCTGGAGGAAGCGGGCTTCACCGTGATCCACGACCGGGAGCTCTACGACTGGCCCAGCTACAACGGGGCCTATGCCCGGTCCCGGGCGGCGGCGGAAAAATGGCTGGAGGAGCAGCCGGGGATCCGGGTGGTGATCGATCTCCACCGGGATGCCCTGAACGGGAAAAAGACCGTGTACAAGCTCCCGGAGGGGAGCTGCGCCCAGGTGATGCTGGTGCTCACCACGGGAGACAGCGGCTTATATCACCCAAACTGGCGGGAAAACGTGAAGCTGGGCCTGGAGCTCCAGGCGGAGATGGAGACCCGGGAGCCGGGGCTCAGCCGCCCCATGCTTCTTTCCCCGGCCCGGTACAACGAGCAGCTCAGCCCCGGCTATCTGCTGCTGGAGGTGGGATCGGATGCCAACACCCTGGGGGAGGCCCTGGAGGCGGTGCGGCGCTTCGGCGGCTGCGCCGCGGCGGTTTTGCATCGGCATTTGACAAATTCGTCGGAATCCGCTAGTATGGGCTCGTAAAGCCGTCTTATGGTTGACCGTCCCCGGCAGGGAACGGTTCCATCCCGTAAAGGAGGATGAGCATGAACGATGAATTCGATCCCACCGTCGTTTCCGGCCCGGCAGATATCCCGGCCGTTCCGGTGGATCCCGTAAGTGCGGGTGAGATCCCTGTGGATCCCGCCCCTGTTTACCCCGCCGCGGAGGAGACCCTTCGTCCCGCCGATCCGGAACCGGCTCCGGCCTATGCCCCTCCCGCGGCTGAGCCTGACCCGTTCCGGGCGTCTGCCCAGCCGGTCTATCCTGCCCAGCCGGCGGAAAGGCCGGTTTATCCGCCCCAGCAGCCCGAAACGATCTATCCGCCCCAGCCGCCGCTGAGACAGCCGGTCCAGGCTGCGGAGCCGGTGAGCCCGCAGTATCCCCCCCAGCAGCCCGCCCAGAATGACTATCCGGGGTATACAGGCTATACGGCCGCGCCCCAGCCCGCCGGTGCTGCGCCGGAGGGGGGAGAGCCCCGGCCCGGACGGAAGAGCCCCTATGCCCCCATGAGCGGGATCGGCATGGCGGTGCAGCTGTTCCTGATGAACATCCCCGTCATCGGCCTGATCCTCAGCATCCTCTGGGCCTGCGGCGTATGCCGGAAGATCGCCCGGCGGAGCCTGGCCCGGGCCCACCTGATCCTGCTGGTCATCGGCATCCTTCTCCTGGTGGCGGGGGCCCTTGTCCTGCGCTTCTGCTTCACGGAGGAGATCACCCGGATCTTCGAGCAGGCATTCCCCGGCTATACCATCAAGTGGGGCTGATGAACGTTTGCAGCCATTGCGGGGCGCCGCTGGAGGAAAACGCGCCCAGCTGTGCCTATTGCGGAATGCCGGTGGAACAGATCAGACCGCCCCAGGACCGCGCCGTCTATGCGCCCCAGGCATACGAGCCGTCCGAATACAGTCCTGCGCAGAACCGGTATACCCCGTCCGCCCCTTATCGCAGGGAGAAGAACAAGTGGATCGCTTTCCTTCTCTGCCTGTTTTTCGGTACCATCGGCGTACACAAATTCTATGAGGAACGGTTCGGCATGGGCATCCTCTACCTTCTGACCGGCGGCCTGTTCGGTATCGGTTGGTTCGTGGACCTCATCATCCTGCTGTTCAAGCCGAATCCGTATTATCTCTGAAAACGGAATATGACCAGAATCCCGCACCCCTTCGGGTGCGGGAATTTTTTGCCCCTTTTCGCCGGGTTTCCCGCCTCGTGGAGGGGGATAGACCGGCTGATGCAGAGGCAAAGAATGGGTATTGCAATTACAATGTAACGCAATTATAATACAGAAAAAGGAGGAGATGAACAAATGCCGAATACAGCCAATCTCAGCGTCCGCATCGATCCGGATCTGAAAGCCCAGGCCGAGAGCCTGTTCAGCGATCTGGGGATGAGCCTGACCACCGCCATCACCGTGTTTTTCCGCCAGGCCGTGCGGGAGAACCGCATCCCCTTTGAGATCCGGCGGGATCAACCCACCCGGGAAACGGCGGCGGCTATGCGGGAGGCTCTGCGCATTTCCCGGGATCCGGATATCCAGGGCTATCAGGACCCGAAAGAGCTGCTCCGGGATCTGAACGACTGAGCATGCCGTACATCGTCAAGACGACGCCCCAATTCAAGCGGGATTACCGGCGGGCCAGGCAGGCGGGGCGGGACATGCAGCCTATGGAGGAAGTGATCCTGGCCTTGGCGGCGGGGGAGCCTCTTCCGGCGGAAGCCCGTGACCGCCCCCTCACCGGGGAATGGTCCGGGTACCGGGAATGCACGGTGCAGCCGGGGTGGCTGCTGATCTATCATATCCGCGGGGAGGCGCTGGTGCTCACCCTGATCCGTACCGGCACCCGGGCGGAGCTGTACCGCAAAGGAGGGACCATGCAGATGAAAAACGGACTGAAATCCCTGTACCGCAGTCCGGTGAAGACCGCCGTGACCCTGCTGCTCCTGGCGGCGGCGGCGTTCCTGTTCCTGTACAACCTGGGAGAATACGCTGTCTCAGACCGGGAATACAAGGAAGCCCGGGACAAGTATGAAGGGGTGCTCACGGTGGAGGAAAAGGCCGTGCCAGATAACGCTACGGGTTTTGACTATTTCCTCATGACCGATGAGACCTTTCAAGGAAACCGGTATGATCTGAAATATGAAGACAATCATCAATCCAGCTTGTCGGAAGGCTTGATTGGACAGCTTGCAAACCTGCCTCATGTTTCTCGTGTGGACAAAAGGTATCTTACCGCCGGGGTTTCTTCGGCGTATATACGGCTGGATACAAACCATAGCTTTTTTCCGTATTATGCTCGCGCTGTTCTCACCGCCACAGTGCGGTATCGTTTCCCCGCAGAAACCAGCGGAAGCACAGTGCTGAAAAAGCAATTCCCATACTGGCATGATACAGAATATCTTACCATAGAGGATGTGCAGTTGCTGGCAGGGGATCCGGCTTGGCTTTTAGACGGAGTCTATCATCACGAACGTGACAGACACGCCGTGCGTCTGCAAATCATGGAGGATGATTCCCGGGGAGAGTTTATTGAGGATAGGTATTATGATTATCGCGGTATAGACGGGTATAGGTTTTGTATGTTTACAACGGATAATCATCTTTATGCCTCTGATGTGAGCATCCTGCAGCCCGGGCACAAATACCTGATGGTCCTGCGGAACAACTGCGTAGAACAATCGATAGGAACGACACTCGAATACCTCGAGGAATATTCGGATGTGACAGGTTTTGGTCAGCATTTGTTCCATACAGGGGACGACAGCCTCATCGGCTGGTGGCCTTACTTTGTTGATATCACCGACCTACCGGATAACTGGTTGGAGTCCGACGAATTTGCCGATCTGCGGGAGCTGATCCGGGTCACCAACGACGATATACACACCTTCGACGTGGTGTATGGGGATGACATGGCCGCCCAGCGGAGAGTGGCGGAGGGGAGGATGGTCTGCGAGGAAGGCCGCTTCATCACCCCGGAGGACGCCGAGCAGCCCGTTTGCGTGGTGAGTACGGACTTCCTGGAAATGAGCGGTCTCAAGGTGGGGGACAGCATCACCCTGGACCTGGGAAACTATCTCTCTGAGCAGTACGCTCCCCTGGGGGCGGTGGCGGTGACCCGTGGGCGGCAGAATACGGAGTACATAACGCAGACCTTCACCATCATCGGCACCTGGCGGGACTTGAATGAGGGCAAACAGGTCTTCCGGGATCGGTTCTGGTGCTGGAGCAACAATGCCATCTTCGTCCCCTCCGCCTTTCTGCCGGAGTGCCGGAACGCGGAAGGGCATGAATTCAAGCCCAGCGAAGTGAGCTTCGTGGTGGGGAACGCGGAGGAGATCGTCCCCTTCATGGAGGAATGTCTGCCCATCCTGGAGGGAATGGGGCTCAGCTATGTGTTCAGCGACGGGGGCTGGTCCTCCGTGGGTCCGGACCTGATGCAGGCCCGGACCATCGCCCTGATGAAGCTCCTGGTCTTCGGCGGGGCGGCGGTGTTCGCCCTGGTACTCACGGTCTGGCTATTCATCGGGCGGAAGAAACGGGAATACGCCATCTATCGCGCCCTGGGCATGCCCCGGAAAGCTGCATCCATGAAGCTGTATGCGCCTTTCCTGGTGCTGGGGGCGCTTTCCGCCGTCGTCGGGGCCATCGCCGCCCGGGTATTCAGCCTGCGGCAGTTGACTCAGGCTCAGGAAGACGCCATGACGGAGACCGCCATGCATACCCCGGCGGGACCGAGCCTGTATATCCTGGGGACCCTGGGCTTCCTCCTGGTCCTGGCCGCTTTCGCCTGGGGCGGTATCCTGCTCATTCGCCGGAAGAGCGTGCTGGAATTGCTCAGCGGGGACGGGGTAAGAAGGCAGGAGCGGGTACGGGAATATGCTGAACGCAGCAATGAAGTCCCTCATCCGGCGCTTCGCGCCACCTTCCCCCAAGGGAAGGCAGACCGCACGGCGGGGACGCAGGGCGGAGGAGACTGGAGCGGAGAATGGAATGCAGGAGAGATCAGTACCCTGGCTTCCCCCGGGGGAAGCTGTCAGCCGCCGTCCCCCGCAAGGCGGATGACTGATGAGGGATACGCCGGTCTCGGCGGGAGCCGGAGCCGCAATTGGGGCGGACGGTATCTCCGCCGCCTCCTGGGGCGGAACCTGGGGCGGAGCGCCCTGAGTCTCTTGCTGGCTGCCCTACTGGCCTTCGCCTTCGGACTGGTGACGGTACTCCGGGGGATATACGCCGAAGCATATCAGCAAGTGGAAGTAAAGCCCGTTATCTCCGGTGGCCTGAGCTATGAACGGGCGGTAAAGATCGCGGAGAGCGGCTATATTCGGGACCCCTATTATGAGTATGTGGCCCAAAACGGACAGATCGAAATGGAAGCTGCAACGGTTGTGCTGACGAATCGCTTGGATCATCAGGTGACAGACCCTATCGACTGGCTTCCCGGCTGGGATGAAGAAACGCTCATGGCCTCAGATGAACGGGTGCTGGTGATGTATTCCTCCCACGCGGCGAAGTATGGCGTTACCCTGGGAGACAAGGTGCGCATCAATGAGCAGGATTGGTACAACAACGTCACTGCCCTGGGCCTCGACCCCTTGAAACCCGGGGAAACGGATATGGATAGGCGGGACGCCCGGAGGCCATTCTTCCAGGTGGTGGGGATCATACAGTCGGATTCAGAGAATGAAACCGTTTTCCTCTCCACGGAAGCCCGGTGGAAGGTGCAGTTCCTGGTGCCGAAGCTGGAGCTGGATATCGCGGAGTACACCCTGATCGACTACCATCAGGCCGCGGCATTCAGCGACTATGTGAAGGGCCAGATGGACAAGAATCAGTCCGCGGTGAAGTTCACCATGGACACCTCCTACGCGGACCGCATTTATAAGATCCATCGCCTCATCGAGAGCTTGTATCCTCTTGCCGTGGCTGCGGCCCTGCTTCTGGGCGGGGTGCTGCCGGGGCTCATCGTGCTCCATTCCTCAAAGGAGATCAGCATCCTCCGGGCATTGGGCGTGCGGGCAAGGGACTGCGTGATTCTGTATACCCTGTCCCAGGTATTATGCGCCTTGGCAGGGCTTGTCTTGGGAATCGCCGCAGTACTGGTTGCCCTGCGCCCGGAGTTGGGAGAAGTGATCGTTCCCTTTGCGATTTACCTTGCCGCCCACCTGGCCGCCTGCGCCATCGGCTCCGGCGTCTTTGCGTGGCTTTGCGCTAGGAAGCGGGTGCTGGAGCAGCTGCAAGCAAAGGAATAAAACACGAAGGGGTTTCCATACCCGCGGAAGCCGCCTTGCCGACGGGACCCCTGCCGGGGGCGTGACTTTCCCAATGCGGGGAAAGTCACCAAAGGCGCACCAAAGGGGACCTATTCCGAGGCGGTCCCCTTTGGAAACCCTCCCCGACGGCGAAAGGGGCTCCGCCCCCTTCGATCCCCAACGGGA
>Ga0310697_10006094_pt1 | contig 11516 bp, 13 predicted proteins | sample 172DNAGHGlowgp2_FD_203883 | JGI IMG/M metagenome (GOLD analysis project Ga0310697, IMG submission 203883) | Sheep rumen microbial communities from Palmerston North, Manawatu-Wanganui, New Zealand - 1728 DNA GHGlow gp2 (v2) (version 2) | ecosystem: Host-associated > Mammals > Digestive system >... | reverse complement strand
GTAATTCCGGTTATGAATGGACCGTGGAATATAGTAAGAATAACGGAAACTGGATAAGCTTAACCGCCAACGAGAGTTACGGTATAGGTATAAGCAATTATATAAGTGTATCTGTAGGAGATGAAATCAGGTTCAGGAAGACAGGTACTTCAAGCAGTACAGTTGCATACAGCTATTTATGGTCAAATACATGTACTTTCGAAGCTTACGGTAATATAATGAGCCTTGCTTACGGCGACAACTTCATAGGACAGACAACCATACCCGGAAATTATTATTTTAATAGATTCTGTTCTACTTTAAATTATGGTGAAACAAATACCTGGATTAAATCTGTTGAAAACCTTGTACTTCCTGCAACTACGCTTACTTCACACTGTTATGATGCTATGTTTGCAGAATGCACACAGATTACGAAAGCACCTGTATTACCTGCAACTACTTTGGTATCACATTGTTATGACGCTATGTTTGGAGGATGTACTTCACTTCAGTATATCAAGGCTATGTTCACTACTACACCTGGTTCGAATTATACGGATTACTGGGTTGTAAACGTTCCTTCTGGAGGTACTTTCGTAAAGAATTCTGCAGCTACATGGAATGTAACCGGAAGCAACGGCGTTCCTTCAGGATGGACTATTGAATATGCTTAAATCACAAAAAAAATATAATCTAAACTTAAATGGCAAAGCTTACTTTACATTTCAAAAATCAGGAAGAATACGATGCCTATTGGAATGGCGTGACACCAGGATCAAAGTTCCTTTGTATCATCGATTCAGTCAATATCGACGAATCCGGCCAGCAGACAATAGCGAACATACTCATTACTTCCTCAAACAACAACCAGACTTCAGGTAAGGACGTAGAGATGGGTACGGCTGTCGTAGAGACAGCTCAGGAACAGGCCGCAGAGATAGTAGACAACAATGAACAGATACTTGAACTTGAAGCTGTTATATCTACCGCAGAGGAAAAGACGGAAGATATAATCGGAGCCGAATAGTAAAAATTCCTATTTTAATATAATAATACAAATATATCGATATATTAAAAAAATGGCAGATTTGATTACAAACTTACAATCAATCTACAACACAAAACTTCAAATTAAAAGTGCTATTGGTACAGATTCTGATGTATTCAGCGATTATCCTACTTATATAAGTGATTTAAAACCATCAGGTTACACTTATATTACAGCTAACGGAGACTATGACATTTCAGCTTATTCAGATGTAAATGTTAATGTACCTCAGGGCGGCGCCGCTGTTTTAGGAAATCTTACAGTTTCTGAAAACGGACAGTATTCAGCTAGTTCATATGCTTATGACGGTTTTGATGTTGTAAATGTAAATGTACCTTCAGTAACACCTGTATTGAATTCACTTAGTGTTTATGCAAACGGTGTTTATACTCCTCAGACCGGAGTCGACGGTTTCAATGAGGTTACTGTAAATGTTCCTACGGGCGGATCTTCACATTCAGGACAGAGCACAGCCGATGCCTGGACTATTGAAGATGCTTATTCTTATATTTCAGCTTTTGAAGATACAGCTGAACATATGGCCGCCGATCTTGGTTTCGAACCTGTTGTAGAAGGTGTTGTTGCAAGTGTTTTACCTAACAGAGATTATTCTTCACAGCATCCTACTGCAAGATTCTGGATTACAAGAGACGGATCAGCAGTTGCAGCCGACTATTCAAACGGTATCCTTTGTTGGAATATGCAGAGCAACTTAGCCGGTACATGGACAGAAGGTATTGACATGCAGATTTATCCTGGACAACACGTATTTATTCAGTGTACTAAACTTCAGAAATATCTTGACAGTAATACAGGAAATTATCAGATGGAGTGTAAGAATGGTACTGCAATCGTAAGACAGACAAGTGCTAATGGACAGTTAACTATTACACAATCAGGTACTTATGATACAACATCTTATGTTTCTGCTTATGTAAATGTTTCTGGTGGCGGCGGAGCTGATATATTATCTGTAACCGGTGTTTGGATGGCAAATGCTATCAGCGACGGTGTAAATACATATCAGATGATGGTTTCTGGTTCTGTTGGCGGGTTGAATGGCGGATTGGATTCATATTCTTTTGGTACATATGTAACAGGTAATATCATTTCAATATGGAGTCAGGACTGCTTAACAAAATATCAGAATGGTCATGAAATATATTGTGAAGACTATGATACAGATTATAATTCTGAAATAACTGCTACTGCTGGTACATTTAACTGGGATGCAACAAATCAGGTAGTAAATCCAAGCGGTGGATTCTATTGGAGTGAGCAAAATTTTGGTTGGATAACAAGAAGGAATTATAACTTCACTGACGATTTAGGTACTACATATCGTATTTCAGCATATGATTATAATACATATAACAGTACAACAGCTAATTTGATTATTAACTGGTGGGAAGATCCTAATGATCCTGGCCAAAGATATGCCGCTATTGTCGGTACTGATGCTTAAAAAAATAAATGCCCCCGGTACATATCCAAAACTGTGGGTAAATTAAAATATCTATTGTTTAATAATAAACCAAAAAAGAAATGGAGAGTCTATCACAGATTCTCCATTTTTGATATCTAAAACCTCCATATTTGAGTCCGGACAGTAAAAGAGTATAAACGCTTAGGCGGAAATTTCGGGCTCAACCTGGACCAAATATGGAGCTTTTACCTTATTTTGATATTTGCTATTTTGACTGTACAATAAATAGACATAAACCTTATTATCGTACTTGTTATGGATATAGACCTTTGACCTTCTGGCCAGAGGTTTTTCTTTCTCTATCTCTATCCGTTCTATAAACTGCAATACATATTTTCTCTTCTCTTCGAAGGATACCGTGTCCAAATTAACAGGTTTCTGGTTGAAGAAAAGTCTTTCACGTTTTGAATACTCCTTGTCCAGCTTGTCAATCATATTATTAGCTTCGAGCAGTTCTTCTTTCAACTGCCGTGTCTTCTTGTCAAGACGGTCCTTTGTGATGGTTCCGTCAATATATAGTTCTTCAGCACGGTTAAGTTTCTCCTGGATCTTGAATCTGTTCTTGGTTAATGTTGAGATTTTTTTGAAGAAGACCTGCTGGCTGGTTAGCCATTCCTCTTCAATCTTTCTCATATCATTCAAATATTTGTCTATTTGTTCCTGAGTATAATCAAGAATGAGTTTGTCTATATACTTGCTCGATATAGTCAGACTCGGTTTACCGTAGTCAGGATGTGTCTGATATACCTGTTTGGCTGGTTCAGGAATAAGGGATATTTTTCTTGATTTACTGAATATAAGTCCCTTACACAGCATGTGTTTTTTATTGACAGGTTTGACGATGATATTCTGTTTTTCCGCTATTTCCCTACATTTATCAAACAGTTCCCTGTCTATAATCTTCGGCCATCCAAACACCTCTCCGGTATATCTCCGGTCATTAAGGTATTTACTTACGCGGCCTGCCATAGAATGCCTTGACACGTTCTCCAAATAACCCTGACTCTTAAGCTCTGCCGCCAACAGCCTGTAGGAATATTCACCTGAAGAATACATGGTAAAAAGTTTCCGGACGAATTCGGCCTTTTCCTTATCGACTATATAATTATGCTCGTCGTCTACAGCATAACCGTATAATACCTTACCTCCGGCCGATTTACCAAGACTCTTCCTGTATTCTACAACACGCTTGGCCCTTTCTTTCTTTAGGTTCATCTCGTTCTCGGCGAACGTAGAATAAATGGCCATCATCATATTGGCGTTCTGACTCTGCTTCCCGTCCTTGTCTATCAACTCCATATAAGGGTAATATACTATCCACCTGATATGATGTTCAATCAGGAACTGCCTTACGGAGTAAATCACATCCATCCGGCGACTAACACGACTTATTTCCCAGCAGATTAAGGAATCAATGGTGCTGTGAAGCAGCACCGCCTCCTTAAGCCTCTGGATGCCTATACGCTCTTCCTCACTCAGCTTGATAGCAGACTCTTTAATCTGAATAGGATAAATTTCATCTTCTTGATATCCTATTGATTTACAATAAGATATAAGGGTTTCAGTCTGCTGGTCCAAGTCCTGTTTCTCTGTCGATACACGGCTGAATACGATTATCTTGTACATAACTCAATGTTGTTGGTCGTACAAAGATAATCAAATTATTGATATTTTTAATACTTTACCTATACATTAAGTGGTAAAAATATCCATACCACTCTATATAAGAATGATCCTGGAGCCTTCGGTTGACTCCAGGATCCCGACGTAAGTCAAATATATTTTGAAAAACTTCGGGTAGGCCGGACCTCACGGCCGGACCTACAGTGCAAATTTAGAAAATGTATTCGGCACTTCCAAATTTATTTTATGGTATTTGTTGGCAGTGTGATAAAGCTACGGTGGTCCAACCGGTCATAGTTTCTCTGAATTCTGGTATTGAAGACCTGTCAAAGAACTGTTTAATCTCAAATTGAAGCAGCTTAATCTGATGTACGTACCGCTTACTTTTCGGTAAGGTTTTATCTATAGGATCATTTGAATAAAATAAGTATTTCTCATGAAGTAATGAAGGATACTTTTTATCAGGATCCGCCCCTTCTCCCGGAATGGCAGGATGGTCGTAGTCATAGTAGATTACGGAAATACCGTAAAGTTCTCCTTTGTATTCCTCGAAAAGCTTGTATTTCTTGTGGTCAAAACAGAATACAGAAAGTTCACAGGGTTTGACCACGACTTTGTTAAGCTCAAGGTGTCCATAGGGCCATGGATCTACCTCGGAATTTATGTGAAGTCTCATAACAGTGTTATTTAATTTTAACAAAGGTAGTAAAAAGTAAATACAAAGAAAATTTTATCAAATAATTTCGAATTTTTTAAAAACAGTCCTATAATGATATTGTAAGTGTGTTGTTTAACTGAGTAAAAAAACCCTTTAAATGATTAAAGCATACAAATATAAGCTTGATTTGACCGTAAAGCAGAAGAAGCAGCTTGCTCAGAATTTCGGCTGCGTCAGATTTATATATAATTGGGGTCTTAATATCAAAAAAACTAAATATGAAGAAGAGAAAGTAACTGTTTCTTATAACGAACTTGCTAAAATGATGGCACAATTGAAGAAACAGGATGAATATAAATGGCTTAATGATACTTATTCTGTATGTTTGCAGCAGGCTTTAAGACACCTTGATGCCGCTTATAATAAGTTTTTTAAAGAAAAACACGGATTTCCGAAGTTTAAGTCAAAGAAAAATCCTTGTAATTCAATTACTTATTTGGACTGTAAGTTTGATTTTGAGAATAACAGACTGTATATTCCTAAGATAGGTAAGGTAAAATTTTATAATAACAGGACATTTGACGTAAACAATTGTAAATTAGGTACTGTTACCATCAGTAAAGACAACTGTGGTGAATACTGGGCATGCGCTGTAGTGGAAGATTACAAAGATTTGAGGGATAAGACACCGATAAAGGATAATGACAGATGTGTAGGTATAGATTTGGGTGTAAAGAACCTTTGTATTCTTGATAACGGTACTAAGTATGACAATCCTAAGTACTATAAGAAATATTGTGACAAGCTTGCCAGGCTTCAGCAGATATTGAGCGGTAAGACTAAAGACTCTAATAACTACAATAAGTTGAAGTTAAGGATTGCCAAACTAAGTAAGAAGATTCAGAATATGAGGAATGATTACCTTCATAAGACAAGTACTGAGCTGATTAATAATTATGATACAATTTGTCTTGAAACACTTAACGTAAAGGGTATGATGAAGAATCATCATCTTGCACAGGCAATCGGAGATGTTTCACTCGGTGAATTCAACCGGCAGCTTACATATAAGGGTGAATGGTATGGTAAGAACATTATCCATATTGGCCGGTGGGAACCAAGCAGTAAGACATGTAATAAATGCGGATATGTCAATAAAGACCTTGAACTGAAAGACAGGGAATGGGTTTGTCCTGTGTGCGGTGAATATCACGACAGGGATATTAATGCAGCAATCAATATCCGCAAAATAGGATTAGAAATTTCAAAATAATCTATATAATAGTTCTTTGAAATAGAGATTTTCGCCCGTCGGTGTGCGGGTTTAAAGATTTGAGTAACTTTTAGTTACGAAAATAAGATTGTAATTCCAAATTAAATTTGGTGTATTTATACCTATACCTAAGGAAGTTATTAAAAAGATAGTATTGTAATTCCAAATTAAATTTGGTGTATTTATACCTATACTTACTTACAACATCTTCTGATGCCGATTGTAATTCCAAATTAAATTTAGTGTATTTATACCTAACAGTAAATACTATATCTATGATACAAAATTGTAATTCCAAATTAAATTTGGTGTATTTATACCTGAAGATACAGTGTCTTTTATATTGTTTGGATTGTAATTCCAAATTAAATTTGGCGGATTTACACCTGTTTATATTATACAATGTGCGTAATTGTACTCCTTATCAGTAAGATTATCCAACCTTCCTAAGTGATACATATTATCCTTTACGTGAAGTGCTGTATGACATTTGTCGCAAACAGGAATAAGGTTTTTCTCATCTAAGAATAGGTTCCACTGCTCTTCAATAGAATGACCTCTTAGAAAAGGAATTGCATGATGAATTTGAGTGGTTGGTGTTACTCTATTGTGTTCTATACAGATAGAACATAAAGGATGTTCTTTTGTAAATGTATCTCTTAACCTTTTCCAGGCTGCACTGTTATAGAAATCAGTGCTTTTATTGTCTCTTTTATAAGGTACTTCTTTTGGTTTTACTTCTTTTCTTTTAATGTAAGGCATTAATTATCATATAATTTATTTGATTCTACACAAAGGACAGGCTTACCTGAAAGTTTGTATATCTGTTGTGCCTGATAGTCGTTACTCTCAATGAACAGTATCATATTCTTATTAGCCTTATAAACTAATGCTTTCAACTGTTCTGGAGATACACCTGATTCATTTCTTTCATCCCATGACTGAGCGTTGAACATGCACATTCCGCCGTAACTTATTCCGTTATCCTTAAGCCATTTTGTCGTTATATCCTGATATTTGATTAACCTGTATGTCACTATTCCTCCGATAGGAACCGTAGGAACGAATAAAGGAACCGCATTTTTAATATAGTTTACATATGCTTCCTCATTCCTTTCATCAGGCGGATCACAACAAAGAACACCGTCTATATCATAAAGACAGCGTTGCATAATGAAAGGATAATGGTGAAATATATTCCATTGGTACAATACGATAGGAATCTGACTGCCTTTAGTATACTGCCTAACATCTTCAAGATAAATGTCTATCTCTTTATCACCAGCTCCTTCAAGGTAAGCAGCCATATAAATAAACTCATATTTAAAGTCTTTCAACTTATCTTTGGCTGATTTCATACTTGCACCGCTGTAACAAGTATCATCGATTACAAGGACCTTATTCGTAGCAGGTTTATTTACCAACGTAAGTCTGTTTCCTCCACTCGGTTTGGATCCGTTACAGAAACTATTTATGTCTATTAAAGGAACGTTCAAGAACTCGGATACAATGCTTCCTACAATCATTCCTGATCTCGGAATACCGATAATGAAGTCTATATCATGAGGTATCTTATATATATTCTTCCTTATTGACTCAGTTAAATCATTGAGTGATATATACTTCATAACTCACCGTGATAATATTTTTTAGCATATTCATTCAATCTTTCTCTGTTAGCTTCCCTATATTCCTTCTGATAAGCTTTCATTTTGTCCTTATGAGCTTCTCTGTATTCCTTCTGATAAGCTAAGTAATGTTCTTTATTATTCTCTTTCCAGACGCGCTGATATTCCCTGTCTAATTCTTTATCTGTCATTTATTCGCCTTTGTTATAATTATAATATCTTTTATCCAACTCCTGATTTAACCACCAAAGAAATCTCTTCCTTTCTTTCCTGTCACCAAGAACGACTTCATCAGGAAAATCAAACAGTCTACGGTTAAATTTATATCTGTTCAAATAGTCATTTAATGTCATATATTAATATAGGAATACTACATAAAAATAAACAGGTCATACATCACTGCAGGACCTGTCATCAACATAAATAAATATATATAGTATAAATAGAAAATGATAATTTTTGGTATTTGCACCAATATAAATATAGGAACATTTTACTATTATATTCGTCCTAATGTCTTAAGAGCTTCTCTTTTCTTCTCGTCCATCGGTTCACTATATTTCTGCAGTAATGCTTTTGTAAGTAAATTAAGTTCCTTCTGGGTTTCCATCGCATCTTTGTAATGACGTACATCTTTAATCAAAGCTTCGATTAAAGTGTAAGCTGTATCAGGATTTTCTTTTATCCACTCTGTATCGATAATCTCTAAGAGTTTTGTAAAGGTTTCTTTCATTTTTCATATTGATATTTTTGTCTCTTCTGTTTTAAACTAAAAATTAAACTTTTGCCTTTATATTAATTATATATATATAGAACTTATGTTTAAGAACTAGTTTAAAAAATTTAGTAGCTCAATTATTACTTAAAAGTCTCATGGAAATAATACTTTTTTCCATCCTTTCCACCGGTCTTTTCCTTCCATTTATGCCAACTGTATTTATTCGGATCTTTTGTTGAATTCAGACACTGAGACAACCTGCTTTTCGTTATACCGGTTTTCTCGATGCATTCAGCCCTAGTACTGAATACCTGCATGACCTCGTTAGTCTCCATGTCAATCATTTCGATATTCCTGTTCTTGACCCTCTTATCTACATTCTCAATATTAGCAACGACATTATTATATTCTGCTTCTACTTCCTTTTCACTTACCTTAATTTTATCCAAAGGAACACCGGCTTTATATTGTTTATAAAACTTATTGAAAAATATAGCTCCTTTGCTTTTATATTGGAACATATTGGCATATTTAGGATCATTCTTATATTTATTAATCCTTTCAATAATCCTTTCTTTCTCTTTAACCGGTAAGACATAAGTATAAAGGTCTTGAACTACAACTACTTCACACATTATATTTATAAGCAGTTCAATCGCTTTCTTCCTTAACTTGTGTTCCTCTTCGGAAATCAGCGATTCGTTTATCCATTCCATCTCAGAAGTCAATCCTTCTTCCACTTTTTTAATCATCTGCATGAAAGTGACAGGGTGCAGTTTATAACCTTTATATTCAGCCATTGACCATACATATTTTACTGCATTCTCAATGTCTATAGTAGGTACAGTATGCAGCCAATAGATTTGACTGCATGCGTGGTAAAATTCAGCAGGTATTTCCTGACTGTTAAAAAGCTTTACAGCAGCTTCATGTATTTCCTTGTTAATTTGTTCTTTGTTTTTTTCTGTCATATCATTCATTCTTTTATTTATTAATAATAAGCATAAAAAAGCTCCAGATACTTTATAAGGGGTTTAATGTTAGTATCTGGAGCTGGCAGCCTAAGCTGTTTATGTCTTCGTGATTATACAATAACCCCTTAAAAATCATATAATCATCAAATATTTCAAATAACTTATCTATATAAAAATAGTACTTTCTTAAATAAAAATTCAATTAAAATTATTCTATATTATAATATATATAATTACAACCTAAGAGAGCATGAGTAAAAATCTTCGACATTTTCTTCATATTATTACTACACTTACGATTGCATTGCTTGTCGTTTCATGCTCTCTTTTTTTAAACTCTTGCAGTACTACTAAATATGTATATCTTCCAGGTGAAACTAAGATAGAATATAGAGATACTACTATATATAGAGACAGTATACAGTATACACCTATAGAGGTAGTTAAAGAGATAGTACCAGAGATGGATACATTAACTATGAGTACTTCATTGGCAGAAGCTAAAGCATATATCGATACTACGAATAGAGTTTTAAGAGGTGAAATAAAGAATAAGAAAGGAATAACTAATGAGATACATTATAAGGATCGTATAGTTTATAGGGACAGCATAGTTACTAAACCATATCCTGTGGAGGTGGAAAAGAAAGTTGTTGAATATAAACACTATTGGTACGATAAACTATGTTGGCCGTTTGCTATAGTAGGTTTATTATTTATTATTCTGATAGCACTAAAAATATATCGAAAGATTGCACTTCATGTCTAAGTTCAGATGCAGATATAAGAACATTACTAAGACTAATAACAATATAGATGAGTGTACGATACCGATAGAAGAAAGGTGTGATAACTTTGAGGATATTTGGAACTTCATCTTAGATGAAGTTGTAAGTTATTGGGAATCAGCAAATTACGAAAAAAATTCAGACATGGGGGCCAGTTGATTTTTTAGACACCCCTGGCTGATATATCCCCGCCAAAGTCCTTCAGATAAAAGTGAGATTTTAGGGTTTGTAGTGAACCCCCTAAAAAAGGAAACAACAAAAAATTTCCAAAAATATTTAGAAATCAAAATGGATTTTCAAGAAATTTTAAAAAGATACAAAGACAGCGATAAGAGAACCCGTGAATACATGGAATTTTTCTATAAGAACCTTGAAGAAAAATACGGCGAAGTTTCAGAAAGTTTTCTTCCGAGTCTTGACATGCTTTCATTCAACTTGGATTTAATGTTCATGTCTTGGGACGACATTAAAACCAACGGCGTAAAGGATGAAGACAAATACAGAGGACAGAAAAAGTCCGCAAGTCTCCAGAGTTTTTATAACGCACAGAATTACATTCATAAACTTATTTCATATTTCGGTTTTACACCGATGGCGAAGAGCAAAATAAAATCAGAAACAGATGCAGGAGACGTAGCAAAATATTTAGAGAATTTGACTAAATAATGACAGAATACAACATATCAAAAATTTATATACAATATGTTGAGGACATCTTGAATAGAAGGATCGCTTCATGTGAGGCGGTCTTTTTAGCATGTAAACAGTTTAAGGAACGATTTAAAAGGGATGATATTTATTTCGATTATGAAGATGTAGATAAAAGAATAAAGTTCGTATCTAAGATGAAACACTGGACAGGTGTTCATAACGGAAAGAATTTCATTCTTTTACCTTGGCAACAGTTCGCATTTGCGGGGATATTCGGGTGGAAATGGTCTGATAACAATACACGTGTAACCAAGAATGTACTTATAATGCCGGTTAGAAAGAACGGCAAAACAACATTGATGGCTGCAATAGCTCTTGTAATGTGTACGATAGACGGTGAAAACGGCGCTGAATGTGACTTCATCGCCAACTCCAGGGCACAGGCAAACTTGGGTTTCAATGCATGTAAGAACCTGGCCGAATCGATTGATCCAAGAAAGATGGTATATCAACGTTATAGGGATACTATTAAGGTACCTCATACGAAGTCTATCATACAGGTACTTTGTTCTGATTCTATGGCCCTTGACGGATACAACAGCTCATGTACTCTAATAGACGAGTTCCACGCGGCTAAGGACTGGGAGCTTTATAACGTAATGAAGTCGTCCCAGGGAATGCGTTTGC
>Ga0310697_10006093_pt1 | contig 11517 bp, 8 predicted proteins | sample 172DNAGHGlowgp2_FD_203883 | JGI IMG/M metagenome (GOLD analysis project Ga0310697, IMG submission 203883) | Sheep rumen microbial communities from Palmerston North, Manawatu-Wanganui, New Zealand - 1728 DNA GHGlow gp2 (v2) (version 2) | ecosystem: Host-associated > Mammals > Digestive system >... | reverse complement strand
GTCGAGCTCCTGGTACAGCTGGTCGTTCCAGTAGTAGCGGGAACCGTGCCGTCCGTAGTGGCTGATGTAGAATGGCTTGTAGCCCTTGGGTGCTTTTGTAAGTGGCGGCACGTCGAAAGTGTAGGGGAAGTCGGTGCCGTAGGCCCGGCGTGGATTGTCCTTCAGCTGGCTGTGTGGGTCGACGGACGATGCATACTGCTGTTGTGGGTTGGTTTCCTGAGATGCTACCGTGAGGGTTAGTGTCAGGGTCAGGATGAGGTTGATTAGTCGCTTCATAAGCTGTTATGATTGTTATTGGACTACAAAGATATGCAAAATGGCTCAAACTTCCAAGAGTTTGAGCCATTTTCTTCAGTTCGGATTGTATTATTAGCAGAGACGGCGTGATCCGTCGCCGATGACGACATCGTAGACCTTCGGCTCGTGTCCGTACTTCTCGTTGAAGCGCTTCTTGGCATCGGCGATGAACTTGTTGTACAGGTCATTGCGCACCAGATTGATGGTGCAGCCTCCGAAGCCGCCGCCCATGATGCGGCTGCCAGTCACCTCGTTCTCCTTGGCAATCTCGTTGAGGAAGTCAAGCTCCTCGCACGACACCTCGTAGTCCTTAGACAGGCCTTCGTGAGTCTTGTACATCATCTCGCCGACCTTCTCGTAGTCGCCTTCGTTCAAGGCGTCGCAGACGGCCAGCACACGGTCTTTCTCGCCGAGCACGAACTTGGCACGGCTGTAGTCCTCGGCACCGACCTCTTCCTTAACCTCTTCAAGCTGCTCCCATGTGCAGTCGCGAAGGGTCTCGAACTTGCCCTCGGGGTGCTTGGCCTGGATGTGCTTCACCACGTTCTCGCATGAGTTGCGGCGGTCGTTGTAGGGCGAACCGGCCAGCTGGTGCTTAACCACGGAGTCGAGCAGCACGAGGCGGTAGCCGTCGGGCTTGAAGGGGAAGTACTCGAACTCGCGGCTGCGGCAGTCGAGACGCATCAGACAGCCGGACTTGCCGAAGACGGAGGCGAACTGGTCCATGATACCGCAGTTCACGCCGCAATAGTTGTGCTCAGTAGCCTGTCCGGCGAGCACCATGTCCCACGGGCTCACCTTGTTCTCGCCGAAGATGTCGTTCAGACCGCAGGCGAAGCAGCTCTCCATGGCGGCAGACGACGACATGCCTGCACCGAGGGGTACGTCGCCGGCAAAGGCGATGTTGAAGCCCTTAACGTCGACGCCTAACTTCTGGAACTCCTTGGCGATGCCGTAGATATAGCGTGCCCATGAGGCTTTGGGGCCTGCGGGGTCGGAGAGCTTGAAGTCAACACGGTCCTTCAGGTCGATGGCGTAGGCCATGACGGTGTCTTCCGTACCATTGGCACGTATCTCGGCCGTTATGCCCTTGTCTACTGCGCCGGGGAATACGAATCCGCCGTTATAGTCGGTGTGCTCACCAATCAGGTTGATACGTCCGGGAGATGTGTACACGTTACCGGTCTTTCCGTCAAAATGCTTGATGAAGCGGCTTCTTACAAATTCAATGTCAATCATATCAGTTTACGTTTAATAAATAGGTTGTTGTTGATGAATAAAAGTCATTTTACGTTGATGCCAATCTTGCTGCCCCAGTTGCAGAACCATATCACGTAGGCGTAGTAGACGAACATCAGCATGATGGCAACACCCACGCCGAGCGAGGGGTTGTCAACGATGGTGCCCATCAGCAGGGGTAGGGTAGCACCGCCCAGCACACCCATATTGATCAGGCCGGAAGCGTTCTTAGTGTGAGGACCGAGCTCCTGGAGACCCAGGTTGAAGATAAGGGGCCACATCACCGAGTGGAACAAGCCGGCAGCCAGCATAGCATAGACGGCGGCCATGCCGGGCAGGAAGAACGATATGCCGACACAGCAGGCTCCGAGCACCAGACAGGCGGTCAGCAGCTTGCGGGCTTCGAACTTAGCCAGGATGGCAGAACCGACGAAACGTCCCACCATCATGCCACCCCAATAGTAGGGCAGGAAGTCGGTTGCTGAACCGGGCAGGTTGGGGTCGGCCTTCCAGTAGGCGGGAAGCATGGAGGGGATACCGATCTCAAGGCCCATGTACATAGCGATAGCCAGAGCGCCGAACCATACGTGTGGATATTTGAACACGCTGGACTTATACTGTGACATGTCGTAGGCATCCTCGGCATTTCCTTCCTGCTTGTCCTTGTCGGGATCGGGCAGTTTGATGAAGAAGAGGATGGCGGCGATGATCAGCGCGAAGATACCCAGCATGAGGAACGGGCCAGGCACGTTCTCGGGCAGCTTGGGCTTGTCGGCAATAATAACGGCGGTAATGAAGATGGGGGCAACGGTCGTGGCCACAGAGTTAAGTGCTTGAGAGAGGGTCATGCGGAATGCGCCGCTCTCGGGCTTGCCCAGCACCATCACGTAGGGATTGGCCACCAGCTGCAGCATCACAACGCCCAGGGCAACGACGCTCATGCAGCACAGGAAGACTGTGTAGACGCTTGAAGTGCCAAGTGCTGCGGTCACGCCTAAGTTGTTGGCAATGAAGCCTATACCGACCACGGTGAGACCCAGTACGAGGGTGGCCTTGTAGCCTATCTTGCTCATCATCATTGCGAAGGGGATAGAGAAGAAATAGGCTCCGTAGAAGAATGTATTGACGAGCTGACCTTGCGTGTCGCTCAGTTTGAAGGCTTCCTTACAGAATTCAATCATGGAGTTGTTCATTGTCGTGATGAATCCGATGAGGAAGCACACGATGAACACGATGATCAACGGGAACAGATAGTTCGGGGTTTGTTTTTGTGACATAGTAATAATGTAATTGTTGTTTCGCTTGTTAGTAAAATAAGGAAACCGTTACAGTGATATATGGTATATCACTATAACGGTAGATCGGCTTATTCGGCTACGCCAAAGCGGTAGATGGTTTTCTGCTTGTAGCGCTCACCGGGGTTCAGTACGACGCTGGGGAAGTAAGGACGGTTGGGTGAGTCGGGGAAGTGCTGGCACTCGAAGCAGATGGCCGAGCGGCGCGGGAACGTGGCACCATTGGCTCCGGAGTATCCGGTGGCCCAGTTGTCGCTATAAACCTGTACTCCAGGCTCCGTAGTGTAACATTCTAATGTTCTGCCGCTTACGGGCTCTGTCAGACGGACGGCAAAGCTCAACTCGCCCTCCTCGCGCTTGTTCAGTACGAAGCAGTGGTCATAGCCAGCACCGTTCTTGATCTGCTCATCGTCGGCATCGATGTCCTTGCCTACCGGCTTCGGGGTGCGGAAGTCGAACGGCGTGCCTTCAACCTTCAGTATCTCGCCTGTCGGGATGCTCGTCTCGTCGATGGGGATGTAGAAGTCGGCGTTCATCTCCAACAGCTGGTTCTCGATGGTCGGCGTGGGGTTGGCAGTGCCTGCCAGTGAGAAGAATGCGTGGTGGGTGAGGTTGACGATTGTCTTCTTGTTGGTAGTGGCAAGATACTCTATGATCAGTTCGTTAAGGTCGGTGAAGGTGAACTCGACGGTGACGTCCAGCTCGCCCGTGAAACCCTCCTCGCCGTAACTCGATATGCGGTGCAAGGCCAGCGAGCGCGGTCCCATCTGACGTGCGTCCCATACCTTGGCGTGGTAGCCAGCGGGGCCGCCGTGCAGGGCGTTGGGACCGTTGTTGATGGCCAGCTGGTAGTCCTTTCCATTCAGTGTGAACTGTCCCTTGCAGATGCGGTTGCCGAAGCGGCCGATGAGCGTCGAGAGGAAGGGCTCGGGTGAGTTGACCACCGACTGGATGTTGTCGTGTCCCTGAATGACGTTGGCAACATTCCCGTTTTTGTCGGGTACCATGATGGCACAGACGGCACCTCCGTAGTTCGTGATTGCTACTTCGTAACCCTTACGGTTGCGTAATACGTATAAATCGGTCTTTTTACCATTGATAGTGGTCTGGAAATTCTCTCTCTTCAGACCACAGAGATTCGCGTTTTCTGCAGTGTTTGCCATATTGGTTTGTTTTAAGTTTATAGTATTTGCCCACAAAGTAACAAAAAATAAACCAAACAAACGAATGAAACACTGTAAAAAACGTTTAGTGGTGTGTTAAAAACACCTAAATGCAGTTTTTCAGGAAGTCTGCGACGACATAACCGCTTCCTCCGACGAATATGAAGTCTGTCTCGGACGAGTCCTGGAGTGCTGCGCTATATGCCTCTTTCACAGTAGGGTAGGAACTACCCTGCAGGCCAAGCTGCTGTCCGAACACCTCGACGGAGGTCTCGGGTAGTGCCCTTGTGTTGTCGGGTTTGCAGAAATAGTATGTGGCGTTTTTCGGCAGCAGCGACATGATGCCGTAGACATCTTTCTCCTCGAGTATTCCGAAGACTATTCGCAGGTTGTCGCAGACCACATCGGCAAGCTGTCGGCTGAGATAGTTCCACCCGCCGACGTTGTGCCCGGTGTCGCAGACCACGGCCGGCCTCGTACGCACTGTCTGCCACCGTCCGGTCAGCCCGGTAAGCTTGTGGACGTGGGTCAGCGCGTCGTTAGTCTCCTGGTTGGCCAGCATCTGGTTCTTCGGCGTCTCGCAGTGGCAGAGATATCCCATTCCGACGAGTTCGTTCAGCACTGGCAGTATGGTGCTGAGGTTCTTCGGCTGGTACTCGCCGCTGAGCTCACACTCCAAGACACCGAGATGTCGCGTGGTGTAACGGAAGCCGCCCTGTGGCCGCTTCTCATAGGATAGTATCTCGGCGTGGTCTTCGGCGTAGATGATTGGTGCGTCGGCTTCGCTTGCGAGGGCACTGAAGACCTGACGTGTCTCGTCGGTGGCTTCGCCTATAATGACGGGTACACCTCTTTTAATAATACCGCCCTTCTCCATAGCTATCTGCTCGAGCGACGTGCCGAGGAGTTCTGTGTGGTCGAAGCTGATGTTCGTTATCACTGAGACGAGCGGCGTGATGATGTTTGTACTGTCGAGACGTCCGCCAAGCCCCACCTCTACCACGGCAATGTCGATGTCGGAGTCGGCGAAGTACTTGAAGGCCATGGCGGTGGCAATCTCGAAGAAGGATGCGCCGAGCGACTCGAACAGCTCCTTGTCTTTCTCAACGAACTCAACGACATACTCATGTGCTATGGGCACTCCGTTGACACGTATGCGCTCGCTGAAATCTAGCAGGTGCGGCGAGGTGTACAGACCGACCCTGTAGCCGGCTCTCTGCAGTAGTGCTGCGAGCATGTGCGAGCACGACCCCTTGCCGTTGGTGCCCGCTATGTGTATTGACTTGAACTGCGTATGCGGATGTCCGTAGTGTTCGTCCAGTGCCAGACTGTTGTCCAGTCCGGCCTTGTAGCCGCTCTGTCCCTGTTGTTCGTAGTTGGCTGTCTGGCGGAACAGGTATTGGGTCGTCTCGTCGTATGTCATAGCACTGCTGTTAATTGGTTTGTGAAGTCTTAGTTAAAGTAATTCTTGAAGCGTTGGAAAATAGTGTCTTTCGTCTGCTTGTCGCCCTTGAAATTGTCACTGTCCTTGAAGCGCTGGAGAGCTTCTTTCTCGTCGCGGCTGAGAGTCTTGGGCACGTATACGCTGATGTTCACTACCAGGTCGCCCTTGCCCGTGCCGTAGCCCTGTACAGCGGGCAGGCCTTTCCCCCTGAGACGGAGTGTCTTGCCAGGCTGTGTGCCGCCGTCAACCTTCACACGAAGCTTGGTGCCTTCGATGGTGGGAATCTCGATTTCGCCGCCGAGTGCTGCAGTGGGGAAATCGAGCAGAAGGTTGTAGACCAGGTCGTTGCCGTCGCGTACGAAGGTGTCGTGAGGCTCCTCCTCGATGAATACCTGTATGTCACCGCTGATGCCGTTGCGACGGCCGGCATTGCCCTTGCCGGGGACGTTGACAACCATACCCTCGGCCACGCCGGCTGGAATCTTTATCTCTACTACCTCCTCACCTTTGACGATGCCCTCGCCGTGACAGTCGTGGCACTTGTTCTTGATGATTGTGCCCTCGCCGCCGCAGGTGGGACAGACGCCCTGTGTCTGCATCATTCCGAAAATGCTCTGTGTGGTGTGGCTGATGACACCCGAACCGTGACACGTGGGGCACTGCTCGCGGTCACTGCCGTCCTCAGCACCTGTCCCGTGACAGTGCTGGCAGACGACGTCCTTGCGCACCTTGAACTTCTTGGTCACTCCCTTGTTGATTTCCTCAAGCGTCAGCCGTACCTTCAGACGCAGGTCGCCTCCACGGTGCTGCTGGGGACGGCGCCCGCCGCCGAAGCCGCCGCCGAAGCCACGGCCGCCGAAGATGTCGCCGAACATCGAGAAGATGTCGTCCATGTTCATCGACGTGGCACCGAAGTCGCCAAAGCCACCTTCGCCACCGAAGGGACCCGAGAAGCCGAACTGGTCGTACTTCTGGCGTTTCTGAGGGTCGTGCAGCACGTCGTAGGCCTCGGCGGCCTCCTTGAACTTCTCCTCGGCGTCTTTGTCGCCGGGGTTGCGGTCAGGGTGGTATTTGATGGCTATCTTGCGATAGGCTTTCTTGATCTCGTCTTCAGAGGCATCCTTGTTGACGCCAAGTACCTCGTAGTAGTCTCTTTTTTGTGCCATTTTACGTTTGTTGTCCTACTGCCACTTTACGTTATTGTCCTACTGCCACTTTGGCATGACGTATTACTTTGTCGTTCAGCTTGTATCCTTTCTGCAGGCAGTCTATAACCTTGCCTTTCTTGTCGTCGCCCATGCCGGGCACCATGGCAACGGCCTCGTGCACATCGGTGTCGAAGTCGGCATCGTCGGTCGCTATCTGGCTGACGCCATGGGCCTCAAGCGTCTTGATGAACTTCTGGTAAATCAGCATCATGCCCTCGCGCAGCACCTCCGGGTCGTCGGTCTTCGAACCGTTATCCATGGCGCGTTCCATATCGTCGATGACGGGCAGTATGGCCGTTATGACTTTCTCGCCGCCGTTGAGTATCAGTTCTGCACGCTCCTTGAGGGTGCGCTTGCGGTAGTTGTCGAACTCGGCCACCGAGCGTAGGTATTTGTCGCGCAGCACCTCGATTTCTTCCTGAGCCTGTGACAGGGGGTCTTTCACCTCGGTCTCCTGGGCGTCGGTAGCCTCGGCAGTGTCATTGTCGCTATTGGTGTCCTCTGCGTATACTGTGTTCTGAGTTTCTTCTGTGTTCTCGGCGAACTCTTCTTCCTGGTTCTTTATTTCTTCTTCGTTCATAGCTATAGTGATTTTTCAGGTTTCATTGCAAAAAGCGTGCCACAATGTCGTATCAGGCATAGAGCTCGGCCTTCTTGGCCTTGATGTCCTCGTCGTAGATGTAGTCGTCGTAGGTCATCAGTTTGTCTATGGTGCCCTTCGGAGTCAGCTCAATGATGCGGTCGGCAACGGTGTTGATGAACTCATGGTCGTGCGAGGCGAAAATGATATTGCCCTTGAACTGCACGAGATTGTTGTTGAAGGCCTGTATCGACTCCAGGTCGAGATGGTTCGTCGGCGTGTCGAGGATAAGGCAGTTGGCATTCTTCAGCTGCATGCGTGCTATCATGCAACGCATCTTCTCGCCACCGGAGAGCACGCACACCTTTTTCTGTATGTCTTCATCCTTGAACAGCATACGTCCGAGGAACGATTTCATCGTCACCTCGTTGCCAGGTCCCCACTGCGACAGCCAGTCGACAAGGTTCATCTCCGACTGGAAGAACTCGGTGTTGTCTAATGGCAGGTAGGCAGTGGTTATGGTTACGCCCCACTTGAAAGTGCCGGCATCGGCCTGACGGTTGCCGTTGATGATTTCGAAAAGTGCGGTCATAGCCTTAGGGTTATGGCTCAGGAAGACAGTCTTCTGACCTTTCTCGATGGTGAAGTTGACATTATCGAAGAGTACGGTTCCGTCGGAATCAACGGCCTTCAGTCCCTCTACCTCAAGAATCTGTGTTCCCGGCTCGCGTTCCATCTGGAAGATAATGCCCGGGTACTTGCGTGTCGACGGGGTGATCTCCTCGACGTTCAGTTTCTCCAGCATCTTCTTTCGCGAGGTTGTCTGTTTTGACTTGGCTACGTTTGCAGAGAAGCGGCGGATGAACTCTTCGAGCTGCTTGCGCTTCTCTTCGGCTTTCATCTTCTGGTTCTGTGCCTGGCGCAGTGCCAGCTGGCTGGACTCGTACCAGAACGAGTAGTTGCCCGAGAAGAGCGTCACCTTGCCGAAGTCGATGTCGACGGTCTGCGTCGAGACGGCATCGAGGAAGTGACGGTCGTGTGATACCACGAGCACACACTGCTCAAGATCGCTAAGGTAGCTTTCGAGCCATTGCACTGTATCAAGATCGAGGTCGTTGGTAGGCTCGTCGAGAAGCAGGTTGTCGGGATGGCCGAAGAGTGCCTTTGCCAGCATGACTCGCACCTTCTCGTTGTTCGAGATGTTCGCCATCTGCTGGTAGTGCGCCGACTCCTTGATGCCCAGATTCTGGAGCAGCTGTGCTGCCTCGCTTTCTGCCTCCCAGCCGTTCATCTCTGCAAAGGCCATTTCAAGGTCGGCGGCCTTCACGCCGTCTTCCTCTGTCATCTCGGCCTTGGCGTAGAGAGCCTCGCGCTCCTTCATGTTCTTCCACAGAGGCTGGTGCCCCATGAGTACGGTGTCCATGACCGTGAACTCATCGTATTTAAAGTGGTCCTGTTCCAGTACCGACAGGCGTTCGCCTGGTCCCAGCTCTACCGTTCCCTTGTTTGGTTCGAGCTCGCCGCTGATGGCACGTAACAGTGTGGACTTGCCGGCACCGTTTGCTCCTATTAAACCATAAATATTTCCCCCTGTAAACTTAAGGTTCACATCCTTATAGAGAACCTTCTTTCCGAATTGAATAGCCAGATTTGTGACTGTAATCATCTTTTCCTTTTTACCTTATTATATTATTAGCGGGTGCAAAGTTACGAAAAAACGAGAGAAGAACAAAACAAACTCGTTTGTTTTTTCTTCCGAGTGCCAGTAAGTTCGCCACATTGTGGCAAAGTTCTTTCAAAAGCAAGCGACGCAAGGTGTCGAGCATCGAAAAAAAGGAGAGAAATGCAAAGAAAAGCTCGTTTTTCTTATCCACTTACCGACGGCGGAACTCCGAACAGGTTATGGCTGTTGCAATGGCAACGTTGAGCGACTCGGCTCTGTCGCCTCTATGGAAGGAAGGTATCTGTAGGCGGTGACTGACAAGATGGCGCACTGGCTCGGAGATGCCGTTGCCCTCGTTACCCATGACGATGATTCCCTCGCGGCTTAGCTGCTGGCGGTAAATGTCGTCGCCGTCGAGGAGTGTGCCGTAGACAGGCAGTGCGGTCTCGCTGAGTAGCACCGTGAGGTCAGTGTACACTACTTTTACACGAGCAATGCTGCCCATTGTGGCTTGTATCACCTTTGGTGCCCAGGCATCGGCAGTGTTGTGACTGCAGTATATTGTGTCGATGCCAAACCAGTCGGCTATGCGGATTATCGTTCCGAGGTTGCCGGGGTCTTGTACCCCGTCAAGGGCGATGCTCAGTCCCGAAGGGCTGGGACATGTGACAGGGGGAAGGGGAAAGAGAGCCAGCACCTGTTGGGGATGCTGCAGGAAGCTGAGCTTGCACAACTCGTCGTGGGAGACAGTCTGCGCCTCTTCGCCGCATCTGAACTCTGGAGTGGCGAATAGAGAGTGCGGAAGGAATCCGGACTTAAGCAGGTCGCCGACGACTTTGGGCCCTTCGGCAACGAATAGTCCCTCGCGACTTCTGTATTTCTTCAACTCGAGTTGTTTCACGAGTTTTATTTGGCTTCTACTTAACATTTTTCGCGACAGTTTTCTTGGTATTTGGTTGCAAAGATAAAAATATTTTTTTACCTTTGCAAGCTAAATACAGAAAAAGCCGCTTTTGAGACGTATATTCATATTGTTTGCTATGGCGCTGATGCTGTTGGCATGCTCCGAGACGAAGTATGTCCCGGAGGGAATGTACCTGCTTGATGGCGTGAAAGTAAAGGTTGACCGTGACGGGTATCAGGATGTCAACACCGGGCAGCTGAAGAACTATGTTCGCCAACGAGCAAACTCTCGGTGGTTTTCGCTTCTTAAGCTGCCGCTATACACCTATTCGTTGGCTGGACGCGACACTTCGAAATGGCTTAACCGTACACTGCATAATATTGGCGAGTCACCTGTCCTGCTTGATACTTCGCTGACACGGCTTTCGTGCCGTGACCTGCAGTTGTCGCTTCAGAATATGGGATACATGGATGCTACAGTCGATATGCAGCCAAAGGTACGTGGCAAGAAGGTTACGGCGGTCTACACGCTACATCCAGGAGAACCCTATAAGGTAGGAAAGGTTAGATACCGGATAGACGACTCGGAGATAGAGCGGCTGCTCGGACTGGATGACAGCAGCCGTTGGGGTATACGCAGCGGTATTCAGTTCAGTGTGTCAAAACTTGACGAAGAGCGCAAACGTATTACGAGCCAGCTTGCTGACAGAGGATTTTTCCGTTTCCATAAGGACAACATAACCTTTCTTGCCGATACGTCGTCGGCATCGCACGATGTCGATGTTACGCTTTGGCTGCACAAGTACCGCGGCTTCTCGCTGGCTGACACGCTGCATACGCGCTATCGTGTGGCTACCGTGAACTTCGCGAGCGGAAACCCCAAGGACACGCTGATACATCTTCGGAGAAAGGTTCTCAGTGAGAGCACGCACATTGATGCCGGTGACTATTATTCGGCAACGGCACTGCGTAATACGTACAATCATTTCGGGAGACTTGGGGCTGTCCGGTACACGAATATTTCCTTCACAGAACGTCCTGATGCAGACCTCCTGGACTGTAATATACAGTTGCAGACAAACAAACCCATGACATTGAGCTTTCAGCCGGAGGGTACAAATACCGCCGGAGACCTCGGTGCGGCAGCGTCGCTGACATACCAGAACCGTAACCTTTTCCACGGTTCAGAGAACCTAAGCATAGAACTTCGTGGCGCCTATGAGGCCATACGCGGACTGGAAGGTTATAGCAATCAGGACTTCGTGGAATACAGCCTTGAGACACGCCTTCAGTTCCCCAGGCTCATCTCGCCGTTCCTGAGCCGTCAAGCGAGGCGCAATGTGAACGGCACAAGCGAGGTGTCGCTGATGTACGACCTTCAGGACAGGCCGGAGTTCCACCGCCGTCTTGTGTCGGGGGCATGGCGCTACAGGTGGCAGCAGCAGAACCGCCGCCATCAGTACCAATTGGATTTGCTGGACCTGAACTATGTCTTCATGCCATGGATAAGCGAGACCTTCAGGAGTTTGTATCTCGACGATGTCAACAGCCGTAACGCTATTCTCCGTTACAACTATGAGGATCTTTTCATTACAAAAATAGGTTTCGGATATTCTTTTAACGACGGTCAAACTGCTTTCAAGGCTAACTTTGAGAGTTCAGGAAATGTACTTAATCTCGGCTCGCATCTCTTCAAAGCCAGCCAGGACAGCCGTGGGCAGTACC
>Ga0310697_10006092_pt1 | contig 11518 bp, 7 predicted proteins | sample 172DNAGHGlowgp2_FD_203883 | JGI IMG/M metagenome (GOLD analysis project Ga0310697, IMG submission 203883) | Sheep rumen microbial communities from Palmerston North, Manawatu-Wanganui, New Zealand - 1728 DNA GHGlow gp2 (v2) (version 2) | ecosystem: Host-associated > Mammals > Digestive system >... | reverse complement strand
ATCTCGCCTTCTGTTTTCACAACAGCGCCTGTAGTATCAGTCAAAGTCCGCACCCCCTTAGTCGACCTCATAGTAAATAAACTTATTTACTATGGCAGTGATGAGTCCCACCGCAGCAAGGACGATGACGAAGTATATCCACGCCATTGCGGAAGCCTCGCCGAATTTCCAGTCCTCTTTCATTGCGAGGATACGTCCCATAACGGTATTCGTGGGGCTTGTGAAGGAGTCAATGACGGTGAATATGAGATTTGCAAGAATGAACGGGCTGACGTAGGGGAGAGTTATCTTCCAGAAGAACTCCCACGAGGTCGCGCCCTCTATCTGAGCGGCTTCCTTTGCGGACGGAGGTATGTTCTGAAGTGCGCCGAGGAAGAGCAGTATCTGTATACCGCTCGCCCAGACGATACCGAAGATGTTGTCCGCGACGGTCGAGATGAGCGTGCTCATTTTGTCGCTGATACCGTAGATGCCGAGGAATTGCAGGAGCTGTCCCACAAGGTCGGTCGAGAACATCGTCGAGAACTGAGCTGCGCCGGTGTTGCCGGTCGAGCTCATATCGCCGCTGATTATCTTGTATACCGGACCTGTCGCGATGATGACCGGCAGGAAGAATATCGCTCGCGAAAGTGTTCTGCCGCGGAACTCCTGATTGAGTATGACCGCGATGAACAGCGAGAATATCAGCACGAGAGGTGTTTTCCACAGCGTCTCGACGAGAGTGTTTTTCAGGTAATCAGTATAGTTCGGGTCAGCATTCAGCACGAAATCATACTTTGCAAGACCAGCCCATTCTGTTATCATTTTTCCCTCGCCGACTGTTACCTCGTTGAAGGAATACCAGAGCGATTTAACAAGAGGTATCAGGAAAAACAGGAGCGTGCCTATCATCCATATGGAGATGAAGCCGTAGCCGTAGAGCTGCTTCCGCTTCTCATACGGGAGCTTGCGGCGCTGCTTTCCGGGCTTTTCAGCAATTATTTCCGCTGTCTCTTCAGGGAGTACAGTTACTGTTTCTTCAGCCATATTCTCAGATACCTCCTTCCCCGGCATCAGCAAGTGAGATGAAGCCGCTGCCGTAGTCTATCGTCTTTGCTTTCAGGTCGACCCTGACGACCGTGCCGTCCGAATAGGTCGTAGTTATCGAGTTTCCGTCCTCGCTGACGTCATATCCTGTGATAGTGCTTGCGCTTACCTTGTCGAGCAGCGGTGAGAGCTGCTTGTATTCGTCTGCTGCACTGTCTGCCCAATAGCGGTAATTCGCGTAATAATACTTATCATAGTCAGTATCCTTCAGCTCGCTCGTCTCCTCATAGAGCATATCGTAGCTGAGACTGCTTCCGGTCGCCGCTGCCATAAGCAGGAGCGTATCGTGGTCGGGGTCGCCGTTGACAGCAGTTGTCGAATACGGGATAAGACCGTGCATAACTATCTGATAGAACGGGATATCCTCGTTGAAGAGGTCGAATCTGCTCGAACTCATAGGCACGTCCGTGATACGGCTCACATACGGGAATGCATACGCATTCGCACCGTCGGCGATGAAGCCGTTGTCGAGCTGCTCGCTGAGCTTGCCGAACGCCTCCTCAGCGTTGGACATCGCCTTGCTTCTGGATATATTCTTCTTTCCGTAGTCGCCGTAGAGAGCCGATGCAGCGTTGTCCACCGCAGCTCCGGCGAGACCTGCCTTTGAATAGCTGCCTGCAATGCCGCCGTAGACCTCGCTGAAATAGCTCGGAGAGAGCAGCGACATATTCTTCTTGAAGCCGTCCGGTATGCCGTAGGCTCTGTCATAGCTGACGATACGCGAATACGAGCCGGATACTCTTACACACGTGCTCGTGAACGAATAGTAGCCGTTTCCTGAATAGAAATCCCTGTTGCTCGTCGCCGGATAGAGCTCATAGCCGCTGTCGCCGATGAAGGAGGTGAGCTTGCTGAATCCGCTCCTGCCGCCGAGAGTTCCCGACGGGGAAGCCTCCTTGTCGACCTTGCGCTTTATGCCGTCGTTCGTCCAGCCGTTGTAGGAAACTACCATATCGTCTACGCCCTTGTTTTTCAGCTCGGTGAGTATCTCGACTGCCTCATCGTACTTCGTTACGGCCTGCTTGAGCGTGACAGGTATGCCGAGCACAGGCTTTTTCCTGAGCGTTCCGCCGTAGAGGTCGAGGTACATCGGCGAGCTGTCGGTATTCCGCGGCTCGATGCCCTCCTCTTTCTGAAGATACTCCCTGTATCTTGCGGCTACATCAACGTAGCCCGCGTCCTTTTTCGAGATAGGATAGTATCTCAGCTCGATGTCGTCGGACTTGATAGCGCCGCTCTCGAAGACAGTCAGTCTGTCGCGGTTGTTGCCGGACATATAGAAGGTGTCCGTGCCGCGGAGAATGAACGTAAAATTGCAGAGATTGTAGCTGCTGTTGGACTGGCGTGAGACCTGTGCCGAGAGATATGCGTTTGAATCGCCCTTTGAAGCGACAACGAGCATTGCATTGTCCTCCTTGACGATGCCGTAGACGGGGAGGTATATCTGTTCCGCGACAGCTCCCCTGCTCGTCGGGACAACGGTCACGTCCGGACCGTAAACGCGCTGCTGATAAGCATTCGTGTCCATAGTCCTGTTGTTGTTGAAGCGGACGAGCGCACCGCTTCCGTCGGGAATGACAAAGTAGCCATCCTCGGTATCATCGGCGGCTCCGAAGCTGCCCATCAGCGTCACCTCGGTGGCTATCTTCTCGTCCTTCGGCTCCTTGATGTCGGAGACCTTGAGCGAAGCCCTCAGGCAGTCCTTTTCGAGCGTGTATTCGACAGGGAAGCTGAAGCCTGTTTTCTTGTAGTTGTATGTCACCTTCACTCCGTTTTTGACATCACTGACCTTTATCTCGCAGTCGTCAGTGCCGGAGCGCAGCACGTTGTTGTTCGAGCGCTTCGACGGTATGCCGTAGCGGAGCGTATTCGACGAACGCAGCTCATTCACGAGGAGCGGTGTCGCTATCTTATCGCGCGCCGCCCCGAGCGGAGATGACCACCAGATATATCCCGTAGACTTGTTTTTCAGCCCGAGATTGCCGAGTCTGTCATCAACGAGCATAATTAGATCGTCATTCTGCGCGCACTCCCTGTATGTGCCGATGACCTGCTTCCCGTCGGAGCTGAGCCATGTAAACGCAGTCCGGTCACTGTTATAGTAGACCTTTTTGCCGTCCTCAGTGCCGCTTTCTGTGAAGGTCTCGAGCACTTCCTTGTTATCAGAGTCCATTCTCTCAAGCGTTTTTCCGTCGATCGAGCTGAACAGCGACGGGTCATCTATAGTTGAAATTACGCGAAGGATACGGATAACGCGGCTCTGCTCGCTGTCCGTATAGAGCAGATAGCGCTTGCCGTCGCTGACGTAGACCCTGCCCTCGCCGCATTTGCTGTTATCATCGAAGCTCGCAAGAGCCTCCTTTTTGTCGGGGTCAACGGCAACGAAATCGCCGAGCCTCCCGAGCGAGGATATTTTGTCCGCAAGCTCCTCCTGAGCCTCGGTGTAATCGCTTTTCTTCTCAGGCTTTCCGCCGTTTTTTGCCCATATCGCGTCCTCGAGGTCTTTATCCTTCGCATAGATGTCGATACCGTCGAGCGTGCCTGCCTTGCGGAGATATTCGGTTATGTCCGCGTATTCGGCTCTCACCTTCTCCTCGGACTCCTTCAGCTTTGCAGCCTTTCCGCCGGAAGCCTCCTCGTCGGAGCCCTCAGCGCCGGCTTCTGTGTCCTCTGCCTCTGTCACAGTCCCGTCCTCGCCGTCTGCGTAGATATTGCCCGAAACCGTCAGTGTCGATACGGCAAGCAGACACAGTAATGTTCGTTTTATCCTGTTTCCCATATGTATCACCGCCGTTCCGTCAGACTCTCAACCTGTACGAGATCTCTGTGTAGATGGTCGAAATGAAGATGTATACCTGCTGTATGAGCGACATAAACAGTACCAGCAGGAACAGCATTATCAGCATCGCGGCGATAGTGAGTATTATCGCGAAGACCGTCTTGCCGAAGCTGTACTGATGCACCGACTTTATCGCCGAAAACAGCAGTATTATCGTCCAGCCCGTGCCGATGATCTTTATCGCCTGCATAAATACGAACTCATCGCGGATAAGGAAATGCGAGAGGAGCACGTTCAGGAAGCGCTGAGCGATGTACGGTACGAGCGCATATGCGCTGTAAATGCAGATATTCCGCATCGTGCCCTCGCCGTCGAGGAGGGTGCATATCGACCAGTTGCCGATGACCCACGCAGCGAATATCACGACCGTCTGCACTATGTACGGGACGATGTTGAATACCTTGTCATACGGCACGTAGAACTGAAATCCATACATTCTGCCGTATGCTATCTCGGAGAGGAACAGCAGTCCGACTATCAGGAACGCTATTTTCAGCGAGCCTGACTTCTTCCAGCGCATATCCTCAAAGCCCTCGACGGGGTGAGTTACCGCGTGCTTTACCCATTCTGCCGGGCGCAGATCCATCATATGCTATTCCTCCTTTCCATTTTCTTCTGCCGGAGCAGTATCTCCGGACTTGGCGCTCTCTATCTCAGCCTTCAGCCTTGCTGCTTCCTCATCGGCTTTCGTCTCCGCCTCGAGCGCACTCAGCGCCTCGGCAGCTTCGCCCTTGTCGAGGTCGAGCTTTTCGATGTCGGTGTCATCTGCGGGCTTCTGAGCGTCTGCAAGTGCGAGGCGCCGCCTCTTCATCGCATAGCTGAGCGCGAACAATGCCGCTATAACAGCCGCAGCAGCAACGAATATAAGACCGAAATGCTTCTTCAGGAACTCCATACGGTAGCCCTCAAAAGCCTTATTGTAAATGCTTCCGACACCTGCTATCTTCGCGTATTTCATCGCGCCCTCGTAGTCGCCCTTACGGAGAAGAGCCGATGCTACGCCGATATTCGCACGAAGGTAGTTCCCATCGTGCTTGAGCACCTCCTGCCACGGACCGAGCGCCTCCTCGTAGTAGCCGGCATTGTAATAAGCTGTTGCAGTATGGACGAGCCTGCCGAAATCGGTCTCGGTGAAGATAGTCACGGTATCCTTGCGGCTGTCGACGACATAGAGCTTTTCGCCCTTTGATTCGAGCGCCGCAGCGTGGTCGAATCCGCCTACCTGCTTTGCGAGAGTACCTGTGATGAACAGCGGATAGCAGTCCTCGTCGTACTGGAAAATACGTCCGGTAGTAAAATCGAGACAGTTGATATTTCCGTCCTCGGCGATGTCGATGTCGCATATCGCCGGAGCGAGTAGCTTGTTCTGCGAGGTGTCGTACATCGGGGCATAATCACCGAAGACGAGGTCCATATTCGCAAAGATGTTGTTACCTGCTGCATTGAGCTTCTTGACAGTATCCGTGGTCTGCGACGATGAAGCTGTGCAGGTGAAGATGAAATCTCCGTCGATGTCGAAGCTCGTGATGCCGGTGGGTACATTTCTCGCACGGCGTGCGCGCTTCTCCTCGGAGGTGAAGAGATTCGTGAAGTAATTGCCGACTATCTCGGCTGTCGGCTGGACGCGGTTCGCGCCGTAGAAGCCGATGAATTCGCCCTCGGGGTCGAACATTGCCGCGCCGGTGGTGATGTTTCCGAGCACGACGTAGACGTTGCCTGCCTTGTCCGCGATAACGCGCTGTGGGAGGAAGGTACGCTTCTGGTCGTATATCTCAGATGTGGGCTTTGTTATCTCGCGCCGGACATTACCGTCCTTGTCGCAGATGAGAACACGCGCGTTCTCGTTGTCGGCGATGTACATAAGGTCGGTCTCGGCGGAGATGAATATCCCCTGCGGATTCTTCAGCGCTGTTGCCGAGCCGTCGGGCATAGTGAAGCTGTCATATACCTTCACAGCCTCGCTGAAATCGGTATCCACCGCAACTATGCGGTCGTTGCCGGAATCGACGATGTAGAACATACCGCTGTGGTCGCAGAAGATGTCGCTGGGAGATTCGAGCGCACCGACTCCGAGTTCGTAGCCGGATACGGAACGTTCCGCGATATATCCTGCCTGAGAGGGTATCGGGTCGCCCCAGCGGTCATAGGAATAGGTGTCGTACGGCTCGCCTGCACTTGCTGTGAGAGCCGGTATACAGCCTCCGAGCATCGCTCCGGAGAGCGCAATGGTGAGAAGTCTGTGTGATAGTTTCTTCATACTTCCGCCCCCTTAATCCTTGATGCCGGAGTGCGCCATAGTCTCGATGACCTGACGCTGTGCGAGCATAAATACTACTATCGGCGGAATGAGCATAAATACCGCCGCCGCCGCCGCGACGCCTGCTCTTGCGAGACCTGCCGTCGCCGCCTGATTAACGACTGTAGGAAGGGTCTTGTACTGTTCCTGAAAGACCACTGAGCCAGCCTCTATCCTCCACGCCGCCTGGAATGCGAAGATGATTATGGTCATCAGAGCCGGCTTCTGATTTGGCATAACTATCTGCCAGCAGATACGGAACAGACCTGCTCCGTCTACCTTTGCCGCCTCTATCATCGCGTCCGGCACCTGACTTATCGACTGCCTCATAAGGAAAAGTCCCATAGGTGAGGCTATCGACGGCAGTATCAGCGCGAGCGGATTGTCGATGAGCCCGAGCTTTGCCATTACGATATACTGCATTATGTAGATGACGTTTGACTGGTACAGCAGCGATACAACGATAACGCTGTTGATGAACTTGCTTCCCGGGAATTTGCACTTAGCAAGCACAAATGCCGCCATTGAAGCGAATATGCACTGCAATACCGTCACCGATACCGTTACTGCCACGCTGTTGAACACGTAGCGTGAGAACGGAACACGGTTGCTGTTGAGCACCTCGAACATATCGCTGAAATTATCGAGCGTGGGTCTTATCGCGTAAAGCTTCGGAGGGAAGATGAACAGCTCCTCTACCGGCTTTATGGACATAACGAGTATGAGGTATATCGGGAACATCATAAACAGTCCGAGAACTGCAAGGAATGTGAAGATAGCGACAGTTCCGCCTATTTTCCTGCCAGCCTGCTTGTTTGAAGCCTTCAGCTTCATTGTGTTGACCTGAGCCATCGTCCCACCTCCTTAGTCCATATACTTGCTGAGCACCTTGCTTATCAGCTTGTTCAGCAGGTACATCACTACGAACAGCACCATACATATGGCGGAAGCGTAGCCCATTTCGTATCTTACCCAGCCGTAGTCGTAGGCGTGGGTCATTATCGTGTGCGCCTTGTAGTCCGTGCTCGGGAAGCCGACAAGGTTCTGTGCGACCGTTCCGGCTGTGAACGAGCTTACTATCTGCATTACAGCCGCAAACATCAGCTGAGGTCCCATTGAAGGGATAACGATGTAGATGAGCTCCTGCCAGCGCGTCCTGATGCCCTCGATAGCACCTGCCTCATACATCGAGCGGTCGATGTTCTGGAAGCCTGCACGTAGCGCAAGGAAGCCTGCTCCGAGCGAGATCCACAGCTGTACCACTATAGTTACACCGAGGATGTATCTGCCGTCAGTGAGCCACTGTACCGGAGCATTGATGAGTCCGAGGTTTATCAGGAACGAGTTCGCATAGCCGTTCATATCGCCGCTGAATATCAGCGTCCACGCCGTATAGACATTTGCGAGCGACGGCGCATAGAATATGAGCGTGAATATCGTCTTGAGCCTCGGGTGGAGCTCATTTATCAGCCACGCGAGCAGGAAGCAGAGTATATAGCTGACGGGACCTGTGAAAAGTGCGAAAACTATAGTTACTCTTATTGATTTTACGAATATCTTGTCCGAGAGGAAAAGCGTCGTATAGTTCGAGAGCCCGACAAATTTCGGAGCCTGTGCCATATTGAAGTCGGTGAAGCCCATCGGGAGGGACATCACAACAGGCACTATCGTGAATACAATGAAGAATATCATAAACGGTGCAAGCATAAGATAGCACGCCTTGTTCTGCCTGAACGAGCGCCACATCATCGCGCGCTCCTCGCGCTTTGTGCGCTTGCCTATATCCTCTGAAGCGATCTGAGCCAAGAGCTGTTCCTCCTTTCTTAGTCTTCTGCGGTCGAAAGACCGATATTCCTGCGCTTTCTCGTTATCTCGTCGTTGATGTCGCGGTTGTACCAGATAAGCGTATCACGCGGATTCTCGCCCTCATTGATGGTCTCGCGGAAGGCGTTCATTATGTTTCGTGTCACAGCGTAGGACGAGGGGATAACGGGTATCTCAACGAGCTCTGCCTGCTGTGCGGCGAGCCTGTCGTATTCATCGTGTGACCATGAGAGCTGTTCGAGCGCCGCGGTATTGGCTGTATCGAATCTGCCCATAGTTCCGAGGAGTCCCTCTATCTGCGTCGCATAGCGCACCTGCGTATCCGCATCGGTGAACCACTTGATGAACTTCCATGCGTTCTCCTTGTTTTTGACCTTCTTGAAGATGACCGCACCTGCGCCGTTGGAGTTGGCAGCGTGTGAAACAGTCCCGTCCTCGCGGAGCGTTCCGGGAACAGGGCAGAAATCCCACAGTCCCTTTATCTCGGGCGATGCGACTGAAAGCTGGTTGAAGAACGTATAGTTGGAGATAACTATCGGATATTCGCCTGTTCTGAAACGGCTGAATGCGTCATACTGCTGTACGAAGCTGTACTTCGTGTAGAAGTCTGTCCACTCCTCGAAGGACTGGACAGCCGGTGTTGAATCGAATGTTGAAGCTGACTGGTCGTCATTGTAGTAGTTGATCCCCTTCTGGAGCAGAAGCATAGCGAAGGTGTGACCTGTCTCGGTCGCCGGAGAGATATTCGCAGGCGGCAGGATAAGTCCGACGTTCATATAGTTTCGCTGCAGCGCCGGGAGCATATCTATCAGTTCTGTCCACGTTTCCGGCGGAGACGTGAAGCCGAGCTCGGTGAGCACGTCCGTGCGGTAGAACATCATCGGGAAGGTCTGGCTTATCGGCAGACCGTAGGTGCCGCCGTTGTACTGATATGGCGTCATCGCATTCTGCTGGAAGCGTCCCTTCACCTCGCCGAAATCCGGGAACTGAGAGGTATCGGAGAGGTCGACGAGGAGGTCGCGCGCGGCGAGGTTCACGGGGAATTCTCCGCCGAGGAAGAGCGCAACGTCCGGACCCTTTCCTGCGAGCGTAGCCTCGACTACACCGCCGACTACGAGATTTACTGCGATCGGGATGTCATATTCCTGCATAAATTCGTTCTCGGTCATCTCCTTTACGACCTGTGCCTGATCACGTCCGAGCGATACCCAGACGCTGATGGCGTCCTCGCCCTTAACGTCCGAAAGGGTGGTGTAATCCTCGAAAAACGAGCCTATGAACGACTTTACGCTGAATGAAATGGACTTGAACAGCTTCTCCTTGCTTCCGGCGAACTTCTTGCCCTCGGTCGCGAATTCGATGTAATCGACCTCGAGCGGCTGGTCGCGGTAATCGCGTTCCCAGGCGGAGATAGAGGCGATGTTGTCCTTTATCTGTGAGAGGTAAGCCGGTATTTTCAGCGGCTTTGCGGTACACTTGTCGAGTATGACCGTCATTCTCTCAAGCGATGCCGCCTCTGAGCCGGCTGAGCCGGAAAGTCCCTCAATCTCGGACTGGATGTCCTTGAGCTCCTGCGAGAGGCGTGAAAGCTCACCGACGAGCTCCGGTATCTTCTCGTGAACATAGTAATCGGTGTACTGGTCGGGAGCCGGTCCGGTTATCATCAGTATCTTGCGGTAATATGTATTCAGGTCGGCGACAACATCGTCGAGCTTGCGGAGCGAATCGCCTATCTCGCCGGGTACGCACTCCAGCGTGACAGTGTGGTCAGTGCCGGGCGAGAGGTACACATAAACGTCCTCGCCGCTCTCTGTTTCGGGCGTAACGACGCTCCAGTCGGTGTCGTAGAAGAACTTCACCTGATCGAGCTCCTTGCACGGCACCTCGCCGTCAATGTATATCCTTCTGTTGGAGTAGAAGCCGCGCATCTGGTTCTGTCGCGACTTTATGCCTATCCTGTACCAGCCGCCGCTTCCGACCTCGCTTTCGGGGATAGTCCACGTTACGGACTGTAGTGCCTTTTTCCAGTTGCCCGAGCCGAGAGTGTTGTACACGACCTTTCTCGGGTCGGACGGCGAAACAAGATAGCTCGTATTGTCGTATGTGGGATAGAGCGTAGAATCGGATTTATAATCGGCGTTTTCGCCCTCGATGCGGAATATCGACGCCTCAGACGAATCGGCAGCGCTCACGGAGCTGCGGTATTCATCATATGCCGGAAGCTCCTCGGGACAGTAGAATCTGAGGCTCTCTATCGCGAGCTGTGCACGCTCGGAGGTGAAGCTTATCTCGTGGTGTCCCTTTTCGAGGTGGAATATCAGCGGCTCGCTGAAAAGACCGTCAATATCGCCGAAAGCGCACTCCTTCCACATTCCCTTCTGCACCTGTGAGGGACGCACCTGATTCCCGCGGGAATCGGTGTATATCTCTGTCTCGTTCACCCATACGCGCCCGAGAGTGAGACGTGTTGCGGTGTCATACGGGGTCCTGCCGTCTATCTGCATAGACAGCTCTATCTGCGAGCTGTTCGACTCTATCGGGAAATAGCTTATGCCGAGGCAGTAATTGCCCGTTTCCTCGACGTCGATGTCATAGGTGAGCTTTCCGTCGGGACTCTCCCATATGAGGACGCCGTCGCGCATATCGTCGCCGGAGCCGTAGCTTCCGGTCGCGAAGGTGCCGTTTTCAGCCGAGCTATAGTCTGCTGCGGCTATGACTATCTCCTTGCCGGGGCGTTTTTCGCCGGAGAACTCATCGTAATAGTCGCTGTAAGAGGGTATGCCCGTATCGACCGGCTCAATGCGGTAATAGTCACCGGAAACGGGCTCTGCTGCGCCTTTGTCACCCGCAGCCGCAGCGGACACAGCAGCGCCTGACAGACTGCCCGCTGCAACAAAGCATGACAATACGCCGGAGGATATTCTCCGGCAGAGCTTACGTATATTCAATTCTATCCGCCTTTCGTGAAGATGAGGGGAACGGCATATCCGCACAACGGGCGCAGATGAGCCGTTTTTGTGGTGTATGGCAGGCTGCCTAAAGCCTGCGGATATGTGAAGCAGTATTGCCGAACTGCATAAATACCATATAAATTAGTATAACAAATTTATAAAGTATTGTCAAGAAAAAATGCTATATAGAAATATTGATACACTATATTGCACACCGAGCAGCGATGTGTATAATAATCTGCAACCGCTTTGTGCAAAACGCTGAATTTGCAAAGTTTGCTTGGCAAGGTCTTGACAAGTGAACTTGGCAGTGTTATACTATGAACACAGAGAGACGCCAAGCAGACTTGGCACAGACTCTCTTAGAAACAGTGAGGTGTTATTTATGAAAAATTCATCAGCAAACAACCAGAATACAAACAGTTTCGCAGACTTCAGCCTTCTCAGCATACTTCTCTCACGTCCCGTAAGAATAATCGCTATACTTGCTGTTACGACGATGGCAACCTATCTCCTTGGAAG
>Ga0310697_10006091_pt1 | contig 11522 bp, 4 predicted proteins | sample 172DNAGHGlowgp2_FD_203883 | JGI IMG/M metagenome (GOLD analysis project Ga0310697, IMG submission 203883) | Sheep rumen microbial communities from Palmerston North, Manawatu-Wanganui, New Zealand - 1728 DNA GHGlow gp2 (v2) (version 2) | ecosystem: Host-associated > Mammals > Digestive system >... | reverse complement strand
AGGGGTCGGCGGGAGGGTTGGGTGGCGGGGGTGGGGAGGGGATTTTATATGTTCTTGCGTGCGTATCAAGATAAATGTGTATATTTGCAAGCTGGATGCTTGGTCCACGGAAAGGATATATAACTAACAAACAAATAGATATCGATGAAAAAGCTTATCAGAACGATGATGTTGGCCGCCATGGTGATTGCCATGGGCAGCGCCATGGCACAGAAGTACGAGTACAAGACCTATCCGAACGACCCGCTGAACGTCAGGGAGTATACCCTGGGCAACGGGCTGAAGGTGTTTCTGAGCGTGTACAAGGACGCGCCGCGTATACAGACCTATGTGGCGGTGCGCGCGGGTTCGAAGAACGACCCGAGCGAGACCACGGGCCTGGCCCACTACCTGGAGCACATGCTCTTCAAGGGGAGCCACCAACTGGGCACCACCGACTGGGAGCGCGAGAAGGTGGAGCTGCAGAAAATAGAGAACCTCTACGAGGTGTATCGCCGCACCACCGACGAGCAGCGCCGCAAGGAGATATACCACCAGATAGACTCGATCAGCTATGTGGCCTCGACCATCGCCATCGCCAACGAGTACGACAAGTCGATGAGCGCCATCGGCAGCGAGGGTACCAATGCATTCACGTCGAACGACTTCACGATGTATGTGGAGAACATACCGTCGAACATGGTAGAGCAGTGGGCCAAGGTGCAGGGCGACCGGTTCCCGAACCTGGTTTTGCGCCTGTTCCACACGGAGCTGGAAGCCGTGTATGAGGAGAAGAACATCGGCATGGCGCAGGACAACCGCAGGGTGAACGAAGAGATGATGTCGGCCCTGTTCCCGCACCACCCCTACGGCACGCAGACCACGATAGGCACCATAGAGCACCTGAAGAACCCGTCGATGAAGAACATACGCGAGTATCACGCCGCCTACTATGTGCCCAACAACATGTGTGTGGCCATGGCCGGCGACTTCGACCCCGACGAGGTTATCAAGATAATAGACAAATACATGGGCAGCTGGACGCCGGGCACGGTGCCCACGTTCACCAAGGTGAAAGAAGCCCCCATCACGACGCCTGTGGTCCGCCTGGTCAACGGACAGGACCCAGCCAACCTCACGATAGCGTACCGTATAGAGAGCGGCAACGGTAGCCGCGACGTCCTCCTGGCGCAGGCCATGGAGATGGTGCTGAACAACGGCTCGTGCGGCCTGATAGACCTCAACCTGAACCAGAAGCAGCTCTGTCTGGGCGCCTATGCCGGCACCTATGCGCTGAACGACTATGCCGCCTTCATCCTCGGCGGCCGTCCCATGCAGGGCCAGACCCTCGGTCAGCTGCGCGACCTGCTGCTGGAGCAGATGGAGCTGGTGAAGAGAGGAGAGTTCGACGAGAGCCTCATCGAGGCCTCGATCAACCAGATGAAGCTCCAAATCATGAAGCAGGCCGAGAGCAACGACAGCCGTGCCAGCCAGATGGCCTACGCCTTTGTGGAGCACCGCTCGTGGGGCGACGTCTGCAACGATATCAACGAGCTGGCCAAGATCACGAAGAAAGACATCGTGGACTTCGCCAACCGCATCTGCAAGGACAACAACTACGTCATCGTGTACAAGCACCAGGACACCCCCGACCCGGTGACCAAGGTGCAGAAGCCCGCCATCACCCCCATCTTCGTGAGCCGCGACACCGAGAGCCCCTTCCTGGCCAGCATCAAGGATATGGCCGCCAAAGCAAAACCCATACAGCCCGTCTTTGTGAACTTCAAGAAAGACCTGCAGAAGGGCAAGACCGCCAACGGCAGCGAGGTGCTCTATGTAAAGAACACAGAGAACGGCACCTTCAACCTGCAATACCGCTTCAATTTCGGCTACGCCGCCGACAAGGCCATAGACCTGGGCTCCGACCTGGTGGAATATCTCAATACCAACAAACACACTGCCGAACAGCTGCAGGAAGAATTCTATAAGCTGGCCTGCAGCTATAACATCCACGTAGGAGACGAGGACATCACTGTGGGCATCAGCGGCCTGGCCGAGAATATGGAGAAAGCCATGACCCTCGTGGAGGAAATCATGGCCACATGCCAGCCCGACGAAGAGGCGCTGCAGATGCTTGTGGAGCGTCTCATCAAGAGCCGTACCGACAACAAGACCAACCAGCGTGCCGCTTTCCGCGCCCTGAACACCTACGGCGTATGGGGAGAGGAATACATCAAGGAGAACACCGAAAGCGATGCCCAACTCCGCGCCTACACCGCCAAGCAGCTCACCGACGCCCTCCACGGCCTCTTCCAGTACAAGCACCGCGTGCTCTACTACGGCCCGTTGAGCCTCAAGGAGGCCACCGCTGCCGTCAACAAGATTCATACCGTGAAGCCCACCAAGGATGTTCCCGCCAACAAGATCTTCCATCCCCAGGCTGTCAACGAGAACACGGTGTTCTTCGTCAACTACGACGCCAAAAACACCTACGTCACCGAATACTTCCGTGGCGAGCACTACAACACCGCCATCTCACCCAAGGTATATCTCTTCAACGAATACTTCGGAGGCTCGATGAATGCCATCGTCTTTCAGGAGATGCGTGAAAAGCGCAGCCTTGCCTACAGTGCCAGCAGCTACTACACCAACAGTGGACACAAGGACGGCTACTTCTACAACAGCGCCAACGTCATTACCCAGAATGACAAACTCTTCGACGCTCTCGACGCCTACGAGGAACTCTTCAACGACATGCCCCAGGCCGAAGCCAACTTCAAGCTGGCCAAAGATGCCCTCATTGCCAGCAGCCGCACTAAACGCACCACCAAGATGGCCATCATCAGTGTCTACCTGCACTGCGAGCGCATGGGTCTCAAAGAACCTCTGAACAAGCAAAACTTCGCCGCCTACCAGAAGATGACCATGAACGACCTCACCAGCTTCCAGAAACAGTACATAAAAGGCCAGAAGAAGGCCTACCTCATCCTCGGCAAGGAGAGCGAGATAGACTTCAACAAACTGGCCAAGTTCGGCAAGGTGAAGAAACTGACGCTGGACCAGATATTCGGCTATTGACAAACGGACACGGAGCATGAGGCTTAGGCTTGTTGTACAAGGCTGCGTGGTCGCACTGGCGACGATGTTCTGGCTCCCCCTGCGGGGCCAGAACATCAGCGTCAGCAATGCGCCTACGGGCAGTACGCGGGCCTTCGTGGAGGAACACCTCGTTGGCGATGGAGTGTACATCTTCAACGTGAGGTTCAACGGCGACAACAGCCTGACGTCGGATTCGCGCACGCAGATAGGCACCTTCGACGCCAACGGCTTCGTGCCGCTGTATATGGACTCGGGGGTGGTGATGACCACGGGAAAGATAAGTGTGGCCAAAGGGCCGAACAATAATGAAGCGAAGTCGACGCCGGCAACAGAGCCATACGTCGACAACCAGGTGAGACCCCTGTTGCAGCCCTCAGACCAAATTATAGAGTGTGCGACGCTGGACTTCGACTTTGTGAGTGTGTCGCCCTTCGTGACGGTGAACTACTGCTTCGGGAGCGAAGAGTACCCGCGGTATGTGTGCTCGCAGTACAACGATGTGTTCGCCTTCTACATCACGGGTCCCGACCCTGCGACCGGGCAGACGCGCACGTGGAACATGGCGAGCATACCCCACACCGCCTCCACGGCCTGGCCGGACGGCATACCAGTGGCCATCAACAGCGTCAACGACGGCGTGCCGCGCACCAGTGGCGATGGCTCGAACTGCTTCTACAACTTCTCGCAGTACTATGTGGAGAACGTGTGGTCGCAGGGGGTGCAGTACAACGGCTTCACGCAGAAGCTGGCGGCGAGCGCCAACATCATGCCCTGCCAGCAATACCACATGCACATCACGATCTGCGACATAGGCGATGTGCAGCGCAACAGCGGCGTTTTCCTGGAGTACGGCAGCCTGAGCAGCCCGATGGCGCAGGTGAACCTCTCGAACGGGGACGGCGACACCATAGTGCACAGCCACCCGGTGACGGTGCCGGTGACGGTGGCCGGGAGCGACTACGGCTACGGCAGGGCCACTTTTCGCTTCGGCGGGACGGCCCGAGTGGGCGAGGACTACCTCTGCATCAGCTCGAGCGGCGACACCCTCAACACGCTGCACAACAGCGTGGACATCAGTGCGGCGGACCATACGCTGACTTTCGTTGGGGCGCCCGGGGTGGTGATAGAGGACACGCTGACGATAGAGGTGGCGATGCAGATATCGCTCTGTCCGCAGTATCCGGCCTTAGGGACCGACGACACGCTAAGGTTCGTGCTTGTGGAGGACGACATTGTGGCGCTGAAAGACACCGTGATACGCGCTGCCGACACCTGCCGGTATGTGGGCGTGGAGGTGGCCTATGCGCGCCGACCGCTCCGCTTCAGGTGGGAGCCGGAGGACGGCATCGACCACCCGGACCAGCAGTACTCCACGGCCAAGATAGGGGAGAACCGCGAATACCACGTGACGGCCGTCGACGACATGGGCAACCGAGGTACGGCGACGGTGAGTGTGATTATAGGCGGCGACGGGGTAGAGGAGCCCCAGAGAGGGGGCATTGTGGTCTACCCCAATCCGACGGACGGGCTGCTGCATGTGGAGGCCACCGGCATGAGGGAGGTGCGGCTTGTGTCGGCCGCTGGGGTGTGCGTGTACAGCCGTCGCTGCGACAGCGACAGAGTGGCCATAGACACGGCGCCGTATGCGGAGGGGATATACGTGCTGCAGGTGACGACGACGGTGGGAAGACACGAGACGCCGGTCGTGGTGCAGTAAGAGAAAGATTATTAAACACTAACGATATGAAACACAACTACAAGAGAAGAGTGCTGGTGCTGGCGGCCGCCCTGCTTACTGCATTTGCCGCCGAGTCGCGTCCGGTGGACGCAACACAGGCCCGCCGAGTGGCGGAGGCCTTCATGGCCACGGCCGGAGCCAACGACCGGGGCAAGGCAACCTTGGTGGAGGACGGCTTCGACGGCCTCTACGTCTTCAACTTCGAGAGAGGCGGCTTCGTGATAGTTGCCGCGGACGACTGTGCCAAGCCTGTGCTGGGCTACTCCGCGACGGGCAGTTTCCGGGTCGAAAATATGCCGGCCAACGTGCGCGGATGGCTGGAGGACTATGACCGCAGCGTGGCTCAGCTGCGCGGCGAGGTGGGCAGCGAGGCCGGCAGCGGCAGCGACGAAGTGGCTGCCGAGTGGGCGAGCCTCATGCACGGCGAAGGGCTGCGGCCGCTCACGCTGACCGCAGTGGCCCCGATGCTGACCACCACGTGGAACCAGAGTCCGCTGTACAACGACCAGTGCCCCTACGACTCCGCCTACGGAGAGAGGGTGGTTACCGGCTGTGTGGCCACGGCGACGGCGCAGATAATGAAATACTGGAACCACCCCGCCACGGGCTACGGCAGCCACAGCTACACGGCGCAGAACGACCGCATCAACTACGGTGTGCTCACGGCCGACTTCGGCAACACGAGCTATGCGTGGACATCGATGCCCAATGCGCTGACGTCGGTGAGCAGCCAGGCGGAGATAGACGCCGTGGCACAGCTGATGTACCATGTGGGTGTGGCCATAGAGATGGGGTACAACGTCGGTGCGCAGGGTGGCAGCTACGCCTACAACCACAGCGACTACAACCCTTCGGCGATGAGCGCCTTGAGGGACTACTTCAAGTACTCGCCGGACATGGCGGTCGTCTACAGGAACGGCATGGACGACGCGGTGTGGTGCGCTACGCTGCGCGGCGAGCTGGACCAGCAGCGCCCCATACTGTACGACGGCAGAGACAACAGCGGGCACAGTTTTGTCTGCGACGGCTACGACCAGAGGGGCTACTTCCACTTCAACTGGGGCTGGGGCGGCTACTGCGACGGCTACTACGCCATGGGGGCGTTGAACCCGACGCCCGGCGGGACTGGCGGCAACGCCACGGGCCGCTACAACGGCAACAACACCGCGGTGCTGGGCATCAAGCCGCTGGCCAGCTTCGGCAACGGCGGCACTGTCACGGTGACGGCCACAGGCGGCGACACGACGTGCGCGGTGGCAGGCGGCGGGACCTACAGCTTCGGCGACATGGTGACCCTCAACGCCACGGCTGGCGCGGGCTATCGCTTCGAAGGCTGGGGCGACGGCAGCATGGACAACCCGCGCACGTTCACCATGACGGGCGGCGACTACACCCTCACGGCGCGCTTCGAGACCATAGGCACGGATACGATGAGCTACTGCGGCGACAGGGGAATGACGAGCAACTGGGGCGAGTTTGAGCAAGGATTCGAAAAGTATTGGGGCATCAAGCTGCCGGCGGCGACGCTCACGGCGGGGCAGAGCCTGCAGGCGGTGGAGTTCTATGTGGGTGCGGACTACTATGACGGCAATGTGGAGATGACGGTGTACAGCGGGACGGACACGCCGACCGACGTGGTGTACACCACCTCCACCTACCTTGGATACTCGGACCGCGACAGCTGGCTGCCGCTGTATCTGCCCACGGCGTGGACCGTGGAGGCAGGCAAGAGCCTGTGGATTACCTTCCGCTGCACGGACATCCTCTTCCCGGCCACGATCACCTCCAGCAGCGGCAACCCCGACGGTTTCCTGTACGGAGCCGCCTTCCAGCCGGACCCCGAGTGGACACGATTCTCCTATATGATACGCGCCCGATTTGACGCGCCGGCCATGGTGGCGGACGGCGACACCATCTCGTACTGCGGCGACCGAGCGTACGCCGGAGGCTCTAATGCGGATGAGTGGGGCATTCTCCTTCCGGCCGCGGAGCTGCAGGGGCGCAACTACCTGAAGAGCGTCAAGGTGTATGCCGATGAGAGCGGCGTCTGTGAGCTGCACGTCTACCGCGGCGGCAGCGAGGCACCCGCCACGCTGGTGCACACGCAGCCGAGCTACGTGCTCGACTGGGGCTGGCACGAAATTGTGATAGACAGCACCATCGCCATAGCGCCGGGAGACAGCCTTTGGATTACCTTCACCAGTCCCATGGACGACTACTATATGCCCATGCCCTTGTGCCGATATGCAGGAAACGACAACAGCAACTGGATGCGCATTGGACAGCAGTGGATGCATGTCGGGCCCGACTACTACTGGCAGGACTATTCGCTGATGATAAAGGCTGTGACGTCGGTCACGATGCCTGAAGTGCCGCGGCCGACGGTGGTGCTGTTGGGAGAGAGGTATGCGAAGGTGGGAGAGCAGACTACATTCACAGCGCTGCACAGCAACACGGCCACTGTGAGTTGGAATGTACCCGGAGGAGCCACTGTGACCTATAACGGGGATGTGGCGGATGTGGTGTGGCCCCAGACGGGGTGGTACAGAATTGAGGCCACGGCAACGAACAGCCACGGCGACAGCACGACGTACAAGTGGGTCGAGGTGGTGGACTGCGGTGACGCGGTGACAAGCTATCCGTACGTCAACTACTTCAACGCGGACGACAACATGCTCTGCTTCGACACTGTCGACGGCGACGGTGACGGAAACGGATGGGAGCTCGGCGACGGAAGAGCATACTCGCGGTCGTACGGTTGGAGCAGTGAGGGTATTGACACCCTCGCTCCCGACAACTGGCTGCTGCTGCCCAAGATGGCGACCATGGCGGAGGCAAGTTATAGCCTTGGGTGGAGAGTCTATCCGCAGCCGTACTCGTGGGACGACGAAATCAGTCTGCACTACGGGGTGTACATAGACACCACCTGCGGCAGCGACCCGCAGAACTATATTCTGGTGGGAGAGTACACCGAGACCGTGCCGGAAACGGTAAACCACACGGTGGACCTCAGTGCCTACGCCGGGAAGACCTTCCGCCTGGCTTTCCGCCACTACAACAACCACAGTGCCACGAGTTTCACTCTGACCTCTGTGCGTGTGGACGAGCGGGTGCCTATCTACCGCGAGGGTGACACCATCTCGTACTGCGGAGGGCATTCAATCAGCGGCAACCTGGGCTACACCGGCGGCGTCACCCACTGGGGCGTGAAGTTCGAGCCGGAACACCTGGTGAACTACAGTGCGTTGTCCGCGGTGATGGTGTGTACATACTATGCCGGCGACTACACGCTGAAGGTGTGGCAAGGCGGAGTGGACGCGCCGGGGAACCTGGTGTACAGCAAGGACACGGCCTTCGAGGCGGGTACGGCATGGCGCGAGATAGAGCTGCCGCAGCTTGCGGTGGACAATGCGCAGCCGCTGTGGATCACCTTTACCTCGACGGCCATGTATCCGGCACTGTACGCCACCTTCTGCGGCGAGCTGAACAGCAACTACATCAGCGGAGACGGCCAGGCGTGGGCCCACGCGACGGACTACGGCTACAATGGGTCGTGGATGATCAAAGCAGTGCTGTCGGGCGAGAGCGAGGTGGACTGCGACAGCTATGTGCTGCCCTACAGGGCCGACTTCACGCGGTGCTGGACGGCCGAGGGCGGTGCCTATGCGGTGGATGCCAGCCGCGCCTCGCTGAACGGGCCTGGGCAGAGGCTTGTGAGCCCGTGGTTCGAGGCGCCGGAGGGGACGTGTTTCGTCAGGGCACAGTATATCCGTGACTATGAAAACGAGTGGTACAGCGAGGACTCGGCAGTGACTGTCATTGTGACGGTAGAGACAGAGTCGACAGGAGAGGTCGAGGTCGAGTGGGTGGGGGAAGAGTTGTGGGGCAACGAGGAGTTGCGCACCGGCATGTTCGTCAGTACAGGTGGTCGTTACCGGTTGGTGATTGAATATGGCTCAGAACAGCCGGTGCCGATGTTGCACATAGCGGACCTGGCGGTCTTCAGTTACCCGATGACCCTCGACGTAGAGGCCCCGGAGTCGGTCTATGTAGGAGACACACTGACCATGACAGCCACAGCCACCATGCCCGACGAAGCAGAACTGGCATTTCTGAGATGGGGAGGCGGCATATACCGTGACGGCGTATTCGTGTCGACAGACGACCCGTCTATCAGTATTCTGAGTGAAGAGAATGGAGAGATGAAAATCGTTTGTCACACTGCGGGAAGGTACTCTTTCTTCGCATATCTGACTGTATACTCTGCAGAGTGGGATTGTAGTCCGGAAATGTCCCGTTATGTGGCGGTCAATGTTATCGAGCGTGGGCCGAACGGCTGCGACGGCGTGGAGCAGGGGCCAGAGGCGCGGGTGTATGCCGCGGACGGACACATCGTGGTGGAGCAGCTGACGGACGACGAGGTGACGGTGTACGACATGGCCGGGCGCAGGGTGACGAGCCGAGCGAGTGCCGTGGGCGGCCGGGTGACCGTGGCGGTGCCCGCATCGGGCGTGTATATGGTCCGCATCGGGGAGCGAGCGGCCCGCAGGCTTGTGGTGGTGAAGTAAAGATTATTTGGCTGGATGAATAATTATGTGTAATTTTGCAGCCCCTAAGGAAACAACAAAGAAACAGTAAAGATATGACACTCGAAGAATTCCAGAATGAACTGCGGATGGGTATTCCCGATCCGCTGCCCGAACCTCAACCCTACGACCCGACGGTGAACCATGCGCCCAAGCGCAAGGACATACTGACGCCGGCGGAGAAGAAGCTGGCCATCCGGAACGCGCTGCGCTACTTCCCGGCCAAGCACCACAAGATGCTTGCCAAGGAGTTTGCGGAGGAGCTGAAGGAGTACGGCCGCATCTACATGTACCGTCTGCGGCCGACGTACAAGATGTACGCGAGGCCGATAGAGGAGTATCCGGCGAAGTGCCGCCAGGCGGCGGCCATCATGCTTATGATACAGAACAACCTCGACCCCGCAGTGGCGCAGCATCCGCACGAGCTTATCACCTACGGCGGCAACGGAGCCGTGTTCCAGAACTGGGCGCAGTATCGGCTGGTGATGAAGTATCTGAGCGAGATGACCGACGAGCAGACGCTGGTGATGTACAGCGGTCACCCGATGGGCCTCTACCCCAGCCACAAGGACGCTCCGCGGGTGGTGGTCACGAACGGCATGATGATACCGAACTATTCGAAGCCGGACGACTGGGAGCGCTATAACGCGCTGGGCGTGACGCAGTACGGCCAGATGACCGCTGGCAGCTACATGTACATCGGCCCGCAGGGGATAGTTCACGGCACCACCATCACGGTGCTGAACGCCGCGCGCAAGCTGGGCGGCGGCACGGCCGGCAAGCTGTTCATCACCGCCGGACTGGGCGGCATGAGCGGCGCGCAGCCCAAGGCCGGCGACATAGCCGGGGTGGTGAGCATCACGGCCGAAATCAATCCCGCCGCCACGCAGAAGCGCTACGAGCAGGGCTGGGTGGACGAGGTGCACGAGAACCTCGACGAGCTCTTTGCGGCGGTCAACAAGTCCATTGCTGCCAAGGAGGCCAAGAGCTACGCCTACCAGGGCAACGTGGTGGACCTGTGGGAGTACTGCGCCGCGAAGGGCATCAAGGTGGATCTGGGCAGCGACCAGACTTCGCTGCACAACCCCTGGGCGGGTGGCTACTATCCGGTGGGCATCACGTTCGAGGACGCCAAGGTGATGATGGCCGAGCAGCCCGAGCTGTTCAAGGAGAAGGTGCAGGAGAGCCTGCGGAGGCATGTGGCCGCCGTCAACAAGCTCACCGCCAAGGGTATGTACTTCTTCGACTACGGCAACGCTTTCCTGCTGGAGAGCTCGCGCGCCGGCGCCGACATCTGGAATGCGGACCACACCGCGTTCCGCTATCCTTCGTACGTTCAGGATATTATGGGTCCGATGTGCTTCGACTACGGCTTCGGTCCTTTCCGTTGGGTGTGCACCAGCGGCAAACCCGAGGACCTCGACAAGAGCGACCACATCGCCATGGAGGTGCTGGGCGAGATTGCCAAGACGGCTCCCGCCGAGATACAGCAGCAGATGCACGATAACATACAGTGGATCAAGGGTGCCAAGGAGAACCACCTCGTTGTGGGTAGCCAGGCCCGCATCCTCTACGCCGACTGCGAAGGCCGCACCAAGATTGCCGCGCGGTTCAACGAGGCCATCCGCAAAGGCGAGATCAGCGCGCCCATCGTGCTTGGCCGCGACCACCACGACGTCAGCGGTACCGACAGCCCCTTCCGCGAGACCAGCAACATCTACGACGGCAGCAACCGCACCGCCGACATGGCCATACAGAATGTCATCGGCGACAGCTTCCGCGGCGCGACGTGGGTTTCGATCCACAACGGCGGCGGCGTAGGCTGGGGCGAGGTCATCAACGGTGGCTTCGGCATGGTGCTTGACGGTTCGGCCGAGGCCGACCGGCGCCTGCACATGATGCTGCACTGGGACGTCAACAACGGCATCAGCCGCCGCAGCTGGGCCCGCAACGAGGGCGCCATGTTCGCCATCAAGCGTGCCATGGAGATGTGCCCAGAGCTGAAGGTTACGATGCCTAACCTCGTCGACGACAGCGTTCTCGAAGGTCTGTTCTGACGGGAGGGCTATAGAGGCCCGATAGAAAAACACGGCTGGGATGTTTGCCCGGCCGTGTTTTTT
>Ga0310697_10006083_pt1 | contig 11528 bp, 12 predicted proteins | sample 172DNAGHGlowgp2_FD_203883 | JGI IMG/M metagenome (GOLD analysis project Ga0310697, IMG submission 203883) | Sheep rumen microbial communities from Palmerston North, Manawatu-Wanganui, New Zealand - 1728 DNA GHGlow gp2 (v2) (version 2) | ecosystem: Host-associated > Mammals > Digestive system >... | reverse complement strand
CTAAAACGTATTGGGCGGAGTCTATACGAAATTGTATTTCTGCTCTGACAATTGGCGTTTTGCAAAAAGGTTCGTCGGACAAATTGATTTCCTTCCAACCTACGCAGCTGGTGATGGAGGTAATGACGAGCGTTGCCAGACATATAAGAATGATTTTCTTCATGTTGTAGCGGTGGTTGATGAACAATTATTATAACGTGTTTCCCGGAATTTTATTGTTAGAAAGGGCTATTCTCGGAATTCGCTTATGTAATGGTATGCTTCACCTGAAATAGTATCAAATATCATTAAGTGATCCAGTGGTGTCCTTATGCAGCGATAGTACAAGAGATTGGTTTCCGGAGCAGTCTTCCACTCAACAAACACACAGAAATATTCTTCTGAACCAAATTTAAAGTTGTCGATGGCATAGTCTCTGCTGCATGGCACCAAGGCGGTGTCGGGCACTATCTCCACATAGTTGCATGGTTTGGCCATTAATGCGTTCTCAACCTTGGAGGGTGTGGCTTTGTAACGGAACCAATATTCATAGAATATGCCTTCCTTTCTTATCCCACAGCAGGGCGAATCATCCAGTTCGGGATATAGCGAACCGATATGAAAATCTTCCTTTACGCTTTCGCTTAACCAATCGGCTATTTTTGTCCTGATTTTTGTGCAGGACAACGTCATTGCAGCGAGAGAAATAACAGCTATGGATATCAAGAGAGTTTTCTTCATGTTGTAGCGGTTGTTGATGAACAATTATTATAACGTGCTTTCCGAAATTTTATTGTGAGAAAAGGCTATTCTCGGAATTCGCCTACAAAAAAAGTAGCTGTTAAAGGGTAGCATAAGAAACTTTTGAGGCAGCCACGGTTTTAAACGTGTCGAATTGCACACGGTTAAAAATCGGATTGTGAAGGATCTCCCTTTTTCAAGTCAAATCTTTCTATGATTAGAAAAAGGACCATAATAATTTCTCTTACCATTTCAACTAATTGCCACAAGTTAATTGTTAAATTATAGTTAAATCACACCAAAAACACTTGCAAAATTTGCTTTGCAAAACAGTTTAGTTTATTGTATTACAATCTATTATATTTGTAACAAGTTTGTTTGTAACAAAGTTGTTACTAATAAATTTGTTACTTGTGCGTTAATTATACAATTGAGTTATATAACGACGAAAACACATAAAATATTGAAGTAAAAACGACGCCTATGTTCCCCATTGTCCAACGACTTCTCAACCAGCAGCTTGCCTGCCCGCAGTTCGGCACTCCCGCCGAGGTGGTGGGATATATGGGTGCCATGCAGGCGCAGGAGTACCGCATGATGCGCTGGGCGGTGGCCATGCGTACCCGCAAGCCGTCGGCGAAGGCTTTCAAAAAGGCTTTCGACAGCGGACAGATAGTGCGTCTGCACCTTATGCGCGGCACCTGGCAGCTCGTCTCCTCCGACGACTACTGGCCCCTGCTGGAGCTCTGTGCCCCCAAGGCTCTGACGGTCATCAACGGGTGGATGCGTAGCAACAAAATCTGCCTCCCCGACGACGAGGTGGCGCGTGTCCGCGAAATCCTTGTCAGGACGGCCGCCGACAAAGGCAGCGTCACCAAGGAGGATTTTGCGCAGGCCTTGGCGGAGAAGGACATCCGCATGGACGACCACCGGCTTTCGTACCACATACGCTATGCCGAGCTCTCCGGCACGCTTTGCAGCGGCGACCTCCTGCCTATGAAAGCCACCTACGCCCTCGCCGCCGACAAGGTGAAAAACCATCTGCGTATGGACCGCGACGAGGCTCTTATGATGCTGGCACGCAAGTATTTCCGTAGTCGCCAGCCCGCCACGCTTGAGGATTTCATCTGGTGGTCGGGACTGAACATCGGCGACTGCCGAAGGGCTATCGAATTGCTGGGGGATTATTTGCACGTAAAGACGGTGCATGCACCGTCTCCAAAAACGGGATTTTCCTCACCTGTACAGACGGTGCATGCACCGTCTCTACAAAGGGATTTTTATTATACCGATGATTGTCGCACACGCGGTTTCCGCAAAGGGAGATGCCTTTTCATCCCACCCTACGACGAATACCTTATCGGCTACAAAAGCCGCGACATAGTGCTTTCGCCCGAATTCCGACACAAGGCGCACAACAACAGCGGCATTTTCCAGCCCGTCGTCGCCCGCGACGGCATAATATGCGGCAACTGGGCACCTTTCGGCAACGACTGCCGCACCTCGTTCTTCATCGGAGAACACGACGACGCCGTGCAGGAGGAATGGACACGATACAAATTGTTTTTAGAGAAATAACACATTATATGAAACAGGAAATCAACCCGAAAGAGACCAACCGTGCTTACGCCTTCGAGATGTGGCTCAACGCCCCCATGCCGATGGTGACATTGGTGAAAACACTGAACGTCAGTCGTTTGCTAAGGATGGGCAGGAAGCAAAACATCAAGTTCAACACGCTGATGTGCTGGTGCATCGGCAAGACCGCCAGCGAGACCAAGGAGTTCTATCTCCTGCCCGAAAACGGCAAGCTGTACCGCTACGACAGCATCGCCATCAACGTGGTGGTGCGCAACCGCAAGGGCGGCATCAACTCGTGCGACATACCGTTTTCCGACGACATACAGCAGTTCAACCGCGACTACCTGCAATCGACAGCCAAGGTGGCAGAGCAATGCGAAAGCTCTTTCCTCGAAGGATATATGATTGTCGGCACGTCGGCAATGATACAAACCGAACTCGACTGCATCACCAACCAATACACCGACAAGTTCCTCAACCCCATGGTGATGTGGGGGAAATACCGCAAAGGCTGGCTCAAGACCACACTGCCCGTCTCCTTCCAGTTCCACCATGTGATGATGGACGGTGGCGATGCGGCACGCTTTCTGGAGGCCTTGCAGAAAACGATAGAAAAGATTTGAAACCGTTGAAACACAGTTGATTCGGCTTCTCTTTTGCTATTGCGAATTGCAATTTTTGAAAGGATAACGGACTTGATTTTTTCTTTCGACCACAGATTACACAGATTTAACGGATTAATTTTGTGGATTATCATGCAAGCATGATTATGAATAATGCAAATTATTAGAAATCAATATAATACCATGGCACAAAAACACGAAAACGACACCGAGGTGCGGACTACCGAACTCCTGCGAACCTCGCAGAGCTGGGACGGAGCCGAGTTGCCCGACTATCCCGCCGGACGCCCCGAGCTGGTGGCCATACGATACCATTTCCCTCCCGGACAGAAGCTGGACTGGCACCATCACGATGTGATGAACTTCGGCGTGGTGCAACAAGGCGAACTCACCATCATCACCGTCGACGGTGAAGAAAAGACCGTCCGCGAAGGCGAGGCGGTGGTGGAGATGGTCGGCACCGTCCATCACGGCGAAAACCGCGGCAAGGTGCCCGTGGTGCTCGACATGTACTACCTTTCGCAGAAAGGCCGGCCACTCTCCGTGCCGCACCCCGAAATCCCTTTGGATTGAACAATCGCATGAAACATATTCCCAATGTCATAACCACGTTGCGAATTGTCGGAGCCTTCGGCCTGCTCTTTTTCGATGTCCGAAGCTCGGCGTTTTGGGTGATTTATCTCGTGTGCGGCGCGAGCGACATGCTCGACGGTTTTCTGGCACGCAAACTCCATTGCGAAAGCAAGACAGGGGCGTCGCTCGACAGCGTGGCGGATTTGGCTTTTGTGGCCTGCTGCTGCGTCAAGCTGATTCCGGTGCTGAATCTCTCCCTCTGGCTGTGGATTTGGGCCGGAGCGATAGTCGTTGTGAAGGTGATAAACCAAATTTCGGCCTTGGTGATGTACAAAAAGTTTTGCTTCCCCCACACCCTTGCCAACAAAGCCACGGGACTACTGCTTTTCGTGGCGGTGCCCCTGACAATGTTTTTGGAAACGCCTGTGCCGATAGTCGTTACGGCTACCCTTGCCACCTTCGCCGCAGTGCAGGAGGGACACTTTATACGAACAATTAAGAATTAACAATTAACAATTTACAATTGTAGAGACGTTTTCTGAAACGTCTCCAACTAGCAATATCCGAAAATCCGAAAATCGGTTCCATGGTCGCTGCGCTCAAAATTGTAGAAAAATTTGGTTCAAAATTATAGAAAAATATAAGGAAACATCTAAAAACACGAAAAAAAACTAATATTTTTGTCCTTTTCCTTTCTTTCAATGTTGTAATTTTGAGGCCAGAGGGCGATTGGTTTATATGAGTTTCTTTGGTAATTATCTACATTAATAATATGATTTTTTATTTTGCAGTCCCAGAAAAAAATCGTAATTTTGCACTTATGTTTGGGCGGCAGAAATGCTACGCAGACGGAGTCCGTTTCGACGGGCTCCATTTTTTTATCCGAGAATTAAATTTGGCAGTTTCAGAAAAGAGTCGTAACTTTGCAAACGCAGCTTGAGTGGCAGAAATCCTGTTCAGGCGGAGTCCGCTTCGGCGGGCTCATTTTTTTTTATCCGAGAATTAAATTTGGCAGTTCCAGAAAAAAGTTGTAATTTTGCACTTGAGTTTGAGTGGCAGAAATGCTGCACAGACTGAGTCCGTTTCGGCGGGCTCATTTTTTTTCCCGAGAATTAAATTTGGCAGTTTCATGAAAAAGTCGTAACTTTGCAAAATCAAATTTGATACTACATGCGGGGGAGAGAGTCGTGAAAGCGACCCCTCCCGCTCCATTTTTTAAGGGTAGGATTAACGTTTTTTGGATTGTTCTACGAATTCCATAAATTTTTTTCTTGATGATTCATCGCGAAATGATATTGTTATGTCTTCCGTAAGACTTTCAACCACTTTGACTCTTAAATATGGGAAACTATTCACAAGCTCAATCTGACCACACTCGCTATCATCTCCTACTGTTGTTACTACATCAACCCTAACATCACCGAAAGCGTTTACTATTCTAACTTTAAGGTCTTCGAAATTATCAACAATGCAAACCCTGCCTTTCAACAGACAAGTATCCTTGGGAACGTCCTGTGCAAAAGCCGAAGCGGCAAAAGCAACGGCAAACAAAAGGCAAAAAGCTATTTTCTTCATGGTGTTATGTGTTTTGGGGTCTTTGTCTAATATTTTTCATGCCGTTCAGCGAATTCCATAAATTTTTTTCTCGATGATTCACAAATGAACGATATTGTAATGTCTTCAAGATGCTCGACCAATCTGATTTTTATATCAGGAACATAATTTACCAATTCAATTTCGCCACATTTGGAGTCTTTATTAGTAGCTGACATCACATCAACCACAACATCACCATTAGTACTTACAATTCTAACCTTAAGGTCTTCAAAATAATCAACAATACTAACCCTACCTTTCAACAGACAAGTGTCCTTGGGAACGTCCTGGGCAAAGGCCGAAGCGGCAAAAGCAACGGCAAACAAGAGGGAAAAAGCTATTTTCTTCATGGTGTTATGTGTTTGGGGTCTTTGTCTAATTGCGGTATTTGAAAGGTTTGCCATAAACTCTTTCATATTCTTTGAAAAACAGTTCTTTTGATTCGTCATCAACAAGCCGTATAGTAAAATCCGAACCATATTCAACAATTCTCACGCGAGTTTTTGCGCCATAACTGACTAATTTGACTTCACCGCAATCATTTGCACCAAAAGTAACAATCTTTGTATCAAGGTCGGCACCAAAAGTTCTAACTTCGATTTCAACATCAGGTCCAATCGTAACAAGTTCGACCTCTCCTTTAAGCAAACAAGAATCCTTTACGCTGGCGGCTTGCTGCGCAAAAGCCGAAGCGGCAAAAGCAACGGCAAACAAAAGACAAAAAGCTATTTTCTTCATATTTTTGTTGATTGGTGAGTGATTATTAGTAACTGTAGTTAAAATAATCTTACGGTTTTCTTCGGCTCTTTATTGGCAGGGCAGTTCCCCGCACCTAAACTGTTTTCCAAACGGGTGTTTTGTTTGTCAAGAGAAGCGCGATAGTGCTTTTTATGTAAGACGTTTCATGAAACGTCTTTAACCTCAGCGTTATCCAAAAATCCGAAATTCTATTTCTTGTTCGCTGCGCTCAAAATTGTAGAAAAATTTGGTTCAAAATTATAGAAAAATCATTTTATTGTAATTTTTTGGTTCAATTTTCTTATAATTTTGAGGCCGTTAGGCCGACCGGAAGATAGTTAAGAGTTAAGAATTAATAATTTACAATTGTAGAGATGCTCTGACGTGCGTCTCTTTTTTTCGGTGGCTGAGCCTGTCGAAGCCACAGAAAAATCCGGAAATCGGTTCCATGCAATAAAAAACCTCTTTTTACGTTTTGCAAAAGCGAATAACATACGCAAAAAGAAATAGCACCATGAACCGCAAAAAACTGATAACATTCCTTCTTTTCGCCTTCCTGCCGATGATGGGCGTGGGACTTCTGATGCATCACTGTGGCGGCACTACCAGTATCGAGGAAACCGACCCCACCGCCAAACTTACTGGCTTCCTTTTCGGTGCGGGAGCCATGCTGATACCGCTGCTGGCGGTGGCTTTTACGCAACTCATTTTTAGGGAGCCGGTGCTTAGAGGTCTCGGCATCTCCTTCAAAATCAACCGTTGGTGGTGGATAGGATGGCTGCTGATGCCTGTTTTGGCGTTGGCGGTGCTTTGCATGTCGCTGCTTATGCCCGGCGTGCAGTGGACCACGGAGGGCGAAGCCGTCGAAGCCGCCATGCAGCAGATGCCGTGGTTGGGTCCGTGGGGCATCATTGCCATCACCTTGGCAAGCGGCTTACTGTCGGGCGTAACCATTAACGCCGTTTTCGCTTTCGGCGAAGAGATAGCCTGGCGCGGATTTCTCGTCAAAGAACTGAAAGGCAAGAAGTTCCTCGTTGTAGCGATGATTATAGGTGTCATCTGGGGTTTATGGCATTTTCCGCTTATCCTCAACGGCCACAACTATCCCGACCATCCCGTGGCAGGGGTGTTTATGATGGTGCTGATGTGCCTCGCATTTACACCTATATTGTTGTATTTCAGGCATAAATCGGGCTCGGTGGTGGTTCCAGCCATTATGCACGGCACTTTCAACGCTGTGGTGGGAGTCAGCATACTGTTTGTAACGCCGTACAACGACCTGCTTGTCGGCGGGGCAGGACTTGCCGGCATCGTCGTCCTTCTGGCTTTCGATGTCTGCCTTTTCCTCTACGACCGCTTTGTCTCCAAGGAGAGAATCTTTTCCGCCGAGGTGTGAGAGGGCTGTAATTGAAGCAATGTAGGAACTTTTTGGTGGCGTTTTTAAGAAATCTCTGTTCCCCACACCTAAACTGTTTTCCAGACGGGTGTTTTGTTTGTCAGAAAGTCGGATTGGGGCAAAAAAATCAATTTTTTTTCGTAAATTTGCGATGAATAAATAAGTCATGAAACATAAGATAATTATTTCTATTACAATGGTTTTGACGTTGTGCGGCACGGTGGCGGCACAGGAGAGGGCGCGTATGTCCCTCGACAGTTGTCTGCGCTACGCCTATTCCCACAACATCACGTTGCAGAACGCACAGCTCAACCGCGAGTCGGCGGAGGCGGCCCTCAGCGGTGCCAAGATGAATTTCCTCCCTGCCTTGAACGCCTCTGCCAGTCAGGGATGGGCGTGGAACGAAGGCCGCAGCCACAGCACCAGCTATGGCTTGAACGGCAGCCTTACGCTTTTCGACGGACTCTCGTATGTACGTAACTACCAGCAGGCCAAGCTGTCGCAACAGCAGAGCGACCTCACCGCACGGCAGTCGCAGAACACCGTGGCGGCGAAAATCATCTCGGCTTACCTCACCATAGTGATGAACGAGGAGAAGCTATCGTACCAGCAGGAGGTGCTCGAAACCACCCGCCAGCAGCAATCCGAAGGGGAGCTGAAATTCCGCGTGGGCAAGATTTTGGAGAGCGACTACCGCTTGCTTGAGGCCAACTATCTTTCGGCACAAGCCGAAATAGAGAACACCCGCCTCACCATCGACAACAACCGCCGCGAGTTGCGCGACCTGATGTGCATGCCCGCCGGACAGACCGTGGAGGTGGCCATGGCAAGCAACGACAGTGTGGATGCCGACGCCATCCCTACTTACAATGAGTTGCTGCAGGCCTCCAAGGAGTCGATGCCCGACTGGGAGTTGGGACGGCTGGAGGTGGAGAAGGCACGTTGCAACGTGGAACTGGCACGGGCGTCGTTTCTGCCTTCGCTTTCGCTGAATGCCGGCATGTCGTACAACAACGGCGAGCAGAACCTCAACGGCACCACGCTGGCCATCGACGGAGGTCTTAACAAAAGCGTGTCGCTGGGGCTCAACATACCGCTCTTCGACCGCGGCTCCACGGTGACGAAATTCCGTCAGAGCAAGCTGTCGCTGCGACAGGCCGAACTCAACTACCAGCAGGACACCATCGACATCGAGGCTACACTACATAAACAGTACAACGAGACGCTGCAGGCGCTCAACAGTTTCCGCAAGACAAAAACCATGTCGGAGGCCTACCACGCCAGCTACGACGTGTATAAGCTCAAATATAAGGAGGGCGCCATCACAACCGTCGAGATGCTGCAGCAGCAGGACAAATACCTCTCTGCACTGAACGAATACCTGATGAGCAAATACACCTTCATCCTCGCCCAAAAACAGCTGGAAATATACATGGGAAAATTGAAAGTTGAGAATTGAAAGTTGAAATTAATTCGGAGTTCGGAACTCGGAATTCGGAACGAATAATTACTAATTACTCATTACTAATTACTAATTAAAAAAAATGGCTTTAAAGAAAAAAACAAAAATTTGGATTATTATCGCCGCCGTGGTCGCGGTTCTTATAATCATTATTTCGTTGCTTTCGCACAAGAAAATGACGCTGGTGGTTGACAGCGACCCCTGCCAGAAGGGAAGCATCGAGAACACCGTCACCGCCACCGGCGAGATACAGCCCGTTTACAAAGTGGAGGTGGGCACGCAGGTCAGCGGCATCGTGGAAAAAATGTACGTCGACTACAACTCGCAGGTGAAGAAAGGTCAGCTGTTGGCCGAACTCGACAAATCGCTGCTTCTCGAGCAGGTGAAGCAGGCCCAGGCCACCCTCAGCACCTCTACGAGCAACAAACAGCTGGCGCAGAAGAACTTCGACCGTGTGAAAGCCCTCTACGAGCAGAAAGCCGCCACACAGGAGGAATACGATCAGGCGGAAGCCAATCTGGAGCAGGCCAAAAACCAGTATATCACCGCCCAGAGCGACTACGGCCGCGCCCGCACCAACCTCAAGTACGCCGAGATTTATTCGCCTATCGACGGCGTGATCCTCAGCAAGGCTGTGGAGGAAGGACAGACGGTGGCCTCGTCGTTCAGCACCCCCACGCTTTTCACCATCGCCAAAAACCTCACCGACATGCAGCTAGAGGCTAATGTCGACGAAGCCGACATCGGACAGGTGAAGACCGGCCAGAAGGTGACCTTCACCGTCGACGCCTTTCCGGGCGAGACTTTCGAAGGCTCGGTGCGCCAGATACGTCTTGTGCCCACCGTCACCTCCAACGTGGTGAACTACACCGTAATCATCGACGCCCCCAACAACGACGGCAAACTCTACCCGGGCATGACGGCCAACATCACCATCCTCGTACAAGAGGAGAAGGGACTTGTAATACCGCTCGAGGCCACTCAATACACTATCGACCCGCCAACGATGCAAATGCTTCAGAAACAAGGCTATACCGTTGACGGAAAAGCCGCGCCCGGCGACGGAGTGTGGGTGCTCAGCGGCAAGACTCTCAAGCGTTGCGGCCTCACTCTCGGCATCAGCGACGGCGCCAACGTCATCGTAACGTCAGGACTTAAAGAGGGCGACCGCGTGGTACGCAACGTCAGTCTCAAGGAAGAAGGCAAAGAAGAAGGCTCATCCATGCGCATGGGCCCACTCGAACGTAAGAAAAGAGAATGATTTTCGAATTGAAAGTTGAAAGTTGAAAATTGAAATTAGTGGTCAGTTGGAAGTATTCAGTTGTCAGTAATTGTTTGGAAATCCCAGTTAAACAACTAAACAGTTAAACAATTAAACATCTTAACGCCTTCACATCACAGTTCACTGATCACAGTTCACAAACAAATTACTAATTACTCATTGCTCATTACTAATTAGATAGAAATGTCAATCATCGAAATAAAGGACCTTAAGCGCGATTTCGTCGTAGGTAGCGAGACGGTGCATGCCTTGCGGGGCATCACCTTCAGCATCGAGCCGGGCGAGTTCGTCAGTATTATGGGCACATCGGGCAGCGGCAAAAGTACGTTGCTCAACATTTTGGGATGTCTCGACACTCCCACCGAGGGCAGCTACACCATCGACGGCGTGGATGTCAGCGCCCTGTCGCGCAACGAGCTGGCCGACATACGCAACCGCAAGATAGGTTTCGTGTTCCAGAGCTATAACCTGCTGCCGCGTACCTCGGTGCTCGAAAATGTGGAACTGCCGTTGATGTACAACCATCATTATTCCTCGCGTCAGCGGCGCGAACGTGCCTTGGAGGTCATCCACCGCGTGGGCCTCGACACCCGCATACAGCACACCTCGACACAGCTCAGCGGCGGACAGCAGCAGCGTGTGGCCATAGCACGCGCCCTTGTCGGCGACCCAGTGATACTCCTTGCCGACGAAGCCACGGGCAACCTCGACACCCGCACCAGCTACGAGATTATGGCGCTGTTTCAGGAGCTCCACGCACAGGGCACCACCATTGCCTTCGTAACCCACGAGCCCGACATCGCCAACTTCACAAGCCGCACCATCAAGCTGCGCGACGGACATATAATCGAGGACTACCCCGTAGCCCCCGCCAACGCACAAGCCGCCCTCGACGCACTACCCGCTTCTGAAGACTACTGATGTTGAACTGTTGAATTGTTGAATTGATTAGGCAACAATTAAACAAATAAACGATTAAACAAATAAACGACTAATGAATTTTGCCAACCTACTCAAGATAGCCCTCCGGGCCATAATGCGCAACAAGACGCGCGCCCTGCTCACCATGCTGGGCATCATCATCGGCATATCCGCCGTTATCACCATGCTCTCGCTCGGCGAGGGAGTGAAGTCGGGGATGACCTCCGAGTTCGCTTCCATGGGCACCAACAGCATAGTGGTGATGCCCGCCCGTCAGCACCGTGGCGGAGTGGATATGGGCAACTCCACTTCCAAGAGTCTCGACGAGAAAGACCTTGCTGAGTTGGAGAAGAGCTGTCCGCACGTGGCCTCCTTCTCCCCCTCGGTGACGGCCGCGGCACAGATGGTCTTCGGATCGCGCAACCACTCGGGCTCCGTACAAGGCTGCTCACCGGCCTTTCTCACCATCAACAACTATTCGCTGGAGCGCGGACTGATGTTCACCGAACAGGACGTCCAGACCTACGCCAAAGTATGTGTCATCGGCAAGACCATCGTCGAAGAGCTGTTCCCCGACGGCACCAATCCCGTCGGCCAGACTATCCGTTTCGGTAAGATACCCATGAAAGTCATCGG
>Ga0310697_10006082_pt1 | contig 11530 bp, 10 predicted proteins | sample 172DNAGHGlowgp2_FD_203883 | JGI IMG/M metagenome (GOLD analysis project Ga0310697, IMG submission 203883) | Sheep rumen microbial communities from Palmerston North, Manawatu-Wanganui, New Zealand - 1728 DNA GHGlow gp2 (v2) (version 2) | ecosystem: Host-associated > Mammals > Digestive system >... | reverse complement strand
CGCACCTAATCGATAAATGCGGCAACCCTCTTACGGACCAGCTTTACGGCCTCGCCAAACGGCGTCCGCTGTGGACTAAAGCCGACGAGCAGATGTACCTCAAGGCAAAACACCTGACAGCCGAACGCCATTTCGACGCAATACTCTGTTCCACAGCGAGTTTCTTCCCCGTCTACTGTGCTTCGCGCATAGCCGAAGAAAACCGCCTGCCGTTGCTTATCGACCTGCGCGACATCTACGAACAGGACGACAACTTACAATCTACCAACAGATTATCGAAATTTTTGCACAAATTGCAGATTTCCAAACGCAACAAACTCCTTGCCCAAGCCAACGCCACAACCACCGTATCTACGTGGCACAAGGACCTACTTTCGCAGTTCAACACCAATACCACACTCATTTTCAATGGTTTCGACAGCGATTTATTCCCTTTCACACAGCCAGTAGAAACCGACAAATTCACCATCACCTACACCGGCAGCATAAGGGTACACAAAAACCAAACTCAGAGTCCCGAACTGCTGTTCCAAACCGTCGCCGAACTTGTGGAAAACGGCGTTATCGACAAGGAACAGATTGTCCTGCGTTTCTACTCCGACGAGCCATCGTCAGCCTATGTAAAACAGCTTGCCGAAAAACACAACCTTTCGTCTGTTTTGCAATGCAACGGCTGGTGCGCCGCCGACGAAATCCCGCAGATACTTGCGGAAAGCAACGTACTGCTTCTGCTGCTGTCGGAAAGCAACACCCATGGCATCGTTACCACAAAACTTTTTGAGTACATGGCCTCCAACCGCGAGATTCTGTGCATACCCAACAGTGGCGGCGAGGTGGAAATAATAATAAATCAGGCCAACGCCGGATGCTGCATAAACTCTCTTCCAGAACTTTGCAACTATCTAAAATTCAAATACAACGAATGGCAGAAAAAGCACTTAGTGGAACCGCACACCGAACGCGCCTTTGTGGAGAATTTCTCACGCGAGCGGCAGGCCATGCAGTTTGTGAACATCCTTAACAACATAATAAAAACCAACAACTTATGACACCCTTAGCCGAACAGCTACGTCCCACCTCGCTCGACAACTACATTGGCCAACAGCATTTGGTTGGCAAAGGCGCCATACTGCGCAACGCCATCGAGTCGGGCAAAATACCCTCGATGATACTATGGGGACCTCCGGGCATTGGCAAGACCACCCTTGCCAGCATCATCTCCAAAACGCTGAACCGCCCTTTCCACGTGCTAAGCGCCATCAGCTCCGGCGTTAAGGACGTGCGTGCTGTGATCGACGCCGCCGAAAACGAGGACAACGCCATACTTTTTATCGACGAGATACACCGTTTCAACAAAAGCCAGCAGGACTCGCTGCTCGGAGCCGTGGAGAAAGGCATCATCACCCTTATCGGCGCCACCACCGAAAACCCGTCGTTCGAGGTGATTTCGGCCCTGCTGTCGCGATGTCAGGTTTATATACTGAAAGAGTTTGGCGTTGAGGAACTTACGCAGCTGCTCAATACTGCTGTGGATTTCATAAAACAGTCGCAGAACCGCACCTTGGAGGTGAAAGAGACCGAAGCACTGTTCCGTCTTTCGGGAGGCGATGCCCGCAAGCTGCTCAACGCCTTGGAGCTGATTATCAACAGCAGCGCGGCCGACACCATCGTCATCGACAACGACATGGTTTTGAATGTGATACAGAAAAACCTCGCCATCTACGACAAAAAGGGCGAGATGCACTACGACATCATCTCGGCTTTCATCAAATCGATGCGCGGCAGCGACCCCAACGCGGCCGTGTACTGGCTTGCGAGGATGATAGAAGGCGGCGAGGACCCACTGTTCATCGCACGCAGGATGCTTATCTTCGCCTCCGAGGACATCGGCAACTCCAACCCCAACGCCCTGCTTCTGGCCAACGCCTGTTTCGACGCCGTGAACAAAATCGGTTATCCCGAATGCCGTATCATACTGTCGCAAACCGCTGTGTATCTGGCATCTTCGGTAAAAAGCAACAGCACCTACATGGCCATCGACAACGCCCTTGCCACCGTAAAACAGACCGGCGACCTTGCCGTGCCACTGCACATACGCAACGCCCCCACCAAGCTGATGAAAGACCTCGGCTACCACAAGGGCTACAAATACGCCCACGACTACACCGGCAATTTCGTGGAGCAGGAGTTCCTTCCCGACCAGCTGCAAGGCACCCGTTTCTACGACCCCGGCGACAACCCGCGCGAACGCGAAACACGAAAACTGCTTGCCGAAAGATGGGGCAAAAAATACGGCTATTGAACGACAAAAAATGTTAAAAAACACTTTTTTGCTTGCACTTTCAAAAATAACACCTATATTTGCAAAACAAACAAACAAAGTATCATCATTAAAACAATACAGTTATGAAACAGATTTTCAGTTTTTTAGGCATTGCCCTCGTGGCATCGTGCATGATCTTAGTATCGTGCGACAAAGAAGAAAATAACAACAACAACCAAAACAATCAGCAACAATATCCTGATTTTAACCTCGATGGTTTCAACCTAGCACACCAGTGGGATATTTATGTAGATGATTTCAATTGTCCTGATTTTTCCGAAACAGTTATGGGAAAAATACAAGATGGTATTGACGCAGGCAATCTAGAAATATCATTCTACGGCGGTGACGAAGCAGATGAATCCAACAATTACAGAAATTGGATATTGGATTTCACAGTTCCTAACACCCAAACCGGTAATGGCTCGTTGGTTGTAGCCAGAATGGATATCAATTACTACAATCCCCAGACTCAAAGATTATATCTCGGCACAAACGAAGATGATTACGACAACACCGTAACCTTTACCCAAGACAGCAAAAAAATCAAATTTTACTGGGAAGCCGAAAGCGAACGCGGCGGTGCCGAAAATTCTTGGATTGGCGGTTACATAAACAAAGCCGATGTAAGATTCTAAACAATCGCACATCTCATAAAAAAACGGGTGGACGAACGTTCACCCGTTTTTTATTTGTCTAACAGCAAATTCACAGTCCCAGCGTTTCCATAATGAGGTTCCACACATCGTTGTATTTATTGATAGCGCAGCCCTCGCAGGTGTCGGTGGGCGAGTGGTAGCCGCCGTAGGCACCGCCTTTGGTGAGGATGAAAATGGCAGGACACCCCTTTTCCACAAAGGGATAGTGGTCGCTGTTGGCAGAGTTTTTACGTGGCTCTATATCAGCCACGTAGCCACGTTCGGCGTTCACAGCCTTCATCTTTTCGAAAAATGCCTTGGTGTTGTCGGCCTGGGCATTGAACACGATGATTCCGTCGTCGCCGCCGCAGAAAAGGTCTATGTTCACAATAATCTTAACCTTGGCAAGGTCGATTAACGGGTTTTTGACAAAATATTTCGACCCCATCAGTCCCGACTCCTCGCCACTGAAAAAGAGGAACACCGTGGTGTATTCTGCCGGATGTGCGGCGAAATGGCGTGCAAGGTCAAGCACCGCCGCAGTGCCGCTGGCATTGTCGTGGGCGCCAGGATAATACACACTGCCCACCTGTCCCACATGGTCGTAGTGGCCCATAAACACTATCATGCTGTCCTTGCAGAGGGTGCCAGGCACAAAAGCGGCCACGTTTTGAGTGCGATGGCAGGCATAACGGTTGTCGATACGCACCTTGATTTTTTTCGGCTGTGCCGACATCAGTTCGCTTTTTACGTATAAAACGCTGTAGTCCATTGGTTTTACGTTGGCAGGAATCGACATCGCCGGCATGGATTTCACACCAAGCACAACGCCCGCCGAGCCAAGCGGATTGGTGCCGCGTTTTATCTGATTTACAATACGCAGTGCCGATTTGTTAAGTTCTCCTTCGTCGCTAACATCCAGATACACAAAGCTTTTGGGTAGGACTTTTTTGTATTCCGTGCGGAACTGCTGCACCTCGTTTTCCTTGTCGATACGTTTGGCGTCGAAATACAGCATTTTGTACTTGCCGTTGCAAGGTTTAGAAATAGACACAGGACTGAAGTCGACGCCCTGCACGAGTTTTTTTCTGCCCAACGAAAGTTCCACCTTGCCGTCCAAAATGCAGGTGTTGAAAGTGTAAGGCTGCAGGTAGCCATCGGCAAGTGGCAATGCTCCCACGGCTTTCAACTTTGCGGCAAGATAGTCGGCGGCAAGGCTGTCGCCACGGAAAGCGGCGCTACGTCCGTGAAACTGAGGCGAGGTAAGGTCGCGGATGGTGTTGCGCACAAAAACGCTGTCCTGCGCATTAACGGTGGCAAGAGTTATGCAGAGGCACGAAAACAGGATGATTCTTTTCATATAATTACGACTGTTTTTCATTTAACATATAATTGCCGCGAATTAATCACAAATTAATGGTTAATTATATGGCAATTCATGTTCACTAACGATAAAATCAAAAAAAGGAGAAAGCCTTGAAAGAACTTTCTCCCTATGATTTCACATGATAAGCGTTTTACGCACCAATCAGGTTGTGGTAAGCAGCGGCGTCGAGCAGAGTGTCAGCTTCGGCAGCGTCGGTAACTTTGATTTTCACCAACCAGCCTTCGCCGTAAGGATCGCTGTTGACGATAGCGGCGTCGCTTTCGAGAGCGGTGTTCACTTCAACTATCTCACCGCCAACGGGCAGCATGATGTCGGAAACGGTTTTCACAGCTTCGATGGAGCCAAAAACTTCACCTTTTCCGAGGGTTTCACCTTCGGTGGTGATGTCAACAAATACGATGTCGCCCAGTTCGTGCTGTGCGTAATCGGTAATTCCTACAAAAGCAAATTCGCCTTCTACACGCAACCATTCGTGGTCTTCGGTGTACTTCAAATTTTCGGGTACTTTCATTTTTTGAGTTTGTTTTTAATTATGTTTCGTTTACTATTATTTTTCTTTAATCATTATATTTCAACATTTTACACCACATTTCAATACCTTTTTATGTGTGCCAAATGTTTTTCAAAAATACGTTTTTTTTCCGAATTTTCAAAAAATGGGGACAACTTTTAATCAGTTTTTACCAATACACTGTATTTCAGCAGTTTATTCTTGCAATAAATTATCCTTGGGCTTACGTTTGAAGAAACCTCCAAGGAAATGCAGTCCTTGCAGGGCGGTAAGGATATACAAAGGTACAAAGCAGAACAGATGTCGTGTACGTGCCTCGAACAGTGCCTCGAAGAGTGTGAGAAAAACCAATGCCAGCATTACCGTCCGTTCGCGTCTGCCAGTTTTGCCGAAGGCTGCCAACAGGCTGAGCATCAGCACTCCCATCCACATTATTTGGGCGAAATTGGCCCACACATGGTAATACTTGCCGCGCGGCCACGTGGTGTAGTACAAATCCCTTGCCACAGGCGAGATTGTGGCATTTTTCGGCTGAAGCATCTTTTTGTAGAAATTGCCTTCCCACCCCCATCCGAAAGTGCCGTCGAAGTAGTTGACAATCGTCTTTTCGCCAATGTGTTGGAAAAATCCGCCGACACCCATTTTTTGCCACCGGTGTCCCGTTTCGGAAAAATTTGCCTTGGCACGCTCTTTCCTGTTGGGACAGGCACGCGACAGAGCCACGTCATCTGGGGTATACGAACCGATTGTTTGGGTGTTCATCCCCATCATAAGATAATGAGGGAAAACGAAAGCCGACTCGCTGCGGGTGTGCATGCCAATGCTTTTTATCGCGGTCGCGCAGAGAACGGCACCGATGAGCAGTCCTGCTACGACAGCAATGGCACCGTTGCGGAGCTCTTTCCGACAAGGCCTGCGCAACACTCTTTTCCTAAGACGAATGAGCCTCAACCCGTAAACCATTATCAACGAGATAAATACCAACACCGTCTGCGGTTTGATTTTGTACCCCACCACAGCCACAAGGCAAAGCAAAAACAGCCTTACGCTGCGTTTGCGGCACACCGAAGTGAACGCCAGCCACAGCATCGCCAAGGGGAACACCAACGCCATTGTGTCGGAATAAGGTATTGACACCCACGGAGATACTATCACCAACGAGAAAAACAGCAGATAACCGACCCAAGCCGTCCTGCAGTCTCGCATCTTGCAAAGCAGCTGAAAAAGCATCGCTCCCGAGAGCCACACCAGCAGGCATTGCACAACGAGCAACAGAAACACATCGCTCTGTCCCATGCCGAGCCAGTGGGCAAGGGTGAAAACCCAAATAAAAATCCTGAGTAGCAGCAAGTTGTTCGGATTTTCGCTGAAATAATGTTCGTGCACATTTATGTCGTTCCCTGCCACCGCATCGCGAGCGGCATCGGTAAGGGTGCCCACATCCCAGTTGGTCTCAAAATAGTAGTTCCACACAAAAAACATCTGCAACACACATATCAAAGCGCTGACAATGAGGAAGGTATATTTACCACTATTCAACGATGTACGGAGTTTAAAGAACGCCATTCCTATAATTGCTACAAATGCCACGCCTATCAGTCCGCACCAAATATTCGACAATGCAGTTTCGGGCTTGAAAATGCTCTCACACTCAATTACATGACTGAAACGACTTGAAAACAAGCACAATAGCACAACGGCCAGCATAATCAGGAAAAAGACGATTTTCACCAACATGCCGCGCTGCCTGGATATCGAAATGCTGCTCATTTTCAAGTTATTAAGAAGCAATATCGGGAATTACCATTCGTAATCCCATTCGGCGTCGTTGTCCTGCTCCTCCTCCACATACACCTCCTCGCGTTCCTCACGTTCCTTTTTGCTGTAGAGTTTCTCCAAACCTTTGTTGGCAAAGGCTTTCACGTTGTCTTTCTTGTCCTCTTCGATAATCTTTTTCAGATCGTTGGCAACGCCCTGATATTTCGGGTCCACAATGCTCATATCACGGTAGATGATGGCACCTTTGTAGTAGTGCATCAATATCTCCTGATACTTGTAACCAAGCGTAACCATACGTATCGCACCTTCTTGGCTCAGGCCCACGCCGTGACCGTAGCCACGGCCATTGAGGGTAACTTTGTTGCCGTTGGCGGAGACCGAGAAAAAGGTGGATTTCAGTTTGAAATCGGTACGGATTTTTGTAAGCGGTATGTTGTGGATACGGGCTTTGCGCTCATCTTGTTGGAAAGATAAAAGTTCATCGCTTATTGCGGAGTCGGCGGTGTTAAGTTTATGTTTTTTGGAGAAATAGTTAAGCCACTCGTTACGAGTGAGTTCCTTTTTCCAGACAGATTGTTTCATACGATAGGAGAAGGTGTCGGGCACGGAGCGCAGATATGGTATCTTTGCCGACCACACGTCCTCGGAGTTGGCGGTCTGTCCGCCGGAATTGGAGTGGAACGGCGTGTCGATGGGTTTGCCGTCCTTGTCCACAAGTATCTCGCCTACGCTCTGCAGTGTGCCGAACACTATCTCGGGACGGATGCAACGGTTGTAATAGGCCTGGCAGTGCACGTCGTCGCAGAAGTTGTATCCGTCGTTTTTGTGTTTGTTTTTGTTACGCAAAGCCCATGTGCGCGAGATGATGGCCTGCACACGGAAAATGTCGGTCTGGTCGGGCTTGCCGTAAATCTCCGACTGCACCACACCGGCAATGTAAGTCTCGAAATCGACATCGGTAACAAATTCCAACGAATTGTTTTTCAATACCTTGATATATACATCGCCCTCGTAGGTGCGTTGTTTCTTGCCTGTAGGGTTGATGCAGAACAAACTTGCCGAATCCACCGAGACAAGCGAAATTTTTTCGTATGTACCTAATTCGTAAGCATTTGCAGCCACCCACACTTTGCCGTTTGACACTTTCACCTCCACACTGCGGTTCAGGTCGAGGGTGTCGGAAATGGCTTTGCCAGAAGCGTCCCTAACCACGTAACGACCTACGTCGAAGGAGATTACGGCCTGCGTAATCTTGGAGGCGGAGTAAATTCGCACCTTCACCCTTTCGGCATTTACGGTGAGTGTAACAAACAGTAGTACAAGCGTTATGACAAGTCTTTTAATCATCGGCAGTATTATTTAAAAAAGCAAGTATCGAATTTACAGTGCGTTGCGAAGCACCTACGCCACCGAGCTGCTCTTTCAGAAGGTCGTACTCGTGTTGCAGGTTTTGGCGGTAGGATTCGTCAACGGTTATTTTTCTGAACTCGGACTCAAGGTCGTTTGCGTTCAAATCGTTCTGTATCAACTCTTTGACAACGGGCTTGTCGGCGATGAGATTGACCAGCGAGATGTAATTCACTTTGGCAAAGCGTTTTGCGATGAACACCGAAAGTGCGTTGGCCTTGTAGCACACCACCAGCGGCAGGTCGAACAGTGCGGCCTCTAGAGTAGCTGTGCCTGAGGTTATTACGCCCGCAAAAGCGGTTTTCAGTAAGGGATACGTCTGGTCGTAAACGATGGAGACGTTGTCGGAATGGATGTAGGGAGTGTACATCGAGCTTCCGAGAAGTTTCATGCCGGCAATAACAAACTGATATTCGGAATGTTGTGCAGCCAGTTGACACATATTGGGCATCATTTTGCGGAGCTCCATCTTGCGGCTGCCGGGCATCAGGGCGATGATGGGACGCTCGTCGAGGCCGTTGCGGGAGCGGAAATCGTCAGCCAACTGGGCATTTTTGTCGAACTCGGCGATGGCGTCCAGCAAGGGGTGTCCCACAAACTCCACATTCTGCACGTTGTTGCGGTCGTAGAAAGGTTTTTCGAAAGGCAGTATTACGTACATCATATCCAGCACTTTGCGCATTGTCTTGATGCGGCCTTTCTTCCACGCCCACACCTGCGGGGAGATGTAGTAGAAGTTTTTAAATCCCTGAGCGTGAGTAAATTTGGCTATCTTGAGGTTGAAACCCGGGTAATCGATAAAAATGACGGCGTCGGGCTTGAACTCCACAATGTCATTTTTGCACAAAGCAATGTTTTTCAGCACCGTACGCAGGTTAGCCACTACTTCCACAAAACCCATAAAGGCAAGGTCGCGGATATGTTTCACCAGCGTCCCGCCCACCGACTGCATCAGGTCGCCACCCCAGAAACGGATTTCCGCCTGAGGGTCGTTGCGCAAAATGGCTTTCATAAGATTGGAGCCGTGCAAATCGCCCGAAGCCTCGCCTGCTATGATGTAGTATTTCATTGATTCAAAATTATTTAAGCATCACTTCAAAACTACGCACCAAAAACACTATATAGGCCGTAAGAGTTACGAAAAGGACAACGGCAATGGCCTTGGCGGTTTTCATAAACTGCAGATTTTTAGTATAATAGCGCAACAGCACTATTGACGGCACAAAAGCCACAAGGAAATATTTGAGATTGTTGGCCGGAGGTATGCCAAAGGCGAAGAAAACCGCTATTACAATGGCGGCCGTAAGAGCTATGGAAGCCACGGAAACTAAAACGCCGAAAAGGAAACTGTCTTTTTTCATAACTTATTAAAGTTCATACCTTTTTTGCAGACTTTCAATATTTTTGTAGTCGGTGTAGTCGAAGTGTGTGGGGACGATGGAAACATATCCGTTGTCGAGGGCGTGGATGTCGGAGCCGGGCTCGCGGTCGTCGCAGATAAACTCGCCAGTGAGCCACCAGTACGGCCTGCCGACGGGGTCGGTACGTTTCTCGTGGCTGTCGGCCCAGAAAGCCTGCGATTGACGACACACGCGCATGCCTTTTATCTGTTCGTATGGCAGGTCGGGGATGTTAACGTTGAGCGAAGTGCCTTTGGGCAGACCGTTTTTCAGCACATCGGCCACAATCTTGCGCACTATCGGCACGCAGGCCGAGAAATCGGCATCGAGGTCGTGGTTGAGCAACGAAAAACCTATGGCGTCGTAGCCTTTCATCGAAGCTTCGATAACGGCGCCCATAGTGCCGGAATAGACCACGTTGATGGAGGCGTTGCTGCCGTTGTTGATACCCGAAAGCACGAGGTCGGGACGGCGGGGCGAGTAGTATCCCGCACCGAGGTCGAAACAGTCCACGGGGGTTCCGTTGCAGGAGTAGATGCAGAGTCCCTCCTCCTCGCTCACCACACGCGTACGCAGCGGCACTGCCGAGGTGAGGGCGTGCGACATGCCGGAGCCGTTCACATCGCTCGACATCACCACAATATCGCCGAAATCACGCACGGCGTCGATAAGCACACGCAGTCCCTTGGCGTGGACGGTGTCGTCGTTGGTAAGTAGTATCAGCGGTCGCATAGCGTTATGGTTCAATCATTTAGAAACAATTTTATCTTTACCCAAGAAGAAACTTGCAGGTTGCAGTATGTTGTCGAAAACGAAATACTGAATCAGCACGGTGTCCTTGGTGTCGAGGATGGCGTACTGGCGGTTGACATCGAAGAAATCGGCCATATTCTGGTCGCCGTGTGCCGAGATAAGCGCGTCGGGGTCGGTGAATTTGATGTAGGTGCTCAGGCTACGCACATTGCCTTTGATGTCGGTGATAGTAAGGATGAAGCCCGGCTGACGTGCGAAAGTGGTGTCGAGTTCCACCTTCGGGACAACGCCTGCAAACTGGTCGAAATTGAGGTTGACGAACGACGACAGCAACTGTCCCACACGCATGGTGTCGAAAGCAGGCATCTTCTGGCCTTGACAGAAAAAGTCAAAAGCCTCGCCGCTGCGGACTAGTTCGAACGACTCCTGCGGCTGGTTGGGGATATCCACCTTCACTGACTGAATCTCGGTAACAGGCAGATTTACAATGCGGTGGCTGCGCCAAAGCTCCGGCACCGGCTCGAACCGTGGGCCGAGATAGCCGCGGAAACCGGGAATATGGACGATATACGGCTCGTCGTCGCCTTCGCGGAAAACGTAGGAACCCATATTGTCCTGAGTTTCGTGACCGACATAATATGTTGCCACAAGTTTCTCGCTTTTAAACAGCTGCAACTTTCCGCCGAACCAGTTGATAAACGGAACTATCTGATACACTTCCACTTTGGTGTTGCTCACGGCGATATTGTCAACTATGTTTTTCTTTGCCGCCCTGTTCACCCTTTGGCGGATACGCATCTGGTTGAGGGTTTCGAGCAGCATATCCATCATGCCTTCGCTGGCGGGGTATTTGCCGTCGACGGTCCATGTGCTGTCGGAGGTGCGTTCGAGCAGAACTTTATTGTCGAGTTTGTCGGCCATATAAATTTTGGTGATGGCGCTCACGTCCTCGATATGGAATATCTCGTCGGAAGTGGATTTGCGGGCGCCGTGTTTTACGATAAAGAAAGCACAGATGCCCAACAAAAGGACTGCGACAATAATTATTGTGTTGCGTTTTTTCATATTCTTTACAATTATTTTTTGTTGCGCCAACGACGGACAAACAATATCACAAATCCGGCAATGGCGAGGATAAAGATAGGTACAAGGATATTGATTAGCTGATATTTAAGACGGTTTTCCTTAACAGACATCGGCTCGAGTTTGCGGAGCTTTATTTCGCGCGAGCGCAGCTGCAGTACGTCCTCGTCGCCGCAGAGGTAGTTTACCGCATTGAGTATCAGATTTTTATTGGCATACATAGTGCGGGTGTAGTTGTCGTAGCCGAGC
>Ga0310697_10006078_pt1 | contig 11534 bp, 9 predicted proteins | sample 172DNAGHGlowgp2_FD_203883 | JGI IMG/M metagenome (GOLD analysis project Ga0310697, IMG submission 203883) | Sheep rumen microbial communities from Palmerston North, Manawatu-Wanganui, New Zealand - 1728 DNA GHGlow gp2 (v2) (version 2) | ecosystem: Host-associated > Mammals > Digestive system >... | reverse complement strand
AAGCCTCATCAAAACAGGCAAAGATACTGCACATCTACTGCCGCGCCGCCGATCCTTTGCCCGGTGACAAGGGTGTGTATCTGATTTACTTCTCCGAAGACACGATGACCGCGCTGGTGTTCCACTGCCCCAACGACGAGGTATATGCCCAGTCGGTGAAGTATGTGCTGAAAACCACTGTAAAAAAAGCCACCGCCGAATAAGGAAAAGTAAAAAACCAAAAGTTGGCTGCCGCACCCAGATATCTTTAAACTTTATACTATAAACATTCACAATTAATAGGTTATGAAGAAACTTGCTTTCCTCATAGGGCTCATACTATGCCCTATCGCCAAGGGGATGGCGCAGATTCCCCCTGAAATGATGGATGCCATCCGGGCCGCTGTGTACGAGCAGGCACCCAAGACTGACACCGCTAAGACCGACAGCACCAAAACGATTGCCACCGGCGGTTCGCCGGGGCAGGACAGCCTGTTGCTCCTCCAGCGGGTGAAAACCCTTGAGGCCATATCCGTCCGCGCCCCAAGACCCATCTACAGCATGGACGACGAAGTGGTGAACTACAACGTCTCGGACGACCCCACCGTGAAAGGCCTCACCGCCCTCGATGCCCTTCAGAACGCCCCCAGTGTGGAGGTGGACATCGAAGGCAACATCACCATGCGCGGCTCCACAAACATCGAGATATGGATTAACGGCTACCCCACCCACATGAACGGCTCCACCCTCAAAGTCTACCTCGAGTCGCTCCCCGCCGACGCCATCGACCGCATCGAGGTCATCAAGAACCCCTCCGCCAAATACATGGTGGAGGAGGGCTGCCACATCATCAACATCGTAACCAGCGCCCGCATACGCAACAGCCATTTCCTCTCCCTTGGCCTGGGTGCCAGCAACCGCCCCTCCGTCAGCCCGTGGGTGAGCTATGTGCTGAAGAACGAAAAGCTCTCTACCAATGTTTATCTCGGTGTGGGCAGCACCCCCACCCACCGGACGGAGCAGTCCGGTTCCATATTCCGGCAGGACGGCGCCGAAGGGTTCGACACCACGGCCACCAGCAACACCGCCACCGAAAACAACACCAACCGATACACCGGCACCTTGGCCTATAACCTCAGTTATCAAATCGACTCGATGAACGACCTCTCCTTCTTTGGCTTGGCAGTGACTTTTCCCGCCACAAAACATTCGCTCACCACCACCGACCAGTGGTATTACCTCCCGCAAGGGTTGCACTACACCTATACGAACAGCCAGGAGAGCAGGGACTTCAACCTGATGGGAATGGCCAACCTGAGTTGGAAACACAAGTTCGACAACGTAGGACACAACCTGACCGTAACCCTTTATGACAACCTCAACTACAGCCACAATGAGCGTACCCTGCGACGTGACTACACCCTGCTTGAGGGCATACTGCCGTCAGAGCTGAACGACTTCGACAAATACTACCTCGGAGGCATGACCAACAACAGCCTCACCCTCAGTGCCGACTACAACCGCCCGCTCACAGTCGACGACGAGCTGACACTGGGGCTCTCGCTTGTCCCCTCGCTCGTCAGCAACTACTCGTCACCCAGTTTCTTCAACGTTGCCACGATGGCATACGACAGCCTTGATTATCTACGCCGTTTCGACAAGACCGACCGCACCACGCAGGCCTCCGCCTCTGCCAGCTGGCGGCACAAGTGGAAGGCCTTCACCATGACCCTGGGGTTGCGCGGCTATTGGAACCACTGCGACTATTCCTTGGATGCACTCTTCCCCGACGACACCTCTTTCGCCTATTGCTATCTCAAACCCTCACTGCGGCTCACCTACCGCACCAAGAGCATGCATTACTTCCGATTTGCCTACTCCCTCGCCACCTCCATGCCCTCGGCGGAGAACCTCTCCACCGCTCGCCGCTACGACGAAGACTCCTACAAGGTGGGCAACCCCTTGTTGAAGGCCGGATACACCCACAGCGTCGACCTCAGCTGGAACCGCTACTTCGCCTCCCACGGCTCGGTGGGCATAGAGAGTTACGCCCGCCTCTCCTCCAACGACATCAACTACTGTAAAGAGGCTGTTAGCGAGATTGACCCCTACCTCGGACGGCTCATCAGCTACAGCATGCCCTACAACGTGGGCAGCAGCTACAAGACCGGCATCGAAGGCAACGCCACCTATCGCCCGGTGGCATGGCTCAACTTCCGCCTCTATGCCAACCTCTACCGCTCGGGCTACGAAGTAAATCACCCCAAGGCGGGGCACTACAGCAGCGCCATGACCTCCTACAGCTTCCGTCTCAACTGCTGGGCAAACATCGCGGGTCGGGTGCGGCTGAACATCTCGGGCAACTACTCGTCGCCCACACAAGCCCTCTTCGTCGAACGTCAGAGCGGCTACACCATTGATATGGGCCTCAGCGCTGACTTCTGGGAGAAACGCCTCTCGGTGGTACTCAACGTCACCGACCTCTTCAACTGGAACCGCTCCCAGTCGTGGAACACCAACCCCTACCTCCTCGGCTACAGCACCTCCCACACCGACAGCCGCTTCGTTAGCCTCTCCGTCACCCTCCGCTTCGGCAAGATGGAACTCCGGAGTCTGGCAAAGGAAGGCGAATCGTGAAAGGCTGTGTGAACGTGTGAATGCGTTAATGTGTTAGTCGTTGGCACGGTCAAAATACTCAAACAATCAAACAATCAAACAATCAATCAGGCAATCAAGCAATCCTTAATACACCAAATATTTTCTATTTTCTTTCTATTTTGTTTTTACTTACTTTACCTTTTATTTACCTAACCTAAATAAAAGGTAAAGTAAAACTAAAAGAAAGGTAAAATATATGTAAAAAAAATGATTGATTTTCACTGTGCTTTCCATGTGTGTTTTTTAGGGGTTAGAGGAATTGCTTAATTGTCTGATTGCTTGAATGCTTAAAAGTTGATATGTTGATACGTTGATATGTTGTGCGGCAGCCAACTTTCAATTTTCATTTTTAAAGCATTCAAGACTTCGTAAATGATGCCACAGACCAGGAGGAAACCACCCTGCAACAGCTGCGCAAGTTAAGCGCTTTCAGCCAAAATAAGAATAGAAGGTTCCTAATTCCCATTCGGTAGCAAGTTTTTTTCCTTTAAGTCGGGAAAAAGTTGTATTTTTGCAAATTGAAATAGTATAACAGAAAGAGTCATGATACAGGGTAGAATATATAACAATGGGTCAGGGGACGCGGCCTTGCAGGGCGTGTTTCTAAATGTGCCTGCCGATGACTGGTCGCTACTCAAGGAGCTTATCCGCAAGTTTGGATGGCAGAGCGAGACACGAGAGCAGTTGCTGGAGCGTTTTTGTAGCACCCGTCCGCAGCAGCCAACCCTCAGTGACGAGGAAATCCAAGCAGAAGTAAACGCAGTGCGCTACGGGAAATGAGAATCATCCTCGATACCAATGTATGGATTTCATTCCTTATAGGTCACCAACTGCAGACGATTCGCAGCATAGTGACTGATATGAGGTTTGAGGTGTTTGTCTGTCCGCAGTTGACAAATGAAATAGTTGATGTTGCAAGGCGTGACAAGATACGTCGCTATATCAAGGACAGCGATGTGGAGGATTTGATGCGGATTATTTGTGCCTTTTGCCATGCAATCGACATCGTAAATGAGGCAAAAACGGACATCCGTGATAGAAAGGATCTCTATTTGCTCTCGCTTGCAGAGACGATAGATGCTGTTTACATTGTCTCTGGCGATGCCGACCTTACTGTCCTCCAGCAGCATAAGAATACCCGAATAATTACACTTTCAGAGTTTAAGAATCAAATAATGTAAGTGTATATCTAGAGCTTCTACTACAACCAGGAACTGGCAAACTGTTATGAAGTATTAATGAGAAGGATTTATGATTGATTGATTGTCTGATTGTTTGAGTGTTATTACTTTTGCATTTACACATTCAAGTATTCAAGCAATCATTCATGTAATGGAGGACACTGGTTGCGGAATCGAGCAGGCAATGGAGCAAGTCTATAAATCCCCGCTGATGGAAGCCCTGCAAGATGAAGAGAACGAATTATACGTACAAAGTCCGGCATATTTGTATGAGTTGATGAATAGGTAGGCACTATATAAGTGAAACTGTATCTTGGATTATCGAATTATTCGTAAATAATAGCATGATGTATGTTTGAAAACTTCAAGAAAATAATAGTAAAAGGTGGCTGTTTTGAAAACGAAACGGAGTTGGAACTCTTCAAAAAGTATGCAGTAAGTGTGATATATGGCCGAAATGGAAGCGGTAAGACAACTATAGCCCACAGCTTAGGTGAATTAGTGAAACCAAACGAGGAGAAAACTACAGAATACTCAGTGACCTCGGAGGCAGCGATTCCAGAGGACAAAAAGCAATCTGTATTTATATTTGATGAGGATTTTGTGCGTAATCAGGTGAGGGTAGAGAAAGATGGCATAAATACCATTGTAATGTTGGGTGAACAGGTGGAACTGGATGAGCAGATATCAAAGAAAAAGCAGAAGCTGGCCAAAATCGAGGAGGACTATGTAAAACTTGATGAGCAGAAAAAGAAGTATGACAATGCGAAGGAAAACATCTCACCATTTTATTATTTTAACTAGATTAGGGAAGCACTCCGCACAGATGACGGCTGGGCAGAGATGGATAGACAGATTAAGGGTAATACAGTGAAAAGCCGTATTACAGCAGATGTGATTAACACTTTGATGGGAATAGAGGAACCGTCTGAGAGTTATGAACAATTACGACAGCGAGTCGTATCAGATTTGAATCTTTACCTACAGTCAGGTAATGCTCAGGCAATTGAATGGGGGACTGTTCCAACATCCCTGCCGGATACGTTAGATATACTCCATAAATTGCTTATAAAACCATTGGACACTCCGGAACTGAATGAACGAGAGCAGAGACTTGTATCACTGTTAGCGATACACCCGCAACATACTACACAGGAAACCCGCCTTATGATTGAGGAGGGGTGGGCATTTTGCCCTCTATGTCTACGAGAAATTGAAGAGAATGACAGAACTGCCATTATTGAAACACTGAAACATATTTTAAATAAAGAAGCAGACGAGTATGAAGCTCAGTTGAAAGATCAATTGGAGCTATTTGCTGACATCGAAACGTCATTACCTGTTTTTTCAGGTGGGCTGAATGAACGAGAACTGAACACTGCACAAACAGCACGTACCAATTTAAACAACGTGCTGAAAGCAATACGTGATAAGATTATTCAGCGTAAGCGTAAAATATATGAAGCTTTGATTGAACCTTTTGACAAGGAAATGTGCAAAGCATACTTAGAAGCACTTACAGCTTGGAAGGATTCACTTGATGTACTTCAGGAATGTGTAGATCGATTTAATGACTCCGTCAATAAGCACAATAAACTCCGCAATCAAGTCATAAAGGAAAATAACCTGCAGGCAAGGAAACAGTTGTCGGCACTGCTATCAAGTTATAAACAAGCTATTGATAACAAAAATAAAAGCGAAAAGGATTTGAAAGACATGGAGCAGGTGCGCGAGACGATGAAAGTAGAAATTAAAACCTTACAGCAGAAAAAGGAGAATACCAACATAGCTTTAGACTATATCAACAAGGAGCTTCAATATGTATTTTACAGCAATCGCAAAGTAAAATTGGAACCAGGGGACGGCTGCTATAAGCTAAAGATAAATGGTAGAGATGTAAGACCCAAGAAGATTAGTGTTGGTGAGCGGAACGTATTAGGACTCTGCTACTTCTTTGCCAAGCCATTTAGTGGAAAAACGGAGACCAATAAATATGCCTCAGAATACCTTCTAGTGATAGATGATCCTGTATCGAGTTTTGACTATGGCAATCGTATTGGCGTGATGAGCCTATTGAGATTCCAATTTGGCAACATTATCAAGGGCAATGCGAGCAGCCGTATCTTGGTGTTGTCACACGACCTGCATTCAGTGTTTGACCTAGTGAAGATTCGCAATGAAGTACTGAAAGTACATGATACATCTTTTATGGAATTAGCAAATAATAAACTGGATGTAAAACGTCTTCAAAACGAGTATAAAAAACTGCTTGAATATGTATATGACTATGCTACTAGTAACGAAATAGATAATATCGATGAAACCCAAGAAATGAGCATTGGCAATATAATGCGCCGTGTGATGGAAGCATTCTCTAGCTTTTGCTACAATGTTACATTTGAGGAGATGGTTAGAAAGGAAGATGTACTAGCAATAATTCCTGAGTCTAAACGTAGCTACTATGCAAACTTTATGGGTCGTTTGACACTAAATACCGAGAGCCATATGGCGGAAAGTGTCTATACTCTAGAAACCATTACCGCCTGCTTCACAAAGGATGAGAAGGTTCAGACAGCCAAAAGTCTTTTATTATTTCTCCTTCATATCAACAGACCACACCTATCCGCTTATATGGACGCCACTCAATTGGCCACCATTGAAGGTTGGCAAACAGAAGAGGATAGATGGCTAGTAGGGTAGTCATCGGACAATTGCGACACAGTTCTTTCATACTGTTCAAAAAAAATCGTATCTTTGCAAACGAAATAACAACTAAAAAGACAATATATCGAAGGAAAAAAAGAAGATAAATAACATATTATAAAGCGTTTTCGCTTCTGCTGACTTCTTGAAGTTCCACATATCAAGTACAATCAGATAAAGCGGTAAACGCTCACGAGGAATCGTGGGCTTTACTTATTGATTGTACGGGTCGTGGAACACCTAAGAAGTCATAGGCAAAGTTCCACGATTTTTTTATGTCCCAACAGTACAAAAATAACTAAACAGAACAATAATACACAACTCCTGCCTATGGAAAAGAAATATAAACTCAATTATGACCCGCCTAAGGTTACATTGGTGTCCTTTGTGGTGGAGGAGGGTTTGCAGATGTCGGTTCGTACTTCTGGCTTTGAACTGCCCCTCTTGGATAGTGACACATGGGATGGCCCGACATCAAATTCAGAATCCAACCGTTTTGGCGATGCCGGATGGAACAGCGGTTCTTCTCAGGGTACCGATGTCTTCGGCACAGGTTCATGGAATTAAACATTTTATCAAATCATCAAACATTGAAAACACACACTATGAAGAAACAATATATCATTTTCTCTTTCTTTGCAGCCTTGCTGGCTATCAGTGCCGTCAGCTGCCAAAAAGACCAGGGTGCCGTAACTCTTAATGCGGTCATCCAGAAAGTCAGCAACGACTCGAAGGTCTATATCAACGAACACACACCCTATTGGCATAATGGTGACCAGATAAGGATTAACGATGTCGATTACACGTTACAGACGGCAATGGAGAACTCCGCACAGATACCTAATGTGGCAAACAGCACTTCGGGTTATCGTGCCATCTTCCCTGCCGGCATTCTTACCAATAGTAATGCCAATATCAATAGCAGCAGTTCTGTTGCTGTAACCCTGCCCGCAACACAGGTATTTGAAATGGTGGGCAGCCATCAGCGGGTGGATGTCCCAATGGGTGCCTTTATCGACAGGGGCAGCACCCTCCAGTTTCACAACCTTTGCTCTGTGGTGAGGGTGTATGTCAGCAACGTTATCAATGCCCAGCTGCCTGTTACAAACATCTCTATCACTGCCGAAAGTGCTACTCTCAGCGGTACAGGTACTGCCACTATCACTGGCGAAAGCACGGATGCTATCATAATCCCCTCTTCAACAGGATCCCATTCGGTTAGCCTTTGCAAGACAGACAACACCCCGATGAAAACGGTCGAGCCCTTGGCAACAGAATACTTTGATGTGATAGTACCCGAATTCTCCACCCGGAACGACGTAACAGTTACCGTCACTACTCCCACAGGCTATAAGTCTATACCCATCGAGGATGCCACCCTGGCACACAACACTATCACCACCGTTACCGTCAATGTGGATGAATTGTCCCAAACCACTGCCGAACTTGTTACTGGTATGACATTCAGGATAGCTATTCCCCAGGATGCCACAGCGGTACGCTTTGAATACAATAACGCCTCTGTTACATCGGGCACTATTCTTTCAACATCCTCATCCCAGTATCCAATTTATGGTAATATGGACGGCACCACATGGGTTGTCTCTACACCAGCCAATAGAATAAACGCTAATGCTAACAGTAGCTGGATGTTTGCATCATTTTCTTATTCCACCGGTGGAGGATACTATTCGGAGTTCACCAGTATAGATTTTGGGGATGACTTCAATACCTCAAATGTCACAAATATGAGTTATATGTTTAGTAGTTGCCATAGCCTAGCCAGCCTCAATCTCTCCAATTTCAACACATCCAATGTCACGAATATGTATTGTATGTTCCATAATTGCAATAACCTAACTAGCCTCGATCTCTCCAACTTCAACACGGCAAATGTAACGGACATGGGAAGTTTGTTCACACGTTGCATCAGCTTGACCAGCCTTAATCTCTCTAACTTCAACACTTCCAATGTCACGAATATGGGTGGCATGTTTTCTGATTGCAGCAGTCTAACAAGCCTTAATCTCTCCAACTTCAGCACAGCCAATGTTACAAATATGGCTTCGATGTTCTCTGGTTGCAGCAGTCTGACCAGCCTCAATCTCTCCAACTTCAACACATCCAATGTTACAAATATGGGTTCGATGTTCTCCAGTTGCAGCAGCCTGACCAGCCTCAACCTTTCCAACTTCAACACTGCCAATGTTACGAGTATGAATGGGATGTTCTATTATTGCAGCAACCTAACCAACCTCAACCTCTCCAACTTCAACACTTCCAATGTTACAGATATGTCTTGGATGTTCATTGGTTGCAGCAACCTAACCAGCCTCAATCTCTCTGATTTCAATACTTCTAATGTCACGGATATGAGATTAATGTTCAGTGGTTGCAGCAACTTAACCAGTATCAACCTTTACAACTTCAACACAGCCAATGTGAATGATATGGGAAAAATGTTTGAAAATTGTAGCAGACTAATAAGCCTCAATCTTTATAACTTTGATATGAGTGGTCTTACAAGTCATACAGAGGGAAGTCCAACTCAAACTGGGAAATACCAGATGTGCTCAAATCTCGCATCTATATCTGGTGCCTGTGCTATTACCTGTCCTACCGCTGTAAAAACCGAATTGCAAAGTGGGACAAGCCTTAATAATAGTCTTATCACATGGTACACACACTAAACTGAAAACGACTAAATCATGAAGTGCCACTTCGGCTATTCGCTGAAAAACCGAAGTGGAACTTCCTTTTTTTGCATATCCATTGGGGTCATATCAGGCATAACCCGCCCGACGGGTAGGACGACCTCGCCGAGAGACTGAAGAAGGGTCGAAGAACCATCACAAAATCTTTAGGTGGGTTTATTCGTTTTGTGTCGCGTCCCTGTCGGGACGAATCGCCAGTTTTCTACTCTTTCACTGAATGCCTCATGCAAAAGGCGATTACTGACTAGCAGCATTCGCTTTTGGAAAAGTGAAAAAGATGCAAAATTCACTTTTGCAAAAGCGAAAAAGATGCTAAAAACAGTGTTTCCAAACATTGATTTTGAATATAATTTAGTGTTTGTAAACATTATTTTTGCCACTAAAACAATATTTTCAGATATTATTCGTTATTGCTGCTAAAAAAATAATTATCATGATAGACCAATTTGATTTCAGCCAGTTGGAACGCATTAGCAATAGGCGGATAGGCACGGCTCCTACATCCTTTCACCGCTATCTTTATAATGAGATTGACTGGACAAACCGTCTTATCGGGATAAAGGGGCCGAAAGGTAGTGGCAAGACTACTTTGATGTTTCAACATATCAAAGAGGAGATATCAGACAAACAGAGTGTGCTCTATGTGTCGTTAGACGACTTATGGTTTACCACTCACGATGTAAGAGACCTTGTGGAGTATTTTTACACACATGGCGGGAAATACCTCTTTCTTGATGAGGTTCATTATTTTCCTCTTTGGCAGCGTTTGATAAAGAATATCTATGACGAGTATTCCGACATGAATATTGTCTTTAGCGGCTCGTCGATGCTGAAAATCGATAACGCACAAGCCGACTTGTCGCGCAGGTTGCGGACGTACACTTTGCAGGGTATGTCGTTTAGGGAGTACCTGCTGTATGAAGGGTTGTATAATTTGAAGCCGCTTACACTTGAGGAGCTGGTGATGAATCATACCGCAATTGCCATGGAGCTAACATCGAATATCAAGGTAATACCTGCCTTTGAGAGATACTGCATGGCGGGGTACTATCCGTTCTACAAAGAGGCACGCAAGAGCTACGAACAGCGGTTGACAAGTGTGGTGAACCAGATACTGGAAGGGGACTATCCTGCGGTTGAGGAGGTGACGCTTTCCACTATCAGAAAGATTCGTAAAATGTTGATGATATTGGCTGAGTCCGTCCCACAGAAGTTGAATATGAGCCAGCTGTTTCGAGAACTGGACACGGACAGAAACCAAGGACTGAAGATGCTTTATGCACTACAGCGGAGCGGGCTGGTGAATTTGCTTGGCGACGATGCAAAGAGCATCAATAAGATGTCGAGACCTGAGAAAATATATCTTAACAATACAAACTTGATGTATGCTCTGACCACACAAGTTAATACAGGTACTCTCCGAGAGACATTCTTTTTAAATCAAATGTTGTGCAACCATGAGGTGTGTTATCCCAAGCAAGGTGATTTCCTTGTCGACCACAAATACCTGTTTGAGGTGGGGGGCAAGAACAAGACATTTGAGCAAATAAAGGATGTGGAGGACAGTTTTCTTGCAGTTGACGGTATCGAGATTGGCAGCCGCAACCGCATTCCGTTATGGATGTTCGGGATGCTGTATTGACTGAGATAAGTGCCATGAAATAGAAGAGCCTGTGAAGGGGGATTGAAGAAGGGTTGAAGGGTCATCACAGACACTTTAGGTGAATTAATTTTTTCGTTTTGTGTCGCGTCCCTGTCGGGACGCTGGTCTATTGGTTGTCTTGTCACGGCACTGCGAGGACTTCGTCCTCTTGTACCGTGTTATGCAAGGTCGCGTCCCTATCGGGACGCTATCAAACCAACATTATAAATCGCATATTTTTCAATTTCTCAAAAAAAAAGTGTATATTTGCATTTTTGTTTTGCTGCCGTTTTCAAGGAATCTCCTTCACGGCAAGAACTTGAATGACACACAATATACGATGAACAACATACGCAACTTTTGTATTATAGCCCACATTGACCACGGCAAGAGCACGCTGGCCGACCGTCTTTTAGAGTATACTGCAACTGTCTCCAAACGTGAGATGCAAGACCAGGTCTTGGACGACATGGATCTTGAAAAGGAACGTGGAATCACCATCAAGAGCCACGCCATCCAGATGAATTACCGCCACGACGGTGAAGGTGAAAACGCAGGCAAGGACTTTGTGTTGAATCTGATTGACACTCCCGGTCACGTGGACTTTAGTTATGAGGTTAGCCGTTCCATCGCGGCATGTGAAGGGGCCTTGCTTGT
>Ga0310697_10006076_pt1 | contig 11538 bp, 9 predicted proteins | sample 172DNAGHGlowgp2_FD_203883 | JGI IMG/M metagenome (GOLD analysis project Ga0310697, IMG submission 203883) | Sheep rumen microbial communities from Palmerston North, Manawatu-Wanganui, New Zealand - 1728 DNA GHGlow gp2 (v2) (version 2) | ecosystem: Host-associated > Mammals > Digestive system >... | reverse complement strand
GTGAACACTTGGGCAACCCCAATAAGGAACATATCACGACCCTAACACTCGAACAGGCCGTAGAACACGATTTTGAATATCCCAATTGTCTGATCCTGCGCGGCCACGTCAAGGCGAAGACCTTTGGTATTCCCGAGAGTGAATTTGCATTGCTGGATGGACGTGAAAAGATGATCACCAAAGCCCCTATCCGACTATTGACACTTCAAGCGATGGAATTGCCGCAGAAAAGCGTGTTGTGGGACATCGGTTTCTGCACCGGAAGCGTGTCTATCGAGGCCCGTCTGCAATTCCCGCACCTGCACGTTGAGGCCTTTGAAATCAGGCCCGAATGCGAGGCTTTGATACAGGAAAACAGCCGACGTTTTGGCGCTCCGGGCATCAACATCCACATTGGAGATTTCCTTGAAGCCGATATCGAACATCTGCCAAGCCCCGATGCCATCTTCATTGGCGGTCATGGCGGGAAACTTAAAGAAATCATGTCGAAGGTGCTAACGGTACTTGCCGACGATGGCGTTATCGTGATGAACAGCGTCACCTCGCCGATGGTACACACCGACAGCCACCAATTATTTAATGAGGCGTGCAAGGAGTTGGAACTCACCCAAGAGCAGCCCACACGCATTATCCTGAATGACAACAACCCAATCGAAATACTGAAATGCAGAAGATAGCCGTTATCAATATCAGCGAGGAAAGCCGCCAGTTGGCGTCTGTCCTGAAAACAGAGCTCAACGCACAACACCTTGTCCGGGCTGATGTCGGCAAGCGATGGAAGGACTTTGAGGCCTTTATCTTCATTGGTGCCATGGGCATCTGTGTGCGCACGATAGCCCCCTATATCAAGGACAAGCACGAAGATCCAGCAGTGGTTTGTGTGGATGGCACAGGACGACATGTCATCTCGGTGCTGTCGGGGCATGTGGGAGGTGCTAATGACTTGACCAGAAAAGTGGCTGCTGTTCTGGGGGTAGAACCCATCATCACCACCTATAGCGACAATGCCGGACTGTGGGCACTTGACACGCTGGCCGGGCGTTTTAATTGGTCGTTGGTGGGCGATAGCCAAAATTTGAATGCCCAGATATTCGCTTTCACCAGTGGCAAGCCTACCGCTTTGCTGCTTGAAATCCAAGACAAGGGTACTGATTATTTAGAGCGAACGCTGCCCAGTCATGTAAATGTCATCTATGACATCAGCGATGCAGACCCCAAGTTATACTCGTTGCTGATCATTGTTTCCCCTTACGTTCATGAGGTGCCCGATGGCATGTTGAGTCTGCATTTTGTCCCCATGGTGGGGACTGTTGGGTTCGGGTTGGCACACCATCCCGAGGATTATCTGGACATTTATACCCAAATGAATGATGCGTTGACCGATGCGGGACTCATGCCTTGTGCCTATGATTATTGCACAGTCGATATCAAGGCTGACGAGCCGTTTGTCCGCTTGTTGAGGGATAAATACCACAAGAGTCTTAGATTCTTTTCATCAGATCAATTGGCAGCCGTCGAGGTGCCCAACCCGAGCGAGACGGTCGAGAAGCATGTGGGCACGCCCAGCGTGTGTGAAGCCGCGGCCATTCTAGGATCCAACAACGGCAAATTGATTGTTCCCAAAATCAAGGGTAAGAATTTCACCGTCGCCCTTGCCATTGACCACAAGTACCTGCGCCATCAGCAGGGGTTTATCGAAATTGTGGGAGCTGGTCCTGGCGACCCCGACTTGGTATCGGTGCGTGGCCGCAAGATGCTGGAACGGGCCGACTTGATTTTGTATGCGGGTTCGCTGGTGCCGCGTGAGTTGACCGACTGTGCCAAGTCAGGCGCTGTAGTGCGCAGTTCGGCGGGCATGGATCTGGAAGAACAATGCACGCTGATGAAGGAGTTTTACGACCGCGGACTGTTTATCGTGCGGCTGCACACGGGCGACCCGTGCATCTTCGGAGCTATTCAGGAGCAGATGGCGTTCTTTGACCAGCACAATATGCGTTACCACATCACGCCGGGCATCTCGTCATTCCTTGCCGCCGCTGCCGAGTTGAGGAGCCAGTTCACCATCCCGGAGCGCACCCAGACCATCATCCTGACCCGTGGCGAGGGACGCACGCCCATGCCCGAGAAAGAGCAGCTGCACCTGCTGGCCCGCAGCCAGAGCACCATGTGCATCTTCCTGAGCGCAGCCATTGTCGATGACGTGCAACGTGAGTTGCTGATGGAGTATCCCGAGGATACGCCTGTTGCCGCCTGCTATCACCTCACGTGGCCCGACCAGCGCATCTATCGCGGGGTGTTGAAGGATTTGGCCAAGATTGTCCACGACAATAACTTGACGCTCACGACAATGCTTGTTGTGGGCGAGGCCATCGACAACCGCAAGGGTTTGTCAGAACTGTACAACAAACATTTTACTCACCTCTATCGCAAAGGCATCGAAAAATGATTCTCGTATTTGGTGGAACAACCGAGGGCCGCATGGCGGCTAAGGTGCTCGATGAATCGGGGGCCGCTTACTGGTATTCCACCCGAGGCGAGTTGCAGGACATCCAGCTGGCTCATGGCATCCGCCTCACCGGAGGGATGGAGGTGAACGAGATGGATGTTTTCTGCCGCAAGCATGAGATACGATTGCTGGTAGATGCCACTCACCCGTTTGCCGAAGCATTGCACCGCAATGTGGTAGAACTCGCCAGCCGCATCGCTGTTCCTATCATCCGCTATGAACGCATCTATCCACCACGCGATAATGATATCGTGTGGTGCAAGAACTATACTGATGCCATCGGTCAACTAGAGAAATACAGCATCGACAAGTTGTTAGCTCTCACTGGTGTGAATACCATCGCCAAGTTAAGGCCCTACTGGCAGAAGCATGAATGCTGGTTCCGCATCCTTAACCGGGAGGAATCGTTGGCAAAAGCCCAAGCTGATGGTTTTCCTGTCGATCACCTCGTTTACTATGAGCAGGACGACACCACTAGTTTGATAGAGCAGTTACATCCTCAGGCCATCCTCACTAAGGAAAGTGGCACGAGTGGCGGCTATATCGGGAAAATAGAAGCCGCACGAGTGGCTGGTGTCAAAGCGTTTGTCGCTATGCGTCCCGACTATCCGTCCATGCCCTATGTGACCATTGAGCATGTGAATGGTCCTCACGGCCTGCGCCGAGCCGTGGAGCGGCTCTTGCCCGATTTCTTTCCGCTGCACAGCGGCTTGACGACTGGTACATGCGCAACAGCGGCAGCAATAGCAGCAACCCAGCGGCTATTGACCGGAGAAATGCCCAAGGCGGTTCCAGTCATCCTTCCCGATGGCGAGACCATCCACGTGGCAGTGCAATATGGCGACGGTTACGCTTCAGTTTTCAAGCAGTCGGGCGATGACCCCGATGTGACCAACGGCATTGAGATACGAGCTAGCGTGGCTAGGAGTGACACGTTTGAAATCCATGGTGGAGAGGGCGTGGGACGGTTCACTGTGCCAGGCTTTGACTATCCGCCAGGAGAGCCCGCCATCAACAAGGCTCCACGCCAGATGATGCGCGACAACATCCATGAGAGAGTGCGTATCACTATCAGCGTGCCCGATGGAGCGGCGATTGCGCGTCGCACGTTCAACCCACGCCTAGGCATCGAGGGCGGCATCAGCATCATCGGCGTGTCGGGAATCGTGAAACCGTTTAGCGAGGAGGCGTTTGTGGCCAGCATCCGCAAGTGTATGCAGGTAGCCAAGGCTACGGGCAGCGACCGCGTAGTCATCAACAGTGGCGGCAAGAGTGAGCGCTTTGTCAAAGCACTGTACCCCGATTTGCCCCAGCAGGCCTTTGTGGAATATGGAAACTACATTGGCGAGACTTTGGCCATTGCCAATGAACTCGGCATCAAGAACGTCACCCTGGGCGTCATGCTGGGCAAGGCGGTCAAACTCGCCGCGGGCCACCTCGACACCCACAGCCGCCACACCATCATGGACAAGGCGTTTATTTCGCAGATGCTCCACGAGGCAGGCATCGACCTCGACCTGAGCGACCTCACCCTGGCCCGCGAGTTGTGGGACCGCATCCCCCAAGATAAATTACAGGATTTTGCTTCGGTAGTCATCACCCACTGCGCCCACTACTGCACTCCCCTGCTCCAGGGCGGCCACCTCACCCTCCTCCTCATCACCGACACCGGCACCATCTACAATTTATAAATGATTATGGCTTTTTTCTTAATCGAACAAATGACTGGGCGAAGATGTCCAAGAAGAGAATCATGGACAGTAAATCTAAGCTGAAAACAAAAAACGATTTACTCGTAGGAGGTCTTGCGGCGGCGGTAGAGGACGTAGATGATGATGGGGGCGCCGACGAGGGCGGTGACGCTGTTGACGGGCATGGCACCCTCGAATCCAGGAGCACGGGCTATCAGATTACAGATTAATGCCAGGGCGGCACCACTCAAGGCCGTGGCAGGCAGCAGACGCGTGTGGTCGCTGGTCCGGAAGATGCCGCGTGCCAAGTGGGGCACGGCCATGCCGATGAACATGATGGGGCCACAGTAGGCGGTGACGATGGCTACCAGTGTGCCCGAGCAAACAATGATCCATGTGCGCGCCTGCTTCACGTTCACGCCCAAGTTGGCAGCATAGCGGTCGCCCAGCAACATGGCGTTCAATGGCTTGACGAGCAGAAAACTCAGGGGCAACAGGATACACATCAGCACGACAAAAAGTATCATCTCGTCGCCCGACACACGGGAGAACGAGCCAAGTCCCCAAACGACAAAAGCCTTGACGTCTTCCTCGGGACTGAGAAACTTCAACACACCGATAATGGCAGTGGCCAGGTAACCGATCATCACACCGATGATCAACAAGGTGACATTGCCTTTGACCTTGCCCGAAATCCACACAATCAACATCATCACAGCCAGGGCACCAACGATGGCGGCGATGGAAACCGCGGCATCACCCAGATAGCCCAAGCTGCTCAACGCTACCCCACCCAACTGTCCAGAGAGCAACACGACAAAGGCGACACCCAGGCTGGCACCATTGGAGATACCCAGAATGGAGGGACCAGCCAGCGGGTTGTGAAATATGGTCTGCATCATCAAGCCACTCACAGCCAGGCCTGCGCCTGCCACTATGGCAGTGAGCACCTGTGGCAATCGGGAACTGAGAATGATGTTGGTCCAAATCTCGGACTCACTACCTTGTCCAACGAGGATGCGGCAGATATCAATGACAGGTATCTGGACTGAGCCAATAAACAGGTTGACAATCACCAGAACGGCGATTGCCACCACGAGGGCCAACATCAATGGCAGCGTTCGTTTCATCTTTCTTTAATTTCTAGATATTCTAGATACTCTAGTTAATCTAGATGGTCATGAATTATTATTGCAAGAGGCGGTAGAAGGTGGGCTGGTAGTCTTTCTCGACCAGTTCGGGATGGAAGATGGCGACAAAGTCCTTCAGTAGTACATCGGGCTTGACAGGAGCGATCTCGTAGTAAGGCGTCTGCTTCATATTGCAGTAGATGACCTTTTTGTCCTTGAAAGCCTTGAACATCTCGTTGCGTGGCTCACTGGCCTTGAGTGCCTCGTAGGAGAAGTCCCCCTGATAGCTATTGAGGATGCGCCAATAGTCGGCATTAGCAGACAGGGCATACATCTTCTCAAACTCCAGGTCCTCGCCCGAGGTCTCATCATCGTTAATCACATAGTCGGCACCCGCATCACGGAATATCTGCGCCAGGTAGTTCTTGCCACCCACGGCGTGCCAGTTGCCATAGTGCATCTCACCGCTGGTGACGGTGGGTCTGCTCTCGACCTGGGCCGCCTTCTCTTTCAATGCATTGTAACGGTTCTCAATGCCGTCAAAGATTTCGGCAGCTTCTTTCTCCTTGCCAATGAACATTCCAATAAACTTGATCCACTCGGCCTGTCCCAACGGGTCGAGTTCCTTGTAACCCAGATGGGGAATGAGCGTGATGCCGATTTCCTTGATGGCATCATAGCCACCACGCTTGGATGGCGAAATGAAAATGACATCGGGATTGGCCGCCATGACCACCTCGGGATCAAATTCGCCTTCCATACCAATCTTGACGATACGCCCATCCTTGACACGGGCCTTGATATCCTCGTTGAAAAGGTTCTTGGTGCCCGTGATGCCCTTGACCACATCATGGGCGTCAAGAATAGTGAAATTGGACAATTGCAAGGCAGTCATGCAGATGGTGCGCTCGATGGGCACTTTGACCTTGGTGTAACCCTCCGGCACAACGGCATCGGCATCATGAACAAGAGCAAAATGATCCTTCTTGCCCACATCCACCAGCCGCATATCAGCCGAATCCCTAACACTAAAACCAGTGGCATACTTCACGGTCACTTCTTGCATTGCTTCTATACCTGTTGTTGACGACTTCTCGCCCTGTGAAGAGCAAGCGCACAGAAGCACAAAAACCACAATAATTCCTAAAAATTTCCTCATTCTTTTCTATAGCTGATTTATGCGACAAAGATACTACTTTTTTAGGGAATAGAAGGCAGTAAACACCGAATAATTTGTACCTTTGCAGTTATGGAAGAGACATCGGTAAAATTGAGGTGGTTTGACACTCCCTGGGCGGCATTGATATTCTTCACGAGGTTGCCTTTTTGGCGCATCTATCAGCCACCGCAAGCAAGCTATAAGGCAGTGGTTGAGTTCTGGCCATTGACGGGCTGGCTCACAGGTGGTGCAATGGCGGCAACGTTGTTTTTTGGCAGCATGGCACTACCGTGGGCCGTGGCCGTGATTGCAGCGATCGCCGTGCGGTTGCTCATAACGGGGGCATTGCATGAGGACGGCTTGGCCGACTTCATGGACGGTTTTGGTGGCGGTGGCGACCGTGCCCGCATCCTGTCCATCATGAAGGACTCACACATCGGCACCTATGGCGTGCTGGGACTCATCCTGTACATGTCGTTATTGGGAGCCACATTGTACAGCATGCCTCCATCAATTGCCACTCTTATAGTGGTTGCCGCCGACCCGTTCTCCAAGATGGTTGCCAGCCAATTGATCAACATGCTTCCTTACGCCCGCCGCGAGGAAGAAGCCAAGAACAAAACCATTTACCGCAAACCTAGTCTGGCGGCCGGACTGAGCCTGACTGTTCAAGGGTTACTGCCAATGGCCTTGATGCTATGGCTGACGGGCATCAGCTGGTATTATGTGATCGCCATACCAGCCGTGGTGATGTATTTCCTGTATCTGCTCATGTTGCGTAAGATACAAGGTTACACTGGCGACTGCTGTGGCGCCGTGTGCCTGTTGGTTGAACTGGCGGTTTATCTGACTGTATGCACTCAATTACCTAAATAATCAAGCAACTGACAACAGAAAACTCCTATGGATGTAATCCTGATTAGACATACCAGCGTCGATGTGCCCAAGGGGACATGCTACGGCTGGACCGATGTGCCTGTGAAGAAGACCTTTGAACAAGAGGCCGAGGTAACCAAACGAAAATTGCAGCAATATCTGCCGCTAGACAAGGTGTATTCGTCACCACTGACACGTGCCCGCAAGTTGGCTGCCTACTGTGGCTATCCCGATGCCGAGACCGATGACCGCTTGAAGGAAATGAACATGGGCGAATGGGAAATGCAGCTGTATGATAAAATAACAGACCCGCATCTGCAAGAATGGTATGATGATTACATGCATCAGCCCACAACTGGCGGCGAGAGCTTTGAGCATCAGTACCATCGCGTGGCAGCGTTTCTAGACCAACTCAAGGGCCAGCCTTACCAGCGAGTTGCTATCTTTGCCCATGCCGGCGTACTCGTCAGCGCGGGCATTCATGCCGGACTCTACCAGTGGGACAATGCCTGGAAAAACGTGGTGGATTACGGGGAACTGATTATCATTCATATCTAAAAGCCGTGGTAAAGCCACGACCCACAAAACTCAACATACGACAATGAGCAAAATAATACTGATTACTGGAGGACAACGGTCAGGCAAGAGCAAGCATGCCGAGGCGCTGGCGCTTAGCCTTGCCCAGAATCCTGTCTATGTGGCAACGGCTCATGTGTGGGACGAAGAGTTCCGCGAGCGGGTGCGTCGCCATCAACAACGCCGAGGCCCCCAGTGGACCAACATCGAGGAGGAGAAATACTTGAGCCGCCACGACATGACAGGCCACGTGGCAGTCATCGACTGTGTCACCTTGTGGCTCACCAATTTCTTCTTTGAGCATCAGGATGTTGATAAGACATTACAGGCCGTGAAAGAAGAATTTGACCGCTTTACCGAGAAAGAAGCGACCTACATCTTTGTGACCAACGAGATTGGTAGCGGTGGCGTGAGCGTGGATGCTGTGCAGCGGCGGTTCACCGACCTGCAAGGCTGGATGAACCAGTATATCGCCAGCCGGGCCGATGAGGTTATCCTCATGGTAGCAGGCATCCCCTTTAGGGTAAAATAGGGTAAAATAGGGTAAAATAGGGACGGTTCTTTTGATGTAATACTAATTATAAAAAAGTTTTCAGTTTTCAGCGGCATCCGATTTCTTCTGACAGCAGGAAACTAACAACTCACCAAACTAATGAAACAATTCAATATACACAACACAGATAAGACACTGGAACAAAGCATCCAGCAGAAAATCGACCACTTGAACAAACCCAAAGGATCGCTGGGACGACTGGAGGAACTGGCCATGCAGATCTGCCTCATCCAGCACACGTTAACGCCCTCACTGAATCATCCATGCCATCTACTGCTGGGGGGCGACCACGGCATTGAGCATGAAGGCGTGAGCGTATCACCACGTGAAGTCACCTGGCAACAGATGATTAACTTCACCCGTGGAGGTGGTGGTGTGAACATGTTCTGCCGCCAACACGGCTTTGACCTGCGCATTGTTGATACAGGCGTGGATTACGACCTAAGCGAATATGACGGCATCATCGACCGCAAGATTGCTTACGGCACGCGCAATTTCCTGCATGAGGCAGCCATGAGCGAGGAGGAGTTTGAGCGCTCGATACAAACAGGCAGTGACCTGGTAGATGACTGTGTTGCCGAGGGGTGCCAGGTGCTGGGCATCGGCGAGATGGGGATTGCCAACACTTCACCATCCAGCATCTGGATGAGCCTGTTCGGCGGCATCCCCCTGGACCAGTGCATCGGAGCGGGAGCAGGCCTTGACAATCCTGGCATTCAGCACAAACGTCAAATTCTCTCCCAAGCCTTGGCCCACTACCATGAGACAATGGAACACACGACCGAAAACGCCATCCGCTACTTCGGTGGCTTTGAGATGGTGACAGCCATCGGTGCCATGCTACGAGGAGCCGAACAGGGTCTAGTCGTGCTGGTTGACGGTTTCATCATGACAGCCTGTGCCCTTGCTGCCATCCGCCTCTACCCATCCGCCCAAGACTACATGATCTTTACTCACTGCGGTGATGAGAGCGGACACCGCCGCATGCTGGACATTGTCGGTGCCAAGCCGCTACTCAACCTGGGGCTGCGCCTTGGCGAGGGCACCGGTGCCTTGTGCGCCTACCCCATCATCGCTTCGTCGGTCCACATGATCAACGAGATGAACAACTTTGATACCGCCCACATCACCAAGTATTTCTAAAATAGCGTGGCATGGCAACAAGTGATGCGCGACTTCAAGGCCTATAGCCCCCTGCCCTAAAATCACATCCAAATGAGCCATCCCTATTTTACCCATTTTTTGATGGTTGTGACGTGAAAAAGCAACTATTAGGTGTCCACTGTGAACTGTTAACCAAAAAATCACTACCTTTGCACGGTTTTTTCTAGATAATCAACGACTGAATGGACTATCAACTCATTGCCACTCCCGGCGGCACCAACGCACGTGCTGGCCTCATCACTACCGACCATGGCCAGATTGAGACTCCCATATTTATGCCAGTTGGCACTGTGGGAGCCGTCAAAGCGGTACACATGACTGAACTGCGCGAGGACATCAAGGCTCAGATCATCCTGGGCAACACCTATCACTTGTACCTGCGCCCTGGCATGGACATCATTGGTCGTGCTGGCGGTCTGCACAAGTTCAACGGTTGGGACCGTCCCATCCTGACCGACAGTGGTGGCTTTCAGGTATTCTCGCTGGCCGAGAACCGCAAGTTGACCGACGAAGGCGTGACTTTTCGCAGCCACATCGACGGCAGCAAGCATCTATTCACCCCCGAGAAGGTGGTTGACATTGAGCGCACCATCGGCAGCGACATCATGATGGCGCTGGATGAGTGCCCACCAGGCACGAGCGATTACAATTATGCCCGCAAGTCGTTGACACTGACTCACAACTGGCTAGCCCGCGGATGGAAACACTTTAATAACACCCAGCCCCACTATGGCCACAGCCAGGCCTATTTCCCTATTGTTCAGGGCTGTGTCTATAAGGACTTGAGGCAAGAATCGGCCAAGTTTGTTGCCGACCTGGGCGCCGATGGTAACGCCATCGGAGGTCTTGCTGTGGGAGAGCCCACCGAGGTGATGTATGAAATGATTGAAATCGTCAACGACATCCTGCCCCAGGAGCGTCCCCGCTATCTGATGGGCGTTGGTACGCCTGCCAACATACTGGAGGCTATCGACCGCGGTGTAGATATGATGGACTGTGTGATGCCCACCCGCAATGGACGCAATGGCATGTTGTTCACCCGCCACGGCATCATGAACATGCGCAACAAGAAGTGGGCCGACGATTTCACTCCGTTGCAGGAAGATGGGCCCTCGATTGTTGACCACATCTATAGCAAGGCCTATGTGCGCCACTTGTTCATTGCCCAAGAGATTCTTGCCATGCAGATCGCCAGTATCCACAACCTGGCCTTCTACCTGTGGCTTGTTGGCGAGGCTCGCAAGCACATCATTGCTGGCGATTTCCCCACATGGAAGAAGCAGATGCTCCATGATGTTCAAGTGAGGCTATAGGCTTAATGTAATGGAAGAGAGATGGAAGAGCAAATGATGAATATAGAGAATCGGCCTGTAGAGACGCAAAATCCCGCATCTCCAGCTGAATCCGTTTCATCGGTCCAATCTGTAGCGCCCAACCGCTACCCATGGTACTATGTGAAACGTTTCGATCGCTACATTATCAAGCACTTCCTGGGCACCTTTTTCTTTGCCATCTTGTTGCTGTTTGCCATCGTGGTGATGTTTGACATCAACGAGAAACTCGATGCCGTGCTCACCGCACCCTTGAAGGCAACAGTCTTCCAGTACTTCATGAACTTCCTGCCCTTTGTGCTAAGCCAGTTCAGTCCATTGTTCACTTTTATCTCGGTGATCTTCTTCACCTCGCGTCTGGCCGACCGAAGCGAGATTATCGCCATGCTCTCCAACGGTATCAGTTTCCATCGCCTGACCTTGCCATACCTTTTCTCGGCTGCTGTCATCGCACTGGGCAGCTACCTGCTGGCGGCCTATATCATCCCGCCGGCCAACATAGAGCGTATTGCCTATACCAACAAGTGGGTCAAGAACAAGGAAGTCATCTAT
>Ga0310697_10006073_pt1 | contig 11540 bp, 6 predicted proteins | sample 172DNAGHGlowgp2_FD_203883 | JGI IMG/M metagenome (GOLD analysis project Ga0310697, IMG submission 203883) | Sheep rumen microbial communities from Palmerston North, Manawatu-Wanganui, New Zealand - 1728 DNA GHGlow gp2 (v2) (version 2) | ecosystem: Host-associated > Mammals > Digestive system >... | reverse complement strand
AGGAAGAGGCTGAGAACCTGAAGAAAACCATCGAGGCTGCAGGTGCCGTAGTTGAGCTGAAGTAATATTAGCACAACGATAACTTTTGGTTAGGGACTCTCCAGTCGAGGGTTCCTAGCCTTTTCTTGTCTTCACGACAATTTCCTATAGGTCCTATATGTCCTATAGGTCCTATAAGATTAATTGAAATAATATTTTATATGGCTTCAAAAGTAATAGACAACAGAGTAAACTTTGGCAGCGTCAAGAATCCGATGCCTTTACCGGATTTCCTCGATGTGCAATTGAAGTCTTTCAAGGACTTCCTGCAGTTAGACACTCCGCCTGAGGAACGCAAGAACGACGGTCTGTATAAGGTGTTCGCCGAGAACTTCCCTATCACCGACACGCGTAACAGTTTCGTTCTTGAGTTCTTGGATTATTATATCGATCCGCCCCGTTACACCATTGATGAATGTCTGGAGCGCGGACTGACCTATAGTGTGCCCTTGAAGGCTAAGCTGAAACTGTATTGCACTGACCCTGACCATGTGGATTTCCCCACAGTGATTCAGGACGTGTTCCTTGGTCCTATCCCCTATATGACTGCCAATGGTACGTTTGTTATCAATGGAGCTGAGCGCGTAGTCGTATCACAGTTACACCGTTCACCTGGCGTGTTCTTCGGTCAAAGTGTACACGCTAACGGTACGTTGCTCTATTCGGCCCGAATTATCCCCTTCAAGGGTTCGTGGATCGAGTTTGCAACGGATATCAACAATGTGATGTATGCCTACATTGACCGTAAGAAGAAGTTGCCTGTCACCACGCTGTTGCGTGCTATCGGCTTTGAGAACGATAAGGACATCCTGCAGATCTTTGATCTCGCCGAGGAGGTGAAGGTCAACAAGAAGGCGCTGAAGGAGGTTGTCGGTAGCAAGTTGGCTGCTCGTGTGCTGAAGAGCTGGAACGAGGACTTCGTCGATGAGGATACGGGTGAAGTGGTGTCTATCGAGCGTAATGAGGTGATCATGGATCGTGAGACTGAGATCACCGAAGAGAATATGATTGACATCCTCGAGAGCGGTGCCCAGTCTATTCTTGTCCATAAGGACGAGGCTGTCGCTCAGGATTACAGCATCATCTTCAATACGCTGGCTAAAGACCCGTCGAACTCAGAGAAAGAGGCCGTACTTTATATCTATCGTCAGCTGCGTAATGCAGACCCTGCTGATGATGCCAGTGCACGTGAGGTCATTCAGAACCTCTTCTTCTCTGACAAGCGTTACGACCTGGGTGACGTAGGCCGCTATCGTATCAATAAGAAGTTGGGACTTGACACCGATATGGAGGTGCGCGTCCTGACGAAAGAAGATATTATAGAGATTATCAAGTATCTCATCCAGCTGATCAACTCAAAGGCTGCCGTCGATGATATCGACCACCTGTCGAACCGTCGTGTGCGCACCGTGGGTGAGCAGCTGTCTAATCAGTTCTCTATCGGTTTGGCTCGTATGAACCGTACCATTCGTGAGCGCATGAATGTGCGTGATAACGAGGTGTTCACACCGACCGACCTGATTAATGCCAAGACCATTTCGAGTGTCATCAACTCGTTCTTCGGTACCAACCCGCTGTCGCAGTTCATGGATCAGACCAACCCGCTGGCTGAGGTGACCCATAAGCGTCGTCTCTCTGCACTGGGTCCTGGCGGTCTGTCGCGTGAGCGTGCCGGCTTTGAGGTTCGTGACGTACACTATACTCACTATGGCCGTCTCTGCCCGATTGAGAGCCCTGAAGGCCCGAACATCGGTCTGATCTCGTCGCTTTGCGTCTATGCAAAGATCAATGAGCTTGGTTTCATTGAGACACCTTATCGTAAGGTGGAGAATGGTGTGGCTAACCTCACCGACGAGGGTATCGTCTATCTGACCGCTGAAGAGGAAGAGAACCACATCATCGGTCAGGGTAATGCTCCGTTGAACGACGATGGTACCTTCATTCGCAAGGTGGTGAAGTGCCGTCAGGATGCCGACTTCCCCGTTGTGCCTCCTACCGACGTTGACCTGATGGATGTGTCACCCCAGCAGATCGCCTCTATCGCAGCATCACTCATCCCGTTCCTGGAACACGATGATGCTCACCGTGCACTGATGGGATCGAACATGATGCGTCAGGCTGTGCCTCTGCTTCACAACGAGGCTCCTATCGTGGGTACTGGTATTGAGAAGCAGGTGTGTGAGGATTCTCGCACGATGGTGACTGCTGAAGGTGAGGGCGTCGTCGAGTATGTGGACGCTACGACTATCCGTATTCTCTATGACCGCACTGAGGACGAGGAGTTCGTGAGCTTTGAGCCTGCCCTGAAGGAGTACCGCATTGCCAAGTTCCGTCGTACCAACCAGAATATGACCATCGACCTGCGTCCTATCTGTAACAAGGGACAGCGCGTGAAGAAGGGTGATATCCTGACTGAAGGCTACGCTACCGAGAATGGTGAACTGGCTCTGGGTCGTAACCTGCTCGTGGCTTATATGCCTTGGAAGGGTTACAACTATGAGGATGCTATCGTGCTCAATGAGCGCATCGTTCGTGAGGATATCCTTACTTCAGTTCACGTTGATGAGTATTCACTCGATGTCCGTGAGACAAAGCGTGGTATGGAAGAGTTCACGGCTGATATCCCCAACGTATCAGAAGAGGCTACGAAGGATCTTGACGAGAATGGTGTCATCCGTGTGGGTGCCCGTGTCGAGCCTGGTGATATCCTGATCGGTAAGATTTCACCGAAGGGCGAGAGCGATCCTTCTCCTGAAGAGAAGTTGCTTCGTGCCATCTTCGGCGACAAGGCCGGCGACGTGAAGGACTCTTCACTGAAGGCTAATCCTTCTTTGAGCGGTGTCATCATCGACAAGAAACTCTTTGCCCGTGCCATTAAGACCCGTCAGACCAAGATGCAGGACAAGGTCACGCTTGGTAAGATTGATGAGGAGTATGAGGCAAAAGTTGACGACTTGAAGGACATCCTGGTCGATAAGCTGATGACGCTGACCAAGGGCAAGACCTCTATGGGTGTGAAGGACTATACCGGTGCTGAGATTATCTCAAAGGGTGCTAAGTTCACGGTGACAGCCCTGAAGAACCTTGAGTATGGTGACATTCAGACCAACAAGTGGACTAATGATGACCACAAGAACGAACTGATTGCCCAGCTCATCATTAACTATATGAAGAAGTACAAGCTGCTTGATGCTGAGATGAAGCGTAAGAAGTTTGCCATTACCATTGGTGACGAACTGCCCTCAGGCATCCTGCAGATGGCTAAGGTATATGTGGCTAAGAAACGTAAGATTGGCGTGGGTGACAAGCTGGCCGGTCGTCACGGTAACAAGGGTATCGTGTCGAAGGTGGTGCGTCAGGAGGATATGCCGTTCCTCGAGGATGGCCGTCCCGTCGATTTGGTACTGAACCCGCTGGGTGTGCCTTCTCGAATGAACCTCGGTCAGATCTTCGAGGCTATCCTCGGTGCTGCCGGCAAGCGCATGGGCGTGAAGTTCGCTACACCTATCTTCGATGGTGCCAAGCTGGACGACCTGGCAGAATGGACCGACAAGGCCGGACTGCCCCGTCTCTGCTCTACTCACCTCTACGACGGTGAGACTGGTGAGCGCTTCGACCAGCCTGCTACGGTAGGTATCACCTACTTCCTGAAGCTGGGTCACATGGTTGAGGATAAGATGCACGCCCGTTCTATTGGCCCGTACTCTCTCATTACGCAGCAGCCTCTTGGCGGTAAGGCACAGTTCGGTGGTCAGCGTTTCGGTGAGATGGAGGTCTGGGCACTGGAAGCCTTCGGCGCCAGCCACGTCCTGCAGGAGATTCTTACTATTAAGTCTGATGACACGGTGGGCCGTTCGAAGGCCTACGAGGCTATCGTCAAGGGTGAGCCCATGCCAACTCCTGGCATTCCTGAGTCACTCAATGTGCTGCTCCATGAGTTGCGCGGCCTCGGCTTAAGTGTAACGCTCGACTAATGAAATTGAAAATTGAAAATTGAAATTTGAAAATTATGGCTTTCAAGAAAGATTCAAAAATAAAGAATAACTTCACCAAGATTACCATTGGACTGGCATCTCCTGAAGAGATTCTTGAGAATTCGTTTGGCGAGGTTACCAAGCCGGAGACCATTAACTACCGTACTTACAAGCCTGAGCGCGACGGTTTGTTCTGCGAGCGCATCTTCGGTCCTACCAAGGATTATGAGTGCGCCTGCGGTAAGTACAAGCGCATCCGTTACAAAGGCATCGTCTGCGACCGTTGCGGTGTCGAGGTGACCGAGAAGAAGGTACGCCGTGAGCGTAGTGGCCACATCGAACTGGTGGTGCCCGTAGCTCATATCTGGTACTTCCGTTCGCTGCCCAACAAGATCGGTTATCTGCTGGGCATGCCTACCAAGAAGCTCGATGCAGTCATCTACTACGAGCGTTACGTCGTCATTCAGCCCGGTCCTTTGGCTGGTCGTAAGAATGGCGAGGGTGAGCCTTTGCTGGGCTCGCAGAAGTACGACCTGCTTTCTGAGGAGGAGTATAACGACATCCTGGATACCCAGTTGTCGGAAGATAACTATCTGTTGGAAGACAGCGATCCGAATAAGTTCGTGGCCAAGATGGGTGCTGAGGCTATCTATGAGTTGCTGCAGCAGCTTGATCTCGACTCGTTGTCATACGAGCTGCGCGACCGTGCCAACACGGACGGCTCACAGCAGCGTAAGAATGAGGCTCTGAAGCGCCTGCAGGTGGTGGAGGCTTTCCGTTCTTCTGTAGAGAAGGGCATCAACCGTCCTGAGTGGATGATCATGAAGATTATCCCTGTGACGCCTCCTGAGCTCCGTCCTCTGGTACCTCTGGACGGCGGTCGTTTTGCTACCTCCGACCTAAACGACCTCTATCGTCGTGTCATCATCCGTAACAACCGTCTGAAGCGTCTGATGGAGATCAAAGCTCCTGAGGTGATTCTGCGCAATGAGAAGCGTATGTTGCAGGAGGCTGTCGATTCTCTCTTCGACAACAGCCGTAAGTCGGCTGCCGTGAAGAGCGAGAGCAACCGTCCGCTGAAGTCGCTCTCTGACTCCCTGAAAGGTAAGCAGGGCCGCTTCCGTCAGAACTTGCTGGGTAAGCGTGTTGACTACTCAGCCCGTTCGGTAATCGTCGTCGGTCCTGAATTGAAGATGGGTGAGTGCGGTCTGCCTAAGCTGATGGCAGCCGAGCTCTATAAGCCTTTCATCATCCGCAAGCTCATCGAGCGCGGCATTGTGAAGACGGTGAAGTCGGCCAAGAAGATTGTGGATCGCCGTGAGCCCGTGATTTGGGACATCCTAGAGAACGTGATGAAGGGTCACCCCGTGCTCCTCAACCGTGCTCCTACACTGCACCGTCTGGGTATCCAGGCCTTCCAGCCCAAGCTCATCGAGGGTAAGGCTATTCAGCTGCACCCGCTGGCTTGTACCGCCTTCAACGCTGACTTCGACGGTGACCAGATGGCTGTTCACCTTCCCCTCAGTAACGAGGCTATCCTTGAGGCTCAGTTGCTCATGCTTCAGAGCCACAACATCCTGAACCCTGCTAACGGCGCTCCTATCACCGTGCCTTCACAGGATATGGTGCTTGGTCTGTACTACATCACCAAGATTCGTCCGGGTGCAAAGGGTGAGGGACTTTCGTTCTACGGTCCCGAAGAAGCTATCATCGCCCACAATGAGGGTAAGTGCGACTTGCACGCTCAGGTGAAGGTGATGGTCGATGACATCGTTGAGGGAAAGAAGATCCGTCATCAGGTGGAGACCTCTGTGGGTCGTGTCATCGTGAACGGCATCGTGCCGAAGGAAGTGGGCTATGTCAATAAGGTTATCTCTAAGAAGAGTCTGCGTGACATCATTGCCGATGTGATCCTGAACGTAGGTTTTGCAGAGGCTTGTGACTTCCTCGACGGTATCAAGAACTTGGGTTATCGTATGGCTTACCTTGCCGGTCTGTCGTTCAACCTCGATGACATCATCATCCCGAAGGAAAAGGCAGACTTGATTGAAAAGGGTAATGCTGAGGTGCAGCAGATCACCGATAACTATAACATGGGCTTCATCACCGATAACGAGCGTTACAATCAGGTCATCGATACCTGGACGCACGTGAATAACGATATCGGTAATATCCTGATGAAGCAGATGACGGAGGCCGACCAGGGCTTCAACGCTGTGTTCATGATGCTGGATTCGGGTGCCCGTGGTTCTAAGGATCAGATTAAGCAGCTCTCTGGTATCCGTGGTCTGATGGCTAAGCCTCAGAAAGCCGGTGCCGAGGGACACCAGATTATTGAGAACCCGATTCTGTCGAACTTCAAGGAAGGCATGTCGGTGCTCGAATACTTCATCTCTACCCACGGTGCCCGTAAGGGTCTGGCTGATACGGCCATGAAGACTGCCGACGCAGGTTATCTGACCCGTCGTCTGGTGGATGTCTCTCACGACGTGATTATTACTGAGGAGGATTGCGGTACGCTGCGTGGTCTTGTCTGCACGGCCCTGAAGAGTGGTGACGAAGTCATTTCTTCTCTGAGCGAGCGTATCCTTGGTCGTGTCAGTGTTCACGATGTCATCAACCCCAAGACGGGCGAGGTGATTGTGGCTGCTGGCGACGAGATTACAGAACAGATTGCCGATGAGATTGAGAAGGCTGAGATTGAAAGCGTCGAGATCCGTTCGGTGCTCACCTGTGAGTCGAAGAAGGGCGTCTGCCGCAAGTGCTATGGCCGTAACCTTGCTACCCGTCGCATGGTGCAGAAGGGTGAGGCTGTCGGCGTGATTGCTGCTCAGGCTATTGGTGAGCCTGGTACGCAGCTGACCCTCCGTACGTTCCACGCTGGTGGTGTGGCTGCCAACGCAGCTGCCAATGCAAGCATCGTCTCTAAGTACGAAAGTGCTCGCATCGAACTCGAAGAGGTTCGTACCGTGCCGTTCGACGAGGATGGACGCCAGTGTGAGATGGTCGTCAGCCGTCTGGGTGAAATCAGCTTTGTCGATCCCAATACGAAGATTGTGCTTTCGAAGGTGAATATCCCTTATGGTTCTTCGCTCTACTTCAAGCACGGCGATGTCGTGTCAAAGGGTGATAAAATTGCCCAATGGGACCCCTTCAACGCTGTCATCGTGACCGAATATGCTGGTACGCTGAAGTTCAACGACGTCATTGAGAACGTTACCTTCCGTGCTGAGACCGATGAAACGACGGGCTTGACCGAGAAGATTGTGACGGAGTCGAAGGATAAGACCAAGGTGCCCACCTGTGATGTGCTTGATGCCAACGGTGAGAAGATTGGTACCTACAACTTCCCTGTGGGTGGCCACGTGGTTGTTGAGGACGGTCAGACCGTGAAGACGGGTGAAACCCTCGTGAAGATTCCTCGTGCAGCAGCCAAGGGTGGTGATATCACCGCCGGTCTGCCTCGTGTCACTGAGCTGTTCGAGGCTCGTAACCCGTCGAACCCCGCTATCGTCTCTGAGATTGACGGTGAGGTGACCATGGGTAAGGTGAAGCGCGGTAACCGTGAGATCATCGTCACCTCTAAGACGGGTGACCAGCGTAAGTACCTCGTATCGCTGTCTAAGCAGATTCTGGTACAGGAGCATGACGCCGTGCGTGCCGGCACTCCGCTGTCCGACGGTGCTATCACTCCGAGCGACATCCTTGCCATCAAGGGTCCCACCGCTGTTCAGGAGTATATCGTGAACGAGGTGCAGGATGTGTACCGTCTGCAGGGTATCAAGATCAACGATAAGCACTTCGAGATTATCGTGCGCCAGATGATGCGTAAAGTCCAGATCAACGACCCGGGCGATACTTCGTTCCTCGAGAGCGACATCGTCGATAAGCTCGACTTCGCTGAGGAGAACGATCGCATCTGGGGTAAGAAGGTGGTGACCGATGCTGGCGACAGCACTGAGTTGAAGCCTGGTCAGATTGTGACTGCCCGCCGCCTGCGCGATGAGAACTCTTCGTTGAAGCGCCGCGACCTCAAGCCTGTTCAGGTGCGTGATGCCATTGCCGCTACTTCTACTCAGATTCTGCAGGGTATCACCCGTGCAGCTCTGCAGACGAAGAGCTTCATGTCAGCTGCATCGTTCCAAGAGACAACCAAGGTGCTGAACGAAGCTGCCATCCGTGGCAAGCAGGACTTCCTCGAGGGCATGAAGGAGAACGTAATTTGCGGTCACCTGATTCCCGCCGGTACTGGCTTGCGCGAGTTTGAGAAGCTCATTGTCGGTTCGAAGGAAGACTACGAGCGCATGCAGGCTAATCGCAAGAATGTAATTGACTTTGTTGAGGAGAATGTGCTCGAAGACTAATCGGGCCATTTCTTAAACTTACATAAATTATGCCCTTAGGTGATGAACCTTTGGGCATAATTTTTTATTTTTGCATCTCATTAAAAAACGTACGGTTGACAATGGATGTAAAGATAGAACCCTCTTGGAAACAGCATTTGCAAGGAGAGTTTGAGAAACCTTACTTCGCACAGCTCACTGAGAGTGTGCGAAGGGAATACATGGCGGGAACCTGCTATCCGCCAGGTAAATTTATTTTCAATGCATTTAATCTTTGCCCTTTCAATGATGTGAAGGTGGTGATTATCGGGCAGGATCCCTATCATGAGCCGGGACAGGCTCATGGACTGAGTTTCTCCGTGCAGCAAGGCGTAGCTTTCCCACCGTCGTTGCAGAATATCTTCAAGGAAATTAGCGATGACCTGGGTGTGCCGATGCCGACCGACGGTGACTTGAGCCGTTGGGCCAAACAAGGTGTCTTGCTGCTGAATGCCACGCTCACCGTGCGTGCCCATCAAGCCAATAGTCATGTCTCTTTGGGATGGCAGAATTTTACTGATGCTGCTATTCAGGCACTCGCACGCGAGCGCGAACATATTGTATATATGTTGTGGGGCGGCTATGCACGTGGTAAGGCATATATGATAGACCGCCAGCGTAACCTCGTTTTAGAGTCCGTCCATCCGTCGCCTCTGAGTGCTAACCGTGGCGGCTGGTTTGGCCAGCACCAGTTCTCTCGTTGTAATCAGTATCTTATTGACAACGGCCAAACACCCATCACATGGTAAAGACGATTCCTCCCATTCTCCAGATAGGCGAGATCCTCATCTCGTCAGACATCCTGACCGAACAGTTCTGTTGTGACCTCACCGCCTGTAAGGGGCAGTGCTGTATTGAGGGTGATGCTGGCGCGCCCGTCACCCTTGATGAGGTCATGGAGATAGAAGAAGCACTCGACGAGTCGTGGGCTGACCTCTCCGCCTCATCTCAGGCGGTCATCGACCGTCAGGGGGTAGCCTATACCGACGAAGAGGGGGATCTCGTTACCAGTATTGTCGGTGGAAAAAACTGCGTGTTTACTTACTACGATGATATTGAGATTGATGGGAAAACCGTCGGGCACTGCTGTCTCTGCGCATTAGAAAAGGCTTGCAGGGCTGGACGTTCCAGTTTCTGCAAGCCTATCAGTTGTGCGCTTTATCCTATACGTGAGAAACGTTTCAGTGACGGCACCGTTGCTTTGAACTACCATCGGTGGAATATCTGCAAACCGGCGGTGGAGCGGGGTAGGGCTCTTGGTTTACCGCTTTATCGCTTCTTGGAGGGGCCGCTGGTGCGTCGGTTCGGTCAGGCGTGGTACGATGAGCTTTGCGCTGTCGCCGCCGACCTTCATCGTCAAGGTTATCTCTAGTCCTTTTTTCGCAGTTTCTCCCGTTTGTCTTAAACGACTTTCGGTGTTCTTACTTTCTTCTGTATTGCGTCGGACTCAGCCCCACGTGTTCCTTGAAGTATTTTCCTAAGAATGACTGGTTGGGGAAGTGCAGTTCCTCGGCAATCTTCTTGATGTTCATCGTCGTGTTCTTCAGCATCACGCGTATCTCCAGCACCACGTAGTTGTCAATCCACTGGTTGGGCGTGCGCTTGCTGGTCTGCTTCACAATCTCTGACAGATACTTCGGCGTGATACCCAGCTGCTGTGCATACCAGCTGACGCGGCGCTCCTCACGGCAGTTCTTCTCCACCAGACGGATGAAGCGGGTAAAGATATCGTCGGCACGGCTCTGACGAGTGCTGCTCACCTGCTTGAACTCATATATCACATTGCTCAGTTCATAGAACATCGCCAGCATCAGCGTTCGAACAAGGTCGCGACGGAAACGGTTGCCAGTGTCGGCAATCTTGGTGCGGATGGTATAGAAGTACTCCTTGAAAATCTGCTGATAGTGTGGTGTGAATTCAAAAATAGGATTGTGGTGGGCAAAGAGATAAAGTGCCGACAGGTCATTGACGTTGCTCATGATTTCGTTGTAGAAAGGTACGGTGACCATCATGCACATTCCTTCCAGATCGGGTGATGCTTCATACTGGTCTATTACGTGGCGCTCACTGGCAATGATTACATGGCCAGGTGTCAGCAACTGCTCCTGCATGTCCATTCTGTAACGCACGCTACCTTTCGTACATAATCCGATGAGGATGAAGTTCATGCGTCGTGGTTCTTTTGGGAAAGGGGCATCAGCCAGACGGTCCAGTAAAATCAGGTCCTCGTCCATGTATTCACCATAGGCCCACTCCTTTGCTTTCTCGAAACTGGTTTCTGTTATGTTTTTATCCATGTGATTTGTGTTTTGGGAGTGCAAAGTTACTGCTTTTTGCGCAGAAAATGTAGCAAATATACATCTTGGTTAGTTATATTTTGTTAAATATGTGCTTTTTGCGCACTTTTACACTCATTTACTTAGGCGTTTTCAATGATTCTTTGTACCTTTGCACCCCAAAACGGATAAATGTGTCCGTTTGTAAATGGTTGAATTCAAACAAAATAACATATAATTAATAAAAAAGTAAAGTAAACTATGCCTACAATTTCACAATTGGTTCGCAAAGGCAGAAAGGAAATCGTCGACAAGTCGAAGTCACCTGCGCTGGACAACTGTCCTCAGCGTCGTGGCGTCTGCGTTCGTGTCTATACGACGACCCCCAAGAAGCCTAATTCGGCTATGCGTAAGGTAGCCCGTGTTCGTCTGACTAATCAGAAGGAAGTAAACTCGTACATCCCCGGAGAGGGACACAACTTGCAGGAGCACAGCATCGTGCTGGTTCGTGGCGGTCGTGTAAAGGATCTCCCTGGTGTGCGCTATCACATCGTCCGTGGTACGCTCGATACCGCCGGCGTTGCAAACCGCACTCAGCGCCGTTCTAAGTATGGCGCTAAGCGTCCCAAGGCTAAGAAGTAAAAACTGACCGGTGAAGGTTAAGTGTATAGCCGAAAAGAAACAAAAAACAAAAACGTTTTGCTGGGAATTCTAATATGAAATGCGCTCGCGAGACGCATTCGGTAGAGAAAGGTTGAGTAAATGCCCGAGCGTGTGGCGTTGAAGACACAAATCAAAGAACAGCCCCAAGCAGAATCCAAAAACATTAACAAACAAAATGAGAAAAGCAAAACCAAAGAAGCGCGTGA
>Ga0310697_10006072_pt1 | contig 11543 bp, 10 predicted proteins | sample 172DNAGHGlowgp2_FD_203883 | JGI IMG/M metagenome (GOLD analysis project Ga0310697, IMG submission 203883) | Sheep rumen microbial communities from Palmerston North, Manawatu-Wanganui, New Zealand - 1728 DNA GHGlow gp2 (v2) (version 2) | ecosystem: Host-associated > Mammals > Digestive system >... | reverse complement strand
CACGGCCTCGAAGGGAACCTCGACCTTGACCTCGGTCCCGGCCTCGAAACCGCTCTTGAGCGGGAAGTCGGCACCCAGCAGGGAAACGGTTTCCTCGTCCTTCACCGTCCCGTACAGGGTGTTGCAGGTGCGTTCCTTCTTCATGACCTGGATGTCGTCCGGGTCGATGTACAGGCGCACGGTGCTGTCCACGGGATAGGCGTCGTAGTCCTGGATCATCAGCTCGTTGCCGGTGTCCGTGTCCACGAACATCTCGTAGTGCACACCCTTGAAGGTGCAGGACTTGACCTTGGCGGTGAACTGGGTCTTGCTCTCCTCGGTGGTGAAGTAGATGTCCTCCGGGCGGACGACCACGTCCACGGGAACGTTTTCGCCGAAGCCCTCGTCCACGCAGTCGAACTCGTGGCCCATGAAGGCGACGCGGCGGTCGCGGATCATGGTGCCGTTGAGGATGTTGGATTCGCCGATGAAGTCCGCGACGAAGGAGTTCACAGGCTCGTTGTAGATGTCCACGGGGGTGCCGATCTGCTGGATGCGGCCCTCGTTCAGGACGACGATCGTGTCGGAGAGGGTGAGGGCCTCCTCCTGGTCATGCGTGACGTAGATGAAGGTGATGCCAAGTTTCCTGTGCATCTCCTTCAGCTCCGTCTGCATGTCCTTGCGCATCTTGAGGTCCAGCGCCGCGAGGGGTTCGTCCAGAAGGAGCACCTTGGGCTGGTTCACGATGGCGCGGGCGATGGCGATGCGCTGCTGCTGGCCGCCGGAAAGGGTATCCACGTCGCGGTCCTCGTAGTCGGACATCGCTACGAGCTTGAGCACCCGGCGGACGCGCTTTTCGATCTCGTCCTCGGGCACTTTCTTGAGCTTGAGTCCGAAGGCGATGTTGTCATACACGTCGAGGTGCGGGAACAGGGCGTAACGCTGGAAAACGGTGTTCAGCGGACGCTCGTGCGGGGGAATGCCCGCGAGTTCCTTGCCTTCCATGAGGATGGACCCTTCGTCCGGCTGCAGGAAGCCCGCGATCATCCGGAGGAGCGTGGTCTTGCCGCAGCCCGAGGGGCCCAGCAGGGTGAGGAACTCGCCGCGGCGGATATACAGGTTGATGTCCTCCAGGACCTTCTTGTCGCCGAAAGCCTTGGAGAGGTTCTTGATCTCGATGATCTTGTCCATGGGCCCCTACAGGATGCTGATGTTGTACAGGACTCCGAGGGTCAGGGAGGCGAAGGAATAGGCGTGGTCATAGGAAGCGACGGCATGGACGCGGAGGTTCTCGATCGGGAACCAGTGGAAGGCCAGGCCGCCCCACCAGCGCTTGAAAGTCAGGTCCTCGACCAGGTCGGAGGCGTAATTCTCGTAGCCGCCCTTGGCCAGGATGGAGATTTTCTCGCTGGGGGAGTAGGTGACGCTGGGCATGATCGTGATGCCCTTGCGCATGATTTCGAGTTCGTCGCCCACGACGCTGAAGGCGTCCAGGCCCACGGTCCAGGTGTCGAAGTTCAGGCGCTGTCCCAGCGCGAAGACGGGCTGGAACTCGCCCTTGTCCACACCCATGGCGGTGGCGCTCCAGATGGTCTCCAGCGGGCCGTGGTTGCCGCGCCATTCGATGGAGTAGTTGAAGAGCTTGCTCGCGAACGGACGCTCACCGTACGGGGAGGTGGAGAACTGGAAAGAGAAACTGTCGTTTTCCGAAGGGGTGGTGTAGGCGAACTTGCCGCCCCACTGGTAGCAGGCGAAGTTCTGCCAGAAACTGGACACCAGGGAAGGATGGACCTCGTAGTCGTAGTCGTCGAATTCCAGGCCGCCGGTGGTGACCATGTCCTTGCCCAGGGTGACGGCAAAATTCCCGAAGCTGTAGTTCAGGTAAGCCCAGTCTACCCAGTTGGTGTTGTCTGAGTAAAAAGTGCTCTTATAGAGCTGTTTGGTGGAGTCGAAGACGTCATGGACCGAATCGAATGCCGCCCAATGGTTACAGACGCTGAAGGAAAGGTTTTCGGTCAGATTGCCCTCGAACAGGGAATAAAGAGATGTATTGCCGAGTGTAAATTCGCTTCCTCCGCCTTTCTCCGTGGAGAAGGTAGGATTGAGGTCAAGTCTCGGAATAACGGACAACTCGACACTACGGCCGGAGTTGTCAGCCTCTTGTGCGGACACAAGGAAGCAGGGCAGCAAGGAAGCTGCGCAAACAACCAGGAGTCTCTTCATTTTTGAATGACATAAAAAAGTATTTGGTGAAACATACGGAACCCCCTCGGGAGTTCCGCTGCAAAAGTACGTATTTTTTTGGGAAAACTATTTATATCGGGACAAAAGTTTCAACTCATTGTCCGCTTTGACTTTGTCGATGATCGCACACACGAGGCGGAACGTCCTGGAATCCCGGGTGTAGCTTGCCGGGGTGATGAAATTCACGCGGCCCTGGCGGAGGAGTTTCTGCGCGACGGAGCGCTTGTGCGGGACGGCCGGATTGAAGACGGCGATGGCGTTTCCGCCGAACATGTTCACGATTTTCATGGAAGGGACATCCGTGTCTCCGTCTCCGAAATAGATCATGTTCGTGAAGGGGATGCGCTTCTGGTCATCGGCCCAGCTTTCGTTGACCTTCTTCGCGTCGCGGGAGGAGAAGATGCCCTTCTGGATCTTGAACAGGAACTGGGTTTTGGCGGTGAAGTCCACGGCGATGCCGGGCCATTCGGCCTCGCCCGAAGCGTCGTAGATGAAGCTGCCGGCGAAGATGTGCTTGAACTCCCGGGCGATGGGGGAGCCTTCGATGATCTCCTTCAGGCCGGAGGAATTGATGTAATGCTCGATTTTCACGCCGTGCGCCTCGCCGTACTCATTGACATTCCGGAACCATTCGCGGACCCCTTCGAAAAGCTTGATGTCCGCCCCATAGCGCTTGAAGTCCTCGCGGGTGAGACGGATTCCGTTCTTGCGGGCCTCGTCGAACATCAACTTCATGTAAGCCAGGATGTTGGACGCGTCCTGCCCCTGGGCGATGCCGTCGCTCTTGGCCCAGAATTCCTCGGGCGTCTGCCCGATGGCCTGGATGAAGCCGAACTCCTGCATGTTGCCGGGGGAGAGGGTCCCGTCGAAATCGTAGATGAGGGCGATGATGGGTTTGCGGCGCATAGACAATCCTTTTAGAGATGCAAAGATACGGCTTTTCAGGATTTTTTGCTACATTTGTCTCCATGTACTAAAATTTAATTGAGAAATGTCTGATTATCCGCACTACCTGCAGAGGCTTCAGGATGCCACCCGGAAGTACTGGGACAAACCTGCCCTGAACACCATCGGCGGCGAAAGCCTGACCTACGCGCAGATGGCTACGTCTATCGCGCGTTTCCACATCATTTTCGAGAAAGCCGGCTTCAAGAAAGGGGATAAGATCGCCCTCAACGCCCGCAACGGCGCCCGCTGGGGTTTCGCCTACATGGCCGTCAATACATACGAGACCGTTATCGTCCCTATCCTCGCTGACTTTACGCCCGAGAGCGTGATGGGCCTGGTGAACCACTCGGACAGCATCGCCCTGTTCACGAACAAGGACAAGTGGGCGAAGATGGATCCGGAAAGGATGCCCGCCCTGAAGGTGGTCTTCGACGTGGACACCTGGGATGTCCTCCTGTGCCGCGACGAGAAGATTGCCGATGCGGTGGCGCATTGGGACGAGCTTTTCGCCGAGAAGTATCCGAAGGGTTTCGGACCGGAGGATGTCGTCTTCCCGACCGACAACTGGGATGACCTTTCCACCATCAACTACACCTCCGGTTCCACCGGCGACCCGAAGGGCGTCATGCTGACCTACCGGAACTTCTGCGCCATCGTGGACTACAGCCAGCGCCACGTCCCGGCCGGTGACAAGATGGTTTCCATGCTTCCGATGGCCCACATGTACGGTCTCGTCATCGAGTTCATCTACCCCCTGTGCAACGGAACGTCCATCTACTGGCTGGGCAAGGCCCCGACCCCGGCGACCCTCATGAAGGCTTTTGCCGAGGTGAAGCCTTACCTGCTGATCACGGTTCCGCTCGTGATGGAGAAGATCTACAAGTCCAAGATCAAGCCCATGCTGGAGAAGCCCGTCATCAAGTTCGCCCTGAAGATTCCCGGCCTGAACAATATCATCTACAAGAAGATCCGCGAAGGCCTCCTCGCCGCTTTCGGCGGCAATGTGCAGGAGTTCATCATGGGCGGCGCCGCCTTGAATCCCGAGGTGGAGCGTGTCTTCAAGAAGATCAAGTTCCCGTACCTCGTGGGTTACGGCATGACCGAGGCGTGCCCGCTGCTTGCCTATGAGCACTGGACCAAATACGTGGCCGGTTCCTGCGGCAAGGCCGTGGACTGCGCCGAGGTCCGCATCGACTCCGATGACCCGCAGCACGTGGTGGGCGAGATCCAGGCCCGTGGCGAGAACATCATGATCGGTTACTACAAGAACCCGGAAGCGACGGCCAACGCCTTCACTGAGGACGGCTGGCTCCGCACCGGCGACCTGGGCATCATGGATGCCGAGGGCAACATTTTCATCCGCGGCCGTTCCAAGAACATGATCCTCGGTCCTTCCGGACAGAACATCTATCCGGAGGAGCTGGAAGCGGTGGTGAACAACCAGCCGTTCGTCCTGGAATCCGTCGTCGTGGATCGCGGCGGCAAGCTCGTCGCCCTCGTTTTCCTGGACGAACAGGCCCTCGCGAAGTCCCTCCTGGACCATGAGGCCAAGGCCGACATCCCGGAGAAGATCCGCCTGGGATCCAACCGCCAGCTTCCTTCCTACAGCCAGATAGCAAAGGTGGAGCTCATGGACAAGCCCTTCGAGAAGACCCCGAAGATGAGTATCCGCCGCTTCCTTTACAAGTAATTTCCGTGAGGACCGGATGCAAGAATCCGGTCCTTTGCGTATTTCAATCGTAAACTTGACAACCATGAAGAGATTTTTTCTGATTCTTTCCCTGCTCCTGTGCGTCCAGGTGACATTCGCCCAGCGGGACCGTCGCGACTGGAAGCCCCAGACGGAGATTTCCCTATCCTATTCGGCCTATCCGCGCATGGCGGCGGAAGAGTTCCGGGATGGACATTACGGTGAGATTTTCGGCGGCAGTTTCGATTCCCAGCGAGCACAGGTGGACCAGATCCACAGCATCGGCCTCATTACCGGCGAAGTAGCTTTCAAACTGAAAAAGTGGTTCACCGTAGGCGTGCAGGTGGCCGGCACCTCCTTCTGGGCCGATGCCGTCAGTACCGGGACCCGGATCTCGGGAACGGCGGTCTATCTGCTTCCGAACGTACGTTTCACCTACATCCGTTCCGACATTTTCAACATGTACTCCGGTATCGGCGCCGGGCTCGTGATGCAAAGCGGCTTCTCCGAGCGGAAAAGTGACTTTGCCGGCCTGGGCGGTGTGGACATGAACGGAGCCATCCAGGTCGTGCCCGTCGGTTTCCATCTGGGCCGGGACCTGTATGCCCTCGGCGAAGTCTCCCTGGGGACCGTGAACCTGGGTTTCCGCGTGGGCCTTGGCTACCGCTTCTAATGACAATTTGTCAGTCCTTCCCGGACTGGCTTGCAATTTGAGTATTTGAGACCGGCTGCCCGAAAGGCAGTCGGTTTTTCGTCTATAAACGTATTGAGATATGGCAAACAAAGGACAGATCGGTGTAACCACCGAGAACATTTTTCCGGTCATCAAGCAGTTCCTGTATTCCGACCATGAGATTTTCCTCCGCGAACTCGTTGCGAACGCGGTCGATGCGACCCAGAAGCTGAAGGCCCTGGCGGCCTCGGGGGACATGAAGGAGGAGCTCGGCGACCTGAAGGTCCGTATCGAACTCGATGAGAAGGAAAAGACCCTGAAGGTCATCGACAACGGTATCGGCATGACCGAGGAGGAAGTGGACAAATACATCAACCAGATCGCATTCTCCTCCGCGGGCGAGTTCCTGGAGAAGTACAAGGACCAGATCGGCAGCATCATCGGCCACTTCGGCCTGGGATTCTACAGCGCGTTCATGGTCTCGAAGAAGGTCACCATCGAAACCCTCTCCTGGAAGGAGGGCGCCAAGGCGGTGAAGTGGACCTGCGACGGCTCTCCGGCCTATGAGATGGAGGAAATCGACAAGAAGGAGCGCGGCACCGTCATCACCCTGTATCTGGACGACGATTCCACGGAATATGCGGAGAAAGCCCGTATCGAGGGCCTGCTGAACAAGTACTGCAAGTTCATGCCCGTTCCGATCGTCTTCGGCAAGGAGCAGGAGTGGAAGGACGGAAAGTATGTCGATACCGACAAGGACAAGGTCATCAACGGCGTGGAGCCCCTGTGGGCCAAGTCTCCGTCCGACCTGAAGGAGGAGGACTACCTCTCGTTCTACCGCACGCTGTATCCGATGAATGAGGAGCCGCTGTTCTACATCCACCTGAATGTCGATTATCCCTTCAACCTCACCGGTATCCTCTATTTCCCGAAACTGAAGGACCGCGTGGCCGTGGAACGGAACAAGATCTCCCTCTACTGCAACCAGATGTTCGTCACGGACCATGTGGACAACATCGTCCCGGACTTCATGACCCTGCTGCACGGCGTCATCGACTCCCCGGACATTCCGCTGAATGTCTCCCGGAGCTATCTCCAGAGCGATGCCAACGTGAAGAAGATATCGACCTACATCACCAAGAAGGTCGCCGACCGGCTGGACGACATCTTCAAGAACCAGCGGACGGACCTGGAGAAAAAGTGGGACAACCTCAAGCTTTTCATCGAGTACGGCATGCTCTCCGACGAGAAGTTCTGCGACCGGGCCCTCAAGTTCGCCCTTCTCAAGAACACGGACGGCAAGTTCTTCTCCTTCGACGAGTACAAGGCGGCCGTGGAAGGCGCCCAGACGGACAAGGACAAGAAGCGCGTGTACCTCTATGCGACCGATGTGGAAGGCCAGTACGCCTATATCGAAGCCGCGAAGGCGAAGGGCTATGACGTCCTCCTGATGGACTGCGAACTGGATTCCCACTATGTGAACCTGCTGGAGCGCAAGCTTGAGGACACCCGTTTCGCCCGCGTGGACTCCGACGCCGTGGAGAACCTGATTCCGAAGGAGGAAAAGGTGAAGCTGGAGATGAAGGAGGACGAGCGCTACGACCTGGAGAACCTGTTCAAGGCCGTCCTGCCCGCCGGCAAGGACTACTACGTGACGGGTGACAACCTCGGTGCCGATGCCGCCCCGATCCTCATCACCCAGAGCGAGTTCATGCGCCGGTACCGCGAGATGAGCGCCCTCGGCGGCGGCATGAACTTCTACGGTGAGATGCCGGAGAGCTACAACATCACCGTGAACATGGAGAACCCGCTGGTGGCGAAGATCTGGGCCGCGAAGCAGGCCGATGTCGCCCCGCAGGGCGAGCTCCCCGCCGAAGCCCCGTCCGACGCTTCCGATGCGGAAAAGGACGCCGCCCGCAAGGCCCGCGAAGAGGTCCGTAAGGCCCATAAGGCCGATATCGAGGCCTTTGCCGCCGGCAACGAGATCCTGCACCAGATCACCGACCTCGCCCTCCTCGCAAACGGTATGCTCAAGGGCAAGGCCCTGAGCGACTTCATCGCCCGCAGCCAGAAGGTTGTCACGGATGCGTATCTGAAATAGGAACTCAGATTCCTTCGCTTCGCTCGGAATGACAGGCCTGTCGTTCCGAGTTTTTTTGTCATTCCGAGGAGGCCGGAGGCCGACGAAGGAATCTTTTTCCTATCTTTGTGACCATGAAACGGATCACTCTTTTTCTCTTTGCCCTGCTCCTTCTTGCCGCCTGCGGAAGGCAGCAATCACCGCTCGTGGGCATTTCCAGCGGCCGGTCCGCCACGGGGCTTTCCACCCTGTCGCCCAATTATCCCGATGCCATCCTCCGCGCCGGAGGCGTGCCGGTCATATTCCCGACCATCGACACGGAAGAGGCGGCGGAGGCACTGATCGCTTCGGTGGATGCGGTCGTTTTCTCCGGGGGACCGGACATCGACCCGTCCTATTACGGAGAAACCCACTGGAACGAGACGGTGAAGGTGGACACGGTCCGGGATGTCAGCGACCTGCTGCTGATGAAGGCGGCGCTCGCTTCCGGAAAGCCCATCCTGGGTATCTGCCGGGGCGAACAGCTGCTGAACGTGCTCCTGGGCGGATCCCTCATCCAGGATATCCCGACGCAGGTGGACACGGTCGTCAGGCACAATGGTGGTGCGCAGCACCGGATCGGCGTGGAGAAGGGAAGTGTCCTGTACCGGCTCTTCGGCGAGGACTCCTTGACTGTCAATTCCTTCCACCATCAGGCGGTGAACCGGGTCGCGCCGGGCGTGCGGGTGACGGCCCATGCCCCGGACGGGGTTGTGGAAGCCTATGAATACGGGGACCGGCTCATCGCCGTGCAGTTCCATCCCGAGGGCATGGTCCGGACGGACGAGTCCTGGCTCGCCCTCTTCCGTCATTTCCTGTCGATGGTCCGGTGACGCGGGTTATTTCCCGATCAGGTGCATGAACTCGTTCCGGGTGCGTTCGTCCTTGAGGAAAGCGCCCGAAAAGGCCGACGTCACGGTGATGGCGTTGGATTTCTGGACGCCGCGCATGGACATGCAGGTGTGCATGGCTTCGATGACCACGGCGACGCCCCAGGGATGCAGGGAATCCTGGATGCAGTCGCGGATCTGCTCGGTCAGGCGTTCCTGGACCTGCAGTCGGCGGGCGTAGGTCTCCACGACGCGGGCGATCTTGGACAGCCCCGTGATCTTCCCGTTCGGGATGTAGGCGACATGGGCCTTGCCGATGAAAGGCAGCATGTGGTGCTCGCACAGGGAGAAGAGTTCGATGTCCTTGACGACGACCATCTGGTTGTACGGCTCATTGAAGATGGCGGACTGCACGATGGCCGCGCCGTCCTGCTCATACCCTTGCGTCAGGAACTGCCAGGCCTTCGCCACCCGTTCGGGCGTCTTGATGAGTCCCTCCCGCTCCGGATCCTCTCCGAGCAGTTTCAAGATGGCTTTTACATGGGCGGCGAGCTCTTTTGTCGTCTTTTCGTCGTATTCTTCTATCTTTCTGTACGCCATGGTATTGTATTTGTTGCGAATGGCCTCTGTAAAATCGGACTGCAAAATTAGCGAAAAAAAATCACACTGTCATTTTTTTGTCTATCTTTGCAGCCCCAAAATGGACTAATAACAATTTAAACCTGACATCGATATGTTTTGGACCCTTGAACTTGCCAGCAGCCTGGATGACGCTCCGTGGCCGGCTACCAGAGAAGAACTCATCGACTATGCCACCCGCACCTGCGCTCCCGACGAGGTGGTCGAGAACCTCGAAGAACTCGACGAAGACGGAGAGATCTACGAATCCATCGAAGACATCTGGCCGGACTACCCGACCAAGGACGACTTCTTCTGGAATGAGGAAGAATATTGATTTGATTATCAGATAGTTAGCATAATAAAAGCCCGTTCCTGACGGGCTTTTATTAATTTTGGTCACCTCCAGCAAGTACCCGGCAAGAAAACCACAAGTGGCCTGCAAGCCTTCTGTGCTGCGGATTCGCTCCTTGTCTGATCTTAATTCAGAAGAGCGACAGCGAATGCCCGGAGGCGGGAAGGTAGCGGTCCAGGAGGTCCCGGGTGCGGAACTTGACGAAGCAGGTTGCGGTGCCGTCGGTGCAGGCAAACCAGTCGCTTTCAGCGACGGAACGGTCCATGACGAGCTGCACGGGGGCCGATTCCGGGAGGATGGCGCTGAGGACCGTGGTGGCGCCCACCGTGACGCCCGTCAGTTCCTGGAGCTTGTCTGCCGGGGCGAAGGAGACGCGGGGAATGCCCAGTGCGCCGCAGAACTCCCGGGTGACGAAGGGTTTGTCGTCCGTGGTCACATACAGGTAGAAAGCCGTCTGCTGCCGGTTGCACAGGAATACGGTCTTGACGATGCGTACGCCGATCTTCGCGTCGATATGGGCACAGTCCTCCATGGTGAGGCCGGGATCGGTGTCCACCCGTTCGAAAGGAATACCCAGGGTGGCAAAGGTTTCATAGACCTTTTGCTGGAGAGGCGTGGCAAAGGCCGGCGGGGGCGTGGTGAGAGGGTCGCTTACATGGAACATGCGGTAAATGTACGAAAAAATCCGTTATCTTTGTAAGAACGAACACTGATCGACATGAACAAGTTAATCCACTCCCTCATGGCCCTTTCCCTCCTGAGCCTTTTCTCCTGCAAGGGCTACACCGACCTCCCGGTGACCGATTTCGACAAGATGCTTTCCGAGGACGCGACCGTCCAGCTCGTGGACGTGCGTACGCCCGACGAATTTGCCGGGAATCATCTTCCCGGTGCCCAGAATATCGACTGGCAGGGCGACGGTTTCATCGACCAGGCAAAGGCGGTGCTGGATCCCGCCCGTCCGGTGCTGGCTTATTGCCGGAGCGGCAAGCGGAGCGCGGCAGCCTCTTCCGCCCTCCAGAAAGCGGGATTCACCGTGTATAACCTACGGGGCGGCTTCCTGAGCTGGACCGAAGCCGGAAAGCGTGTCACGAAATATGAGGTGGAGACCTTCTGGACCGACGGCGGAAAGCCGGTCCGGATCACCCTCATCAAGCACGGCTCACTGGAGGTTGCCTACGAAGGCCTGTCCATCCAGATCGACCCGGTGGGCGAGTACGGCAAGCATACGGACTACGCGGTGGAGTTCCCCAAGGCCGATGTCATCCTGGTGACGCACGAGCACAAGGACCATTTCGAGCCCGTCACCATCGACATCCTCTCCGCGGAGGGTACCCGGCTGATCCTCAATGAGACCAGCCGCGCCCAGATCGGCAAGGGCGAGGCCATCGCGAACGGGCAGCGGACCGAACTTCCGGGTGGTATCGTCATGGATGCGGTCCCGGCCTACAACACCACGCCCGGCCGAGAAATGTTCCATCCCAAGGGAAACGGCAACGGCTATGTTCTTACCATTGACGGTCTCCGCATCTACATCGCCGGCGACACCGAAGACGTCCCCGAGATGGCGGACCTGAAAGACATCGACGTCGCCTTCCTTCCTGTGAACCAACCCTTTACGATGACTGTGGACCAGTGCGTCGCCGCCGCCAGGGCCATCGCCCCCAAGGTCCTCATCCCTTACCACTACAGCAAGACCGACCTCTCCGCCCTTCCGTCCCTCCTTCCCGGCCAGGACGTCCGCATCCGGCAGCTGCAGTAATTCTTCGAGGCGTTCGCGCGCTGCCATTGTTCGATTCCATCGATAAGTGATTCTTGCGTCCCATAATCCAGGACGCAAGAATCATTTTCGGCCTATTTTGATTTCTTCGTCCCATTCCTCGGGACGAAAGAATCACTTTGTCGGTTTTCCGTGCCGTGAAGCAACGTCTCCGGTGCATCCAACAGAGTCACTACTCGCTTATAGGGGATACCCATGACCCTCGCAAGCTGGCCAGCATGGGAAGAAAACCGGAATCGCAACTGTTTGAGCAATTCGGAGAGTTGGGCCTCCGAGAGTTCCTGTACTTCGTTTCTTTTGAATAGGG
>Ga0310697_10006070_pt1 | contig 11544 bp, 16 predicted proteins | sample 172DNAGHGlowgp2_FD_203883 | JGI IMG/M metagenome (GOLD analysis project Ga0310697, IMG submission 203883) | Sheep rumen microbial communities from Palmerston North, Manawatu-Wanganui, New Zealand - 1728 DNA GHGlow gp2 (v2) (version 2) | ecosystem: Host-associated > Mammals > Digestive system >... | reverse complement strand
GTTAGATTATCTAGTATAGTTAGAGAAGAATCTAAGTTAAAGAATATGATTTATGATTATTTTGAAAGCTCTAACTTAGTTGATTATACTGACACTATTAAATGGAGTATTACTAATGAAAAGTTAATTACTGATTCTAATTATAAGGTATATGAATTTGATGGAGTATACGATTGTATTAGTGATAATGATGATTGCATTAAGTTACAAAATAATAATAAAAAGTATGTTAATGGTTATGAATTTAAAATATATGGTACTTTTGTAGAAAAAGATAATACTTTGGAGTTAGTTGGTATATCTAAGACTATATGATAAATGATAAAATCCTTGAAAAAAGGATTTTTTATTTAAATAATGTTTTATATTTGTTATAATTAGTAAGGTGGTAAGTATGGATTTTTTAGATAAATTCGGAATAAATATTAAAAATAAAGATTTGTTATTAACGGCATTAACACATTCTTCATATTCTAATGAGCATAATGTAGATAATTATGAGAGATTAGAATTCTTAGGAGATGCTGTTCTTCAGATATTAATGAGTGAATACTTATATAATATGAAAGATTTATCTGAAGGAGAAATGAGTAAGACAAGAGCATCTTATGTTTGTGAAAGTGCTTGTTTAAAATATGAGGAATGTATTAATTATCGTCCTTATATTAGAGTTGGACATGGTCAAGTAGGAAATGTTAGTGATACGATTGTTGCTGATATTTTTGAGAGTATTATGGGATGTATTTATTTAGATCAAGGAATGGATGCTGCTAGAAGTCTATTTAATCAAGTAGTTATTCCTAGTGTTGAAAGTCATAGTATTTTCTTAGGAGATTATAAGAGTAAATTACAAGAATTAGTACAAACTGAGAAGAAATCTTTGGAGTATGTATTAGTTAACGAATCTGGACCTGCTCATGATAAAGTATTTGAAGTTGAAGTAAAGATTGATGATATTATTTATGGTAGAGGTGTAGGTAAGTCTAAAAAGGAAGCTGAACAAAAAGCAGCTATGGATGCGTATAGTAAACAAGCTAGTTTATAGGTGATGTATTATGTATTTGAAAGGAATAAGGGCAATAGGTTTTAAGTCTTTTGCTGACAAGGTAGAACTGGATATTAATAAAGGTATTACAGGAATAGTAGGACCTAATGGTAGTGGTAAAAGTAATGTTGTAGATGCCGTTAGATGGGTATTAGGCGAACAATCTATTAAAACTCTACGTGGGGATTCATCAATGACTGATGTTATTTTTGCCGGGTCTAAAACACGTAATGCTCAAACTAGAGCTAGTGTAAGTCTAATATTTGATAATACTGATCATTATTTAAATAGTGAATTTAATGAAATAGAGATTAAAAGAGTTGTTTATAAAACAGGAGAAAATGAATATTATATTAATAATACTAAGGTAAGACTTAAAGATATAACGGATTTATTCTTAGATAGTGGAGCTGGTAAAGAATCATTTAATATTATTGGTCAAGGGGAAATTGCTGATATTATTAGTAGTAAACCAGATGATAGAAGAGTTATCTTTGAAGAAGCTGCTGGAGTATTAAAATATAAAAAACGTAAAGAAGAATCTTTTAGAAAACTAGATAGAACTAATGAAAACTTAGAGAGAGTTAATATGTTAATAGATGAATTATTAGTTACATTAACTCCTTTAAAAGAGCAAAGTGAAAAAGCTAGAGTATATTTAGATTATAAGAAAGATTTAGAAAATATTGAAATAGCTTTAATAGCTAATGATATTACAGCATTAAATGAAGAATATAATGTATCTAAAGAAAAAATAGATAGTTTAAATAAAGAGTTAGAAAAATTAAGTTTATCTAATTCAACAGATACTTCTAAATTAGAAGAGTTAAAATTAGAGAATTTAAAACTTGATAGTGCTATTGAAGAGAAGAATAGTATTATTTATTCCTTAACTCAAGAAATAGCAGATTTAGAGAGTAAAAAGCAAATAACTGTTGAAAGACAGAAATATGAAGTATCAAGTGATAGATTACAAGATAATATTGTTAGTTTAAAAGAAGAGTTACATAATTTAACTTTAACTATTGATTCTGAAACTCAAGAATTGGAAAGTTTAAAGAAAGAATTAGAAACTAAACAATTAAAAGGTATGGAATTAATTAAAGTTAGTGAAGATAATAAAAAGAAACAAAATGAATTAAATAACAATATTAGTTTAATAAATAAAGAATTAATGAATTTAAATAATAAATTAGATATTTTAAATGATAATATGAGTAATGATACTAAGTTACCATATAGTGTTAGAAATGTCTTAAATAATATTAGGTTAAAAGGAATACATGGTGTATTAGGTAAATTAATTGATATACCTGAAAAGTATGTAGTTGCTATTGAAACTTCTTTGGGTGCTAATAGTAGTGTAATAGTTGTTGAAAATGAAAAGAGTGCTAAAGCAGCTATTGAGTACTTAAAAGAAAATAAATTAGGTAGAGCAACCTTCTTTCCATTATCTGTTATTAAAGCTAGAAATGTCTTTTATGAAGATTTAAATAAAGTTAAAGATGTAGATGGCTTTATAGGTACTGCTGATACGTTAGTTAAATATGATGATGTTTATAAAAATATTGTTATGAATCAATTAGGTAATGTTATTGTAGTTAATAATATAGATACTATGAATAATGTTGCTAAATTAACTGATTATAAATATAAAGTTGTTACTTTAGATGGAGAAGTTCAATATTCAGGTGGAGCTATTAATGGTGGTAGTGTAAAAACTGGTAATAGTTTATTAAATGAGAAATATGAAATAGAAAAATTAAAGAATGAAATTAAGAGTAAAAATGAAAAACTTCAAAAATATGAAAACGAATTAAAAGAATTAACTACTACTATGGATAAAGTTTCTAATGATTTAGAAATAAATCAAAGAGAAGTAGTTATTATGACTGAAACATATAATGTTAAGAGTAATAATTTAGAAAATTTACAAAATACATATGATAATAAAAATAATGAATTATCAGGTAATGAAAATATGGTAGAAAATACTTTAGATAAAGAATTAGAAAAAATACTTGATGATTATTATTTTAAAGTAGGTCTTAAAAATACTGCTGAAAAAGAATTAAGTGAATTTAAGAAAAAGAAATCTGATCTATCTTTAGATATTGCTGAATTAGAAAAGAAATATCGTGAAATGAATAGTCAAATGACTAATAAACAAAACGAATTAAAGTTAGAAGAAGTTAAAATTGGTAAAATGGATGTAAGATTAGATAATTTACTTTTAACACTTAGTGATAATTATAGTATGACTTATGAAAGAGCTAAAGAAAATTATGAATTAGATATAGATACTAATACAGCTAGAATTACAGTTAATAATCTTCGTAATAAGATTAAATCTTTAGGTGAAGTTAATACTGGTAGTATTTCTGAATATGAAAGATTAAATGAGAGATATACATTCTTATCAAATCAAAGAGATGATTTAGAAGTAAGTGTTACAGGTTTAATGAAAGTTATTGAAGAAATGGATGAAATAATGAAAGTTAAATTTGTAGAAACATTTGAAAAGATTAAAAATGAATTTAAAGTAGTATTCCAAAAATTATTTAAAGGTGGAGAAGGTATCTTAGAATTAACTAATCCTGATGATATATTAGGTACTGGTATTGAAATAAGCGCTATTCCTCCAGGAAAGAAGTTAAATTCTATTTCAGTATTATCTGGTGGTGAAAAAACATTAACTGCAATTGCTTTATTATTTGCAATATTAAATGTTAAACCAGTTCCATTTGTAATACTAGATGAAGTAGAAGCAGCACTAGATGAATCTAATGTAGATGGCTTTGGTAAATACTTATCTTCATGTAAGGAAAGAAGCCAGTTTATATTAATTACTCACAAAAAGAGAACAATGGAGTATGCAGATGCTTTATATGGTATTACAATGCAAGAATCAGGGGTTTCAAAATTGGTTTCAGTTAAACTTGAGGGATGATGCAATGGTAAAAAGTTTTAAATTAGAAAATGATGTTGGAATTGAAATTAAATATACTGTGTTAGGTATTACAGAAGTTGATGGCCGAAAAATGGTTGTTTATACAGATTATTTTCCTTCTGATAATGAACTAGGAATAAGACTAATTGCTGGAGAATTAATTAGTGATGATCCTTTTGAAATTAAGAAATTAAGAAAATCTGAACAAAAAGATATAATCGAAGATTTTAAAATAGAATTTATTAGTTCTGGATCTAAATTAAGAAAAAAGTCTACATAATTTATGTAGATTTTTATTTTGCTTAAATAATAATTATTTGCTATGTATTTAAATTATCTTTTTGATATTAATAATTTCTTTAAAAAGAACAAATGGTAGTTTTACTTATAAATAATAATATGGTATTTAAATATCGACATTATGTGACAGAGAAGAAATCTATTATATAAATGGTGATAATATGAAAAAGAAATTATTGGTTATCTTATTGGCTATAATAGTTGGTTTTTCTTTTTCTTATATTATGTATTTAAAACCTAAGAAAGATAATATAGTTTGGGTGGATGCTAAAGCTTTTCAGGTAGGAGTATTTTCTGGTTATGATAATGCTTTAAAATGTGCAGAAAGGAATAATGGTATTGTAATAGAAGATAATAATATGTATAGAGTATATATTTCTATATTAAGTAATGAAGAAGCTATTAAGTATCTATCTAATTACTATGATAGTAAAGGAATAAATTATTATATAAAGAATATTAAAGTAAATAGATTATTTATATGGAAAATTAAAAAATATGAAGACGATATTATAAAACATGATGATGCAATATACTTAGAAACTAATATTAATATTTTAAAAGAATACCAAGAGTATAAATGAGTTATTTAATAAGAGAATTACCAAATGATGAAAGACCAAGAGAAAGATTTATTAATTATGGTGTAGAAGCTTTAAGCAATGAAGAATTACTAAGTATATTAATTAGAACTGGTACTAAAAACAAATCAGTTAAAGATGTAAGTATGGAATTATTAAGAGAAGTATCCATAAATGATTTTGCTAATATCAATTATAATTATTTAAAAAATATAAAAGGAATTGGTTCAGTAAAAGCTATTACAATAATGTGTGCTATTGAATTCGGTAAAAGAGTATATAGTTTTAAAAACTTAATATACAAAATTAACAATAGTGATGATTTATTTTTATATGTTAAAGATGAAATGTCTAATAAGTTACAAGAAAGATTTATGGCTGTATTTTTAAATAATAAAGCTTATGTTATTGATCATAAGATAATATTTATGGGAACAGTTAATTATAGTTTAGTAATAGCTAGAGATGTTTTTAGAGAAGCTGTTAAAAGTAATGCTACATCTATGCTACTTGTTCATAATCATCCTGGTGGTAGTTTAGAACCTAGTTATGATGACATAGAAATTACGAGGAATTTTATTGAAATAGGCAAATTATTAGAGATACCTGTTATGGAACACATAATTGTGGGGAATAATAAATATTATAGTTTTAGAAATAATATGGGTGATCTCTTTGAAAAGAATAATAAACATTATTAAAGTATTTGTTGTATTACTTATTGTTATATTGATATATGGCTTAGGCTATATATATGATGTTAAATATAATAATAAAGATGTCATAGATAATAAAACTTTAATAGAAGAAAATAGAGCATTAAGAAATGAATTAAGTAGTATTAAAGAAATAGGTAATGAGCATTTAGTAACTAGAATAATATATCGTGATATATATAATTTCTATAAAGATATTATTATTGATAATAAAGATAATTTAATTGAAGAAGGAGACTTAGTAATTAATAAAGAAGGCTTAATAGGAGTAGTAGATAAAGTTATGGATGATAAAGCTTCTTTTAAATTAATTGATAGAAATTATCATGTATCAGTAAAAGTAAATGATACATATGGAGATTTATATAATGGATATGTTGTGTTACTTAATAAATATGAAAATATAAAAATAGGAGATGAAGTATTTACTTCGGGAATAGGTTATTTAAAAGGAGATATCTATGTAGGTAAGGTATCAGAACTTATATATGAAAAGAATACATCAGGTGTAAAATTAAAAATAAAACTAGCAGATAATAAAAATATTAATTATGTAGGGATTATTAGTAATAAATGACATATTTTATAATTGATTTAGTTATTTACATTTTTACACCTTTTAAAAGTTATTTGATATTAAAAAATATTAAATTTAAATATATAGATTTCTTAGTATTAGTAATCCTTTTATTTAGTAAATATTATCTAATAAATATTATTATTTATTTAACAGAATTAATGATTATTAAAGTTATAAAATTTTACTAATAACATATTCTTTAATAGGTGATATGATGATTAATAGTAAATTTTATCATAAGAAGAAAAGTAAAATAGGATTATATATAAATAATATATTAATATGTATTATTATATTACTATCTAGTTTAATAATATGTAACTATAGTAGTAATGTAAGAAGTTTTTATCAAAATAATATATTAAATAAAAATATTAGTTTTAATGATTTTAAAATGTTATATAACAAGATTAAAAGTGATGGAAAAGAGGAATTACTAGTTAGTAATAATACACCTCTTAATCTTGTTGAGAAAAGTGGAGATTCTTATATAGTTAATTATGAATCTGAACCGGTTTATTATTTAAAACCTGGTATTATAGTTTATATTGGAGAAAAAGATGATTTAGGTAATACGGTTATTGTTCAAGGTAATGATGGAGTAGATATATGGTATAGCAATGTGACTGATTTATCTAATAGTTTATATGACTATGTTAAAAGTAGTGATATATTAGGGAATGCTAAAGATGGTAAATTAGTTTTAACATTAGATAAAAACGGTACGTATTTAGATTATGAAGAATATATGGAAAATTGATTTTAGTACATATATTTTTATTTTACTTTTATTATTATCTGGTTTAATTAAAGATTTAATAGCAGTTAGTATTATTATATTAGTTCATGAACTAGGTCATATTTTTTTCTTTAAATTGTTTAAATATAAAATAAATAAAATAACTATATATCCATTCGGAGGAATTATCTTAGTAAGTAAAAAGATACATGAACGAATATATAAAGAGATACTATCTAGTAGTGGTGGTATTTTATTTCAGTTAATTTTGTTATTAATAATTAATTGTCTTTATAAGGACGGATATATTAGTAATTACTTTTATACATTATTTATTACATATAATAAGTATATTCTTTTTTTTAATATAATTCCTTTAATACCACTTGATGGTAGTAAGATATTATTAAGTATTTTTACAATGTTTTTTTCTTATAGAACTAGTTATGTTCTTATGATTATTAGTGGCATTATTAGTTATATCGTATTTTTACTTTATAATTACTTAAATCATTCATATGATTTAGTTATATATGTATTTTTATTTATTAATTTAGTAGTAGTATTAAAAAATTATAAATATATTATGAATAATTTTTATCTAGAAAGAATTATGTATGATCATTATTACAACAAAATAATATATCTAGATAAGTTTAAACATTTTAGGGTAGATAAATACTATTATGTAGGTGGAAAATGTGAAAAAAACTATTTGATTAATAGATATTAAAGTTGTATCATATTCATATTCAGGAGGGTTATGTATGGATAACTATTCTATTAAAAAGATAAGTAATGGTGAGTTTAAAGAAATAAGTAAAAAGTTTACTTTAAATGTCGATAGATATTGCTCTAATAAAGCAACTTTGTATTTTGATGTAGAAGGAGAAGAGAATCCTTTCTGTATGGATGTTAATATGTTCTTTTCTATAATGGTAGATCAAATACAAAAAGGTTTAATGGAATCATTTACATATAAAGATGGTTTAATTACAGTATCAACTAGAGATGGTAATACTATTAAGAATTATACATATGATTTTAATTGGGGTAAGTTCACTAATAATCTTAGGCACAGTGCTTTAGAAGAACTTAAAGTATTAGTATATAAAATAGCATCTATATATAAGAATAATCCTAATAGTGCCTATACAAGTACTCAAAAATATCTAAGATTAATAATGGATATTATGGATGGAGATAGACTTCCTAAAATAGAAGATAAAGAAGAGTTACTTAGAATATTTGAAGTATATAATTCTAGTAAAAAGACAATATTAGTTGTAATGCTTCAAAATGCCGTATTCTATGATGATAATGGAAAGGTTTTAGATTATGGTAAACATTTAAGAGCAAGAAGACTAAATGCTATTAAATATGATGTTTTACAACAAATGGAATTAAAAATGATTATGTTTGCAGTAAGTAATGATGCTTTAGAAATGTATCAAGAATATGTAGGTAATACATATGTACCAAGAATAGAAATACAATATAAATATGTAGATCAAGATGGAAATGAAGTAGCTCCACCAGTAGAAGGAGTAGAAGCAGGTACTTTGTTATCAGCAGGAAAAGAAGTACTTAAAAATACGGCTAAATCACTTAAAAAGACTATTAGTAAAGGTTTAGATAACTTAAGTGATAAATTACATGATAGAAGAAGAGCTAAATAGCTCTTTTTTGTTTTGTGCCGTTTATTCACGTAATAATTAGTATTTTTTATGATATTTTATATTTGAGGTGATAAATGTGAAAAAAAGAATTGTTTTGCTAGTTATTATGTTACTACTTATAATTGTTATGACTTTTAAAAATATGACAAAGAATAATTTATTGCTTTATGATTATCTTCTCTATATTAAAGATAATGGTAATTCTGATTTTTCTAATTATACTAGCAGTGAAATTAAAAACTATAAAAAAATCTGTGAGAAGAATAATAAAATATTATTATTTATAGAAGCTAATGACAAGGATAGCTTTTACTTTCCGATTCATAATAGAGATGGTATTTATTATTTAGTAACACCAAAGGAAGGACAAGTGATTTATAATGAAAAATATTGTGATTAATATTGTATGTATTGTGTCTTCTTTGGTTTTAATTGGTTTAGTAATTATCTATAATCACAAATATGAGTTAACTGACGAAAAAGTAATTCAATTAACTAATAGTATATTAGAAATAAATGGTTTCGATGAGAAAATTAATAATGATAGTAATCTAAAATTAGAATGTCATAGTGGTTATCGTTATGTTTATTCATTTGACTACGTAGTTGATAAAAATTTTGAATCAAATAGATATGTAATTGGTTTTATGTACGATACGAAAAATGGTAATTCTTATTATAATTACTTTAATCCATTAGGAATAATTGATGATAAATGCATAAACACTATAGATAATGGAACTGGGGAGACTGACTAATATGTTTCAAAATGATTTTGCGACTTTTTTATTAGAATTAAGAAAAAAGAATAATATAAGTCAACAAGAATTAGCAGATAGATTGTATGTTGATAGAAGCTTAATTAGTAAATGGGAAAATGGTAAATTGTTACCAGATGTTAAATATTTTGATTCTTTATGTAATATATTTAATATTTCTCTTACCGAACTATTGAGTTGTAAAATTGGTTCAAAAGAAGATGAAGTTGTAATCAATTATATAAAGAACAATAATAAAAAGAAGAATGTTTTAAAAAAGTCATTAATTATTTCTGTATTACTTGTTTTTGTTATAAGTTTTATCTTCTTATTTTATTATTTCACAAATAATTACAATAAAGTTAATGTATATCGTATAGATTGTATTTATGATGATTTTGAAATAAAAGATGGATTATTGATTATAGCTGGAGATAATACATATTTAAAAATTGGAAGTATTAGAAGTTTAAGTTTTGATTCTTTTGGAGAAGAAATTCAAGATATTAAGATATACAATGAAGATGATTTGCTGTATCAAGGAAATAGTAAGAAAGTAGTTAATGATATAAAAATAACAAAAGATAATATTTATGATATCTATATAGAAATTAATGATATTAAATATCCATTAAATTTTATTAATGTATATTCTAATAAAAAAATTATTTATAGTTGATAAATAGTAAGAGCTAAATAGCTCTTTTTTGTTTGACTTATTGGGGTTTTATTGTTATAATTATAGACGTTTTGAAGGAGCTTTCCTCAAAAACCGCACTGAAAAGGTAAAAAGAGCTTATGCCACCTTAAGGGCGCGTCTTAAATTTTATAAGGAGGTATGAAGATGAAAGCTATATTTGTAACTGGTGGAAAACAATATTATGTTTCTGAAGGCGATACTATCTATGTTGAAAAATTAGATGCTGAAGTAGGTAAAGATGTTGAATTTACTGAAGTATTATATGTAGATGGAAAAGCTGGTAATCCAGTTGTTGACGGTGCAAAAGTTGTATGTTCTGTTGAAAAACAAGGAAAGAATAAGAAAATTAGAATTTTCACTTACAAGAACAAAACTAGATCATCTAGAAAGACTAGAGGTCATAGACAACCATATACTAAGTTAACTGTTAAGAAAATTGTTAAATAAAAATGATTAAAGTTAATTTTAAAAAGAGTAATGGTAAAACATATGAAGTCGTTATAAAAGGACATGCTAATTATGCAGAGATGGGACAAGATATTGTTTGTTCTGCTGTTAGTACAATGGCTATTACAACAGTTAATGCTATTATGTCTTTAGAAGAAACGATTGATGCTAGTGAAAAGTCTGGTTTACTTGTAATCAGAACATTAAAAGATACTGAGGTTAATCAAAAGTTACTTTCTAACTTAGAAAGAATGCTAAATGAATTAAGTGAACAGTATCCAAAAAATATTGAGATTAGAAATGAGGATTAGAATATGAATTTTATGAAGTTAAATATCCAATTATTCGCTCACGTTAAAGCTCAAGGTTCTACTCAAAATGGTAGAGATTCAAGAGGTCGTAGATTAGGTGCTAAAGCAGCTGATGGCCAAACTGTATCTGCAGGTAGTATTTTATACCGTCAAAGAGGAACTAAGATTTATCCAGGAGTAAATGTTGGAATGGGTAAAGACCACACTTTATTTGCTAAAGTTTCTGGCGTAGTTAAATTTGAAAGACTAGGTAGAGACAAGAAAAAAGTTAGTGTTTACGAAGCTTAGTAATTAAGACCTATAATTAGGTCTTTTATTTTGGTATAATATTTGTGAAAATAAAGAATGTATGATAAAATACGTATCGATTTGAACGAGGTGATATTATGTTCGTTGATGAAGTTATAGTAAAATTAATAGCTGGTCGTGGTGGAGATGGATGTACTTCTTTTAGAAGAGAGAAATGTGTTCCACTTGGAGGACCAGATGGTGGTAATGGCGGTAAAGGTGCTGACATTATTTTTAAAGTGGAAAAAGGTTTAAAAACTTTAGTTGATTTAAAATTTGCTAAACAAATAAAAGGTGATAAAGGAGTTAATGGTAAAGGTAGCAATAGACATGGCGCTAATGCTGAAGATGTTATTATTAAAGTACCAGAAGGAACTACTTTAATAGATCAAGATACTGGTTTAGTAATAGTTGATTTAATTAAAGATGGAGATGAATATGTTGTTTGCC
>Ga0310697_10006067_pt1 | contig 11548 bp, 14 predicted proteins | sample 172DNAGHGlowgp2_FD_203883 | JGI IMG/M metagenome (GOLD analysis project Ga0310697, IMG submission 203883) | Sheep rumen microbial communities from Palmerston North, Manawatu-Wanganui, New Zealand - 1728 DNA GHGlow gp2 (v2) (version 2) | ecosystem: Host-associated > Mammals > Digestive system >... | reverse complement strand
TTAGACTTTCCGTATTTAGTTCTGCTGGGTTCCGGTAAGGAACCCTTTTTAGGCTTATAGAGAAAGTTTTGTGTCGTTCTGATATAATACTCAAGGTAGACATTTCATTCGACCAGGCGGCGCCCTAGTTATCTCTACCGCCGCCCTATCAAAAGACCTTTACAACACCCTTGAAAAATTTCTTAAGGACCTAAAAAATCCAGTAGCTTTTGATATATTAAACTGTTGATGTGAAACTTAAATTATAGGAGGACAAAGTTATGTTGAATGACGTTAATACTAAATCACAGGTAACCGTAAAAAGTGCTGGCTGCATATCATGGGCTTGGCTTTTGCAGATGGTGTTCATTCTTTTGAAGGCCATAGGAGTAACTAACGTGGCTACTTGGGCATGGGCACAGGTATTCATACCAGCCTATGTAATTGTAGGGTTCTACGTACTTATTATTCTCATTTCGTTTATCATATCACTATTTTCAAATCGATACTAATAAAGGGTCTGTCTTGGCCCTTTCTACTAAATATACCATACCATGAATGAGGGAAAAGATGCACAGTCGCTATATGACTGTACTGAAGTATTATGAGAAAGCAATGAAGGTTATCAGTAACCTTGATGTACCTAACACTAAAAATATAAGAATGACCACTGAGGTATACTCAGGGCGCATAGAAGCAGGTGCGGCTTATGCCAATCAGTGGATTGATGCTGTGTCTAGAGCTACTAATGTTCAGTGGACTAGACATTGGTGGGCTAAGGTGCTTCTGTTTTTGTCACCATACAGACATGAATGGCGCCAATTCTTTGGCCAGTTCAATGCCTGTGCAGCAGACATAATTGGAACGATGCAACAGTACTACGATGAAGCTGATGAAAAGACCTTCTTGCCAGCAAAGAAACTAGGATTTTAATATGGAACAAGGAATATTACATTTCAGAGACGTTGAGAACCTATTTAAAGAGATAAATGGTATAAAAGGAGCCATATACATAACAGACAAGAATGTGTACCACTTTTACAAGCAGTACTTTGATGATGACAACACTATACTAGTCAAAGGCGGTGAGTCTTCAAAGAGCCTGAGTGTGGTTTCAGACGTATGTGACATTTTGCTTAGCAAGGGTGCTAATCGTAACACCTTTATAGTTGGCATTGGAGGCGGGGTCATAACAGACCTTACTGGCTTCATAGCTTCAATCTTCATGCGTGGTGTCAAGTTTGGCTTCGTCAGCACTACTCTGCTTGGCATGGTAGATGCTTCAATAGGTGGCAAGAATGGTGTCAATCTAGGTGGCTACAAGAACATCATAGGCAATATAAATAAGCCTGAGTTCATATACTGGTCAGATGCCTTTCTAAAGACTCTGCCAAGAGAAGAGCTCTACAATGGCATGGGTGAGGTTGCTAAGTATGCTGTTGGCTTTGACCAACGTCTGTTCAAGATACTATACGACCTTGATATAGACAACTCTAATCTGAGCAATATGATAGCAATGTGCCAATACACAAAGGTGGACATAGTCAACCAAGACCTTAGAGAAACTGGCATAAGAAAGCTTCTAAATCTTGGACACACAATTGCACATGCTATTGAGAAAGGAACTGGATTCAGCATAAAGCATGGACAGGCTGTAATGATTGGCCTCAAAGAGATTGCTAGATACAGTCATGAGCACTATGGATTGTCCTCAGACCAACTAGAGGAGATTAACTATGTGATAGACAAATACTTAACTGAAAAGTATGATGAGAGTCTAATCAGGGATGTGATAGGGTATGTTGATGTTGACAAGAAGTCTTGTGGCGACAATAAGCTAGACCTGATTGTAGTTGACAGGATTGGCCATTGCAAAATAGCTAATACTGACTTAGATGACCTAAAGTCGTTCTTTAAATAAACCTGCTTTTTTCCTATAAAAATTTGAAGGCATTTATATATTAAATGTGATAAAAATATACTAAATTATGAATCTATACAAAGTTGGATGTAATTTTGATTGGAAGCTTCTTGATTCCATCAAAGAGTTGAATGAAAAGTATAAAGGTAAGGCTCAAGTGGTTGAGTTGTTTGGTTCAGATGCTTCACATGAAGAGGTCACAGCACGCCCAGGCTGGAGATTGCCAAACATTGACAAGAACTTTTTTGAATCATATATAAGAAAAGCTAATGAGATTGGGTTGAAGTTCAACTACACAATGAACTCTATACAGCCATACGGCAGCAAGATAAACATGCTGGCTCACAAGTCTGAGATACAGAACTATGTCAAGTGGTTGGAAGAGATTGGTGTGTATAGAATAACTATAGCGAACCCAATGATGGCTATGTTCATCAGAGAGGTGTCTAATATAGAGCTAGAGATAAGTTGCATATCACATATTGATACAGTGACCCAACTCAAGTACTTCCATGAGACATTTGGAATAAACAAATTCTGTTGCTCTATACTAAAGAATAGAAACAAAGAGTTCTTGACTAGGGCTGCTAAGTACTGCAATGACAATGGATTGATTCTTGAGCTGTTGGCTAATGAGTTCTGTGGGGTAGCTGGTGTTGATGCAAATGGCAATCCATACGCAACACATTGTGCTTATCGTGACTCATGCTATCTTTGCCATGCAACCAACAGGACTAAGTTTGAGTCAATGGAATACAATAACTATCCAATGAACTTCTGCATGTGTGCACGCAACTCAACTCCAGAGGCCTGGCTTCGCATGAGATGGATTAGACCAGAAGACCAAAAGCTTTATAACAAAATAGGTATAAACTACTTTAAAGTGAGTGGCAGAACGGGTTCAACTGAATATCTGACTGAGATACTTGAAGCTTACATGGCAGAAGACTTTGATGGCAACTTGTTGAGACTTTGGAAACCACTTGAGACCATTTTCAATGGTGAAGCAGAATCAAGCCACAAGCACTCTGTATACATCTCTAACAAGTCACTTGATGGGTTCTTAGACAAGTGGTTTGAAGGTGATGGCTGGGAATGTGAGAACCACATGTGTGGTGATGACTGCAAGTATTGCTATGAGTTTACTAAAAAACATATAACACATGAAAGTGAATAATTATGAGAATATAATCGCTGGTCCCTGTTCAGTTGAGTCTAGGGACCAATTTCTATTGACTGTAGGGCAACTTCGAGCATTAGGCATAAATAATATCAGAGGTGGTGTTTGGAAGCCTAGGACTAAGCCAGGCGGCTTTGAGGGACTTGGTGAGAAGGCCTTTGACTTTGTTGAAGAAGCAAAGATATCAGATAGCATGTTCTGTGAAGTAGCTAATGCTAAGCAGCTCGAGATTGCATTGTCACATGGTGTCAAAGGCATTTGGATAGGTGCTAGAACGACAGTAGACCCATTTGCTGTCCAAGAAGTTGCAGATGGACTTAGAGAAGCTGGGTGCAAGGACTTGATTGTTGGTGTGAAGAACCCAGTCTGCCCAGACCTAGACCTTTGGGAAGGTGCAATCCAGAGAATCCAGAATGCTGGCATACCAATGGAGAACATAATAGCAATCTTCAGAGGGTTCAAGACATATAGCAACTCAAAGTACCGCAATGAGCCTATTTGGAGAATCCCATTGGAGCTCAAGTCTAGAATGCCAGAGCTCAAGATGTACATAGACCCATCCCACATAGCTGGCAAGAGAGAGTATGTTGAAGAGATACTTAATGTAGCTTTCAATGTATATGACTACGATGGTGCTATAGTAGAGTGCCACTGCAACCCAAATGAAGCTTGGACTGATGCTAAGCAGCAACTAGAGCCAAAGGAACTTGTAGAGATGCTTGATAGAGTTCATGCTAAAGTGGTTGAAGAGAACAGTAGCACTAGTGAGCAGAAGTTGAAGCACTTCAGAGACGAGATAGATGAGATTGACAATGACATAATCAATTGTCTTGCAAAGAGACTTCAGGTATCTAAAGAGATTGGCAAGTGCAAGAGCGAGAGCCACATGAAGGTCTACCAAAAAGACCGTTGGCAAGAAGTGATAAGCAAGGTCGCTGCAAAGGCCAGAGACTTAGGCATCGATGAGGACTACTTGCTTGACATTTGGGAGATAATTCATGAGAAGTCAATAGAAGAACAAAAGTAGTGAGCATGAGAACTTCAAAAGACCTAGCCAAGATTCTTGATGGTAAAGATGTCCTGTATGTACCCATAGTGTCTTGTATTGATAGAGACACTAATGAGTACAACTTGGCGGCAGATGGCAATGTGAATAGGTTCATAACCACATTCAGCAAGTGCAATACATACAAGAGCTTGACAATAGTATTGCCAAGAAAGCATAAGAAAGATTCAGAAAACATAATAGAGTCATTTGTAAGTGACAATAAGGCTAGCATAGTTTGGGTGGACAACTTTGGAATTCATGCAAAAGACCAAAGATTGAATGATGATGTAATCGAAGCAATTTATAATAGTGTAATAGATAAGAGCTTCGATGTAAGCATTGTGGAGAGCCAGAGACTAGCCTTGAGAATGGACTATGAGACTAACATTTGGTGGAACGTTGTAAGTGAGACTGACAAGAAGACTAGAGACTTCTTGCAAGGGTATACTGAACTTAATGATGAGGTGATTAGATACGTCGACTATATGATAATTTCTTCACCAGACCAATGTGAATTCTATCATACATTTGAATATAAATTAATATATATTGATGAGCTTATAGATAGGTCATTGAAGTACTTTGACTATGAGGTCGATGAGGCTACTTTAGAAGCACTTAAGGATTATGATGGTAAGATATTCTACTTGCCATTCAGATTGACTGACCAAGGGTACATGTTTGACAAAGTTCTAGAATATATAAAGAAGTATGGTGGTGAGAATTGCTTGGTGCTCTATTCAGACCCAAACAAGAGCAATGTAATCACTAAGCTAGACGACCCAATAAAGGATAGGTTCAGACTAGTCTCAGTTGAGAGACCGACATACTATACCATACTAGATAAGGTGAAGGCAACGATATTGTATTTCGAAGACTTAGAATTTATAAATCATGCAGCTATTCATGAGTTTTTAAGTGCAACTTGTATATGCAATGTAATCCTCTATCGTCAGTTCAAAAACCCGTATGGTGTAAACGCATGTGAACGAGTTAAGATAATAGATAAGATTTAAGATATGAAGAAACTAGTAGTTGTTGAGGGATTTGATAGATGTGGCAAGGACACTTTGCTAGATGACTTGAAGAACCAAGACACAAATTTCTATGTGTACATTGAGCCATTGGTGGACCTCCCAAAATATGACAAAGAACAAGGTGACTTCTTGGTGTGGTTGAACCAATTCATATCACGCCAAGTAAGAGAGTTGAACAAGCTTTTCAAGACCTATGACACAGTAGTCATGTGCCGATTGGTAGTATCCGATGAGGTATATAGTACGATGTTCAATAGAGAGCACACCGTAGTGAAGTACCTTAGCCAAATTGAGTGCGATGAGATATGCAACTATTGCATGCTGTTCAAAGACTATGATGAGTACTTGAAGAGACTCGCACTTATTGGTGACATGAACATTCAATATGACAGGACTGAGTTCGATAGGATTAACGAATTGTATATCAATATTTTAAGTAAATTTCCTAGTACAATTAAATATATTTATTCAGACACTTCAAGAGAAGATGTTGTTAAGCACTTCAAAGACTACATAAATAAAATCACACAATAATAATGAATATCAATGAAAGAATCTCTATTGCTAATAGAGTATTTAATGACATTATTGAATCTAAAGAACTTACAGAACTTATGAACCAATACTTGACTGGTGACTTGCCAAGAATCATATTCAGTGGTGTAGGCAAGAACTGGTACATTTGTGAAAAGATTGTAAAGACTTATCTCTCACTTGGAATCCATGCTGAAGCCTTAGACTGTGTTCACGCGCTTCATGGTGACCTAGGTATGCTTATGGGTGAAGATGAGAAGCTCCTTATATTCGTATCTAAGTCTGGTACAACTGAAGAGCTCAAGAGACTTGTAAGAATTGTATTTGAGCTCAAAGAAAAGGGCATTATAAAGAACACAAGAGTAGTTGGATTCTATCTTAACAAGCGTGAGAACATTGAGCTCGCAGACCAATATGACAACCTCATCTTGTTGCCAGATTGGATTAGCTATAAAGAATTCCCAGAGTTCGACTCAAGAAATATTGTGCCAACCTTGTCCATAAACACAATGCAGATGGTGCTTGATTGCTTCGGAATAGAGCTTTTTGAAGCTAGACCGAACCTCGTAGACAACTATGTCTACAACCATCTTGGTGGTAACAATGGAAAAATTCTTGGCTCAAAGAATATTGTAAACACTCTTTAATATATTAATAAGTGATATGAACGTTATAATTGTTGCAGGTGGTAATGGAACGAGATTCAACACCTTAAGTGTATTTCCTAAGGTGTTGCTTCCTTTTGTTGAGTCAAACTCAATATTAGAGCGAGATATTAAGGTATTTGGCAGTCATGTGCACTTGATAATGAACAGCAAGTTCTATGATATGACAAAGAACTATCTTGACATAAATGGCTTGTCAGACAAGATAACTCTGTATAGGTCAGAGAATACGAATGGCTCATACAACTCTATAAAGTATTGTATGGAAACCTATGAAGGCTTTCCTAAAGAAGATGTCTTGTTTGTTTGGTCTGACTTGATTTTGAATGAGGCACCGAATGTAGATGTTAACACAATATTCACTTGTAGTGGCAAATATAGGTATGCTTTTGATGGCATCTCAATAAGCCCTTGCAAGGACTATGATGGCAACGTCCCAGGTGTGTACTTCATAAAAGACCTTAATAGAGTATTCTTATATAAGTTGGACGAAATGACCAACTTCGATTTGGTAGATGCAATCAAGATGTCTGGCGAGAAGTTCAACAAGAGTGATTTGAATGACATAATAGAGCTTCGTGACTATGACACTTATGTGGACATGAACAAGGACTATAGCAATTCAGAGCTGCATACAAGATTCTTCAATTCATTGACAGTGGAGCCTGATGGCAAGCTCAAGAAGCAGGCTATTGACCCTAAGTACTTTGACATAATAGAAAAAGAGTTCAAGTGGTACAAGTATGGGTATGAGAACATAAAGGACTTTGACAGGGTAGTGCCAAGCATTGACTTAGACTCATTCAAAGACTATTCATTCAAGATGGAGTTCTTGAAGAACTACATTCCATTGTACAAGTATCTCAAGTCGACTGATGACAAGGCTAAGGCTCAGCAACTGTATAGCAACATACATAAGTTCTTAGACATATTGCATTCAACTAGCATAGAAGTCTCTAAAGAGACTTTTGCCGCAGACCTGAAAGTTGAAGTAGTTGACAAGGTCATAAAGCGATGCGAGTCAATAAAGCACTTCTTGCTAGAGTACGACAGAGATGAGTTGGTCAAGGTGCTTGACAAGGCTTATAAGTATTTGCTAGGTCTTGAAGGTGACAAGGTTAGGTATAGCTTTACACATGGTGACATAAATGGCTCTAACATGATGGTCAACAAAGACAATCTAGATGTTCGCTTGATAGACCCAAGAGGCTACTTTGGAAATACAAAACTGTATGGATGGCCAAGATATGAATATGCAAAGCTGCTATATTGCTTGTACGGGTACGATGACTTCAACAATAACACTCAAATATATAAGAGAGATTGGCCAAAGAAATTTTGGTGTGCTGATGACATAGAGTTCTTGAATACGCCAGACCTTAAAATTTTGGTAGGAATTATATATATTGCTTTAGCCGGTTATATTTCCCAAGATATAATGAAGGCAAACATTGCTTATGAATACGGTTTGAAGATGCTAAAAGAGGAATTAGAATATGTTTAATACAAGAGAAGACAGACGCAAAGCAATAGAAGCTTTGAATAGTTACTCAGACCTTAATGAGTACCTTTTGAGAAGAACTAGTGACAAGTTCAAGAAATTGAGAAAGCTCATTGTAGCTGACTGTGATGGCATCCTGTCAACGAATGAGTCGATGTACACCAAAGATGGCAAGGTGATGAAGTCCTATGGATGCTATGACAAGGAAATGATAAGACTGCTCGAGCAAGCTGGTTGGTCATTCGTATTTGTGTCAGCTGACAAGGCTGGATTTGAAATAACTAAGGCACGTTGCATTGACATAAAAGAGGTACTCTTGTTTGCTAATGCAGAAGAGCGTAAGAACTATATTGATAAAGTACGTTCAGAATATGACTTTATAGTATTTGTTGGTGACTCATTGTCTGACATACCATCTCTCGCTGCAGCCGACTACTCAGGTACCGTAGCAACAGCCCCAGAAGAAGTTCAAATGTTCTGTGACTACGTGTCATCATTGAAAGGTGGCTATGGTGGCTTTGCAGATATAATTTGGAGACTTCATAATCTTATTCAGAAAGAATATAGATACAAGCAAGAATGAGACTATACGTAATTGGCTTCCCAGGCTGTGGCAAGTCAACTTTTGCTAAGCACTTGTCAAGCCTTTACCAAGTGCCTGTGATAGACACCGATGAAGAGATTGAGCAGTGCTGCAAAATGACTATTGATGAAATTTTTGCTAAGTACGGTGAAGACCAATTCAGAGAGATTGAGAGTGAGGTCTTGAGAAGTCTTAGTGATACTGATGCAATAGTCTCAGTTGGTGGTGGCACCCCATGCTTCAACAACAACATAGACTATATGCTAGAGACTGGTCTAGTGGTCTGGCTAGACACTCCAATCAATACCATCATAAGTCGTCTTGACATGACTGAGATAGAGAAGAGGCCCAAGTTCATGGCAGCCTATGAAAAAAACCAGTTGCATGAATATATTAGTAATGAGTATAAGAAAAGAAAATCATTTTATAAAAAAGCTAATATAAAGATAGACAATGAAGAAGATTTTGATTATAAATGGGCCGAACTTGAACCTCTTAGGCACTAGAGAGCCTTCAATATATGGTGGCAGCTCTTTTGAGTCATACTTCAATCGAGCCAAAGAGAGCTTTGCAAATGACCTTAGTCTGAGCACTAAGCAATCGAACCATGAAGGTGACATAGTCGACTTCATACAGCAAGCAATGAGAGATGGGATTGATGGCATTGTGCTCAATGCTGGTGCTTACACTCATACTTCAATAGCAATTCGTGATGCTATATCTGCTTGCAACATACCAGTGGTTGAGGTCCATATATCTAACATATTCAAGAGAGAAGAGTTCCGCCACAAGTCATTCTTGAGTGGCGTCTGTGTAGGCATCATAAGTGGCTTTGGACTAGAGAGCTACACAATGGCTTTGAACTATTTCAATACAAAGAACTGATATGGCAATACCTTATTCAAAAAGCTATGCCCAAAGGGCAATCTTATGCAGCATATTTTCAAAGAGGAAGACAAGACTGCACATGAGCTTTGAGAACACAAGCTCTGATGTCAAGTCTGCTTTGAGACTCTTGGTAGCCCTTAGAGTGCCATTTGAAATTCAAGATGAGTATATTGATGTAGATTCCACTAAGTTAGATGAGTCAATCCTAGAGCATGGATTTGAGTTCAACTGTGGTGAGTCTGGTACCTTGATAAGAATGCTGGCTACAATCCTATGTGAGTATGATGGCAAGTTCATTCTAGACGGCGATGGTTCATTGCTACATCGCAAGATGGATTCCATTGAGCCATACTTCAAACTAAGGAATGTGGACTTCTCTACAGACGCAGGTTTGGCGCCTATTGAAGTCTGTGGTAAGGACAGAAAGAATATCAGCCGACTGGAGATTGATGGCTCTGAGACGTCCCAGTATATCTCAGGCGCCATTATGGGAGCTTGCTTTGCTAATCAGCTTAGGAAAATATCTATCAAGAACTGTCCTTCATTTGAGTATGTGAAGACAACCGTAAAGGTGCTTCAGGACTTTGGCTATGATGTATCTATAGACAAGTCAGTAGTCACAGTCGGTCAGTCAAAGCCTCAAGCAAGTGACTTAAGCGTTCAGATAGAGTTAGATTGGAGCAGCTTGGCAGCCTACCTTTGCATGCAATGTGCACTTAGAAAGGACTATATAGCAATTGGCAAGGCCGACTTGAGCTCAACTCAGTGTGACAAGCGCATAATAGACTTGTTGCACAATTGGTATAGCTTAGTTGCCACTAGTCATGGTCTTGAGCTAAGAAAAATCTCTGACCTTGAACCATTTGAGTTTGACTGCACTGCCTCTCCAGACCTATTCCCAGTTCTTTGTGCTCTAGCTGCCACTATCGACAGTGGGTACTCTAGAATAAGAGGACTGAGTAGACTCGTGAACAAAGAGTCAGACCGAGGTATGGTGATGGCTCAAGAGCTTAAAAAATATGGTGCTTTTGTATATATTGAAGATGATGACATATATGTGAGAGGAAATGCTATACAAGATGCAGTATATGACTCACATAATGACCATCGAATAGCAATGGCTCTTTTAATCATTAGAAAATACTATGGTCTAGACATACCAGAGTGTGACAAATGTCTTGACAAGAGCTACCCAGATTTTATTAAAGATACTTGTGACTTATGAGCAACATTTACGGAAAGAACTTTGAAATAGAGATTTTTGGTGCTTCGCACTCCAAGTCTCTTGGGGTAACTATAAAGGGTGTCCCAACAGACTATGTCCCAAACATTAGCTTCATAAAAGAAGAGATAGGTCGTCGAAAGCCGAGCAACAAGTGGACCACCCCAAGACGTGAAGAGGATGAGCCAATAGTTGAGACAGGCAGTGATGGAAGCATAACCATCACATTTGAGAACAAGAACATAAATGACAATGACTATGACAAGTTCTTTGACACACCAAGACCATCACATGCTGACTATGTGCAAAAGAATCGTTACAGCAAAGAGGCACTATTGGGAGGTGGAATGGCTTCTGGTAGAATGACCTTGCCAATCGTTGCAGCAGGTGCAATAGCAAAAGACATTCTAAAGTCTAGATATAGCCCTAACATACAGTTCAAGGCAGATGTTGCAAGTGTTGGTGGCGAGTCTAGAGAGTCATTCATAACTCAATTTCTTGACTATTGCTACATAAACAAGGACTCTGTGGGCGCCTGCATAGAATGCACCGTCACCAATCCACCAAAGTTCATCGGTGAACCATTCTTCAATAGTGTTGAAAGTGAAATATCTAGACTAGCCTTCTCTATACCAGGCATAAAGGCTATTGAGTTTGGGGATGGAGTAGCTTGCTCAGCTAAGTTTGGTTCAGAACGCAATGACCCTATAGTGGATGAAGATGGAACAACTTCTTCAAATAATGAAGGTGGTATAAATGGAGGCATAACAAATGGCAATCCAATAGTCTTCAGAGTCCATGCTAAGCCAACACCATCAATTGGTATGGAGCAAGAGTCATTCAATTTCAAGACTGGCAAGATAGAGCGGTTTACTATTGGAGGCAGACATGACATTTGCTTTGCCCTTAGACTCCCAGTAGTGATTGAAAGCATAGCTGCCATCGCACTCGCTGAATTAGTAATTAAATAATATATATAGATATGAAATA
>Ga0310697_10006066_pt1 | contig 11550 bp, 12 predicted proteins | sample 172DNAGHGlowgp2_FD_203883 | JGI IMG/M metagenome (GOLD analysis project Ga0310697, IMG submission 203883) | Sheep rumen microbial communities from Palmerston North, Manawatu-Wanganui, New Zealand - 1728 DNA GHGlow gp2 (v2) (version 2) | ecosystem: Host-associated > Mammals > Digestive system >... | reverse complement strand
AGGCCCCGGGCGTCATCTACCGCCAGCCGGTGAGCGAGCCGCTGCAGACGGGCCTCAAGGCCATCGACGCGATGATTCCGATCGGCCGCGGCCAGCGCGAGCTCATCATCGGCGACCGCCAGACGGGGAAGACCGCCATCGCCATCGACACGATCATCAACCAGCGGCAGAACTTCCTGGACGGGAAGCCCGTGTACTGCATCTATGTGGCTGTGGGCCAGAAGGGTTCCACGGTGGCGAGCATCGTCAAGACGCTTCGGGAGCACGGGGCGATGGACTACACGGTCGTCGTCGCCGCCACGGCTGCCGATCCGGCCGCCCTGCAGTATTATGCGCCTTTCGCCGGCGCCGCCATCGGCGAGTTTTTCCGCGACACGGGACGCCATGCCCTCGTCGTGTATGACGACCTGTCGAAGCAGGCCGTCGCTTACCGCGAAGTTTCCCTGATTCTGAAACGCCCGTCCGGGCGTGAGGCCTATCCGGGCGATATCTTCTACCTGCACTCCCGTCTCCTGGAGCGGGCGGCGAAAATCATTGACCAGCAGGAGGTTGCCGAGCAGATGAATGACCTCCCGGAGGTTCTTCGCGGGAAAGTGCGCGGCGGCGGCTCCCTCACCGCCCTCCCGATCATCGAGACCCAGGCCGGCGACGTATCGGCCTATATCCCGACCAACGTCATCTCCATCACCGACGGACAGATCTACCTGGAGAGCGCCCTCTTCAACCAGGGTATCCGTCCGGCCATCAACGTGGGTATCAGCGTCTCCCGTGTGGGCGGCAGCGCCCAGGTGAAGTCCATGAAGAAGGTGGCCGGAACCCTCAAGATCGACCAGGCCCAATACAGCGAACTGGAGGCCTTCTCCAAGTTCTCCTCCGACATGGACAAGGTCACGGAGATGGCCCTGGACAAGGGACGCAAGAACAACCAACTCCTCATCCAGCCCCAGTACAGCCCGATGCCCGTGGGCGAACAGGTCGCCGTCCTCTACTGCGGCACGAACGCCCTCATGCGGGACATCCCGGTCGCCCGTATCCGCGAGTTCCAGGAACTCTTCCTGGACCGCCTCCGCGCTGCCCACAAGGACGATGTCATCGCCCCGCTGGCCGCCGGCAAGATGACCGACGAGATCGGCGAAATCATCCGCACCGAAGCCGCCGCGATCATCGCGGGAATGCAGTAGTAGTCTTTGTTTTGTCATTCCGAGCGAAGCGAAGGAATCTGTTACGCTTGTCACCATGCCATCCCTGAAGGAAATCAAAGGCCGAATCGCCTCCGTCAAGAGCACGCTGAAGATCACTTCCGCGATGAAGCTCGTCGCCTCCGCCAAACTCCGCAAGGCCCAGCAGGCCATCGAAGGCATGCGCCCGTATGAACGGAAGCTGCAGGAGATGCTGACTCGCCTGACCAGGCAGGCCGGTGGTTCCGGGGAGGGGCTTTCCGGCGTTTATGCCCGTTCGCGAAACGACGCGGAGGAAAGCGCCGCCCCCGGCCTGGAGGCATCGGCGGAAGAGCGCGTGGCCATCGTCGCTTTCGCCTCCAATTCCTCCCTTTGCGGCGCGTTCAATGCCAATGCCGTGCGGCTGGCCCTGGAGACAATCCGGTCTTGCGGGGATGCGCAGGTGACAGTCTATAGCGTCGGCCGCAAGATGGCCGAGGCGATGAAAAAGGTGGGCCACTCTTCCCCCGCGGACTTCCACGACCTGGCCGACAAGCCTTCCTACGCGGAGGCCGCCGCCCTGGCCGGGCAGCTGATGGAAGACTTCCGCACCGGAAGCATCGACCGCGTGGAACTCGTTTACAACCATTTCGTTTCCTCCGGCAAGCAGGTTCCCGTCCGGGAGACCTTCCTTCCGATGGAGATTTCTCCATGCGCTTCGCTTGGTCGAAATGACAATCCGTCCTCCCCTGTTCGAAATGACAGTGGCATTGTCATTCCGGGCGAAGCCGAGGAATCTGAAGCCGATTACATCCTGGAACCCTCGGCCCGGGAACTCCTCGAGGAACTCCTTCCCAAGTCCCTGAAGCTCAAGTTCTACACGGCCCTTCTGGACAGCAACGCCTCCGAGCACGCCGCCCGCACCGTCGCGATGCAGACGGCCACCGACAACGGCGAAGACCTCCTGCAGGAACTCACCCTCCAGTACAACAAATCCCGCCAGCAGAAGATCACGGCCGAAATCCTTGATCTTGCCGGCGGGAGTCAGAAGTAACGGGAATCAGTCCTGCACGCGATCCTGCTCCGGAACGAGGGCGAGGGCGCGCTCGAAGTCGGATTCATTGACCTTCACCTCGATGGCCTTCACGTAGCCGAGGGAAGGGTAGGAGGAGTCGGCGCCGAAGACGCCGGCGGGAATGCCGTTGTCGTTGAGCATGCCGGCGAGGATTTCGGCGGGCATCCTCTCGGAGAACTTGGCAACGGTCTTGAATTTTTGGGTGTCAGTCGTTTCCATGGTTTCTGAATTTGTGTTCGACAGCACTGACGACCCGGACCAGGTCACGGGAGAGGCCTTCCGCCTCGAATCCGCCCAGGACCGGGGTAAGAGTCACCCTGTCCTCCCACATCCGGGCGGCCCGGTTGAGCGGGGATGACAAGTGGAAAGAGAGAACGCCGTCCCGGTCGCTTTCCAGGACGTATCCGCGGATCTTGAGCGCCTCCACGATACCGTCCTTATACTCGGCAGGGTCACCGTTCAACTGGATTTTTCGTTTCTGGTACCCGAAGAAAGGATAGGCGAGGGACATGGCGGCGAAGGCGGCGAGGATCCACCAGACGGAACTCCAGCCGTGCTGGAAGGCGACGGCGATGTCCTTGGACACCATGCCGGTCCCCATCAGGACCGCGAGGATGGCGGCGAGCAGTAGCGTAATCTGGATGAAGTACTTGAGGGCGCGACGGAGGTAGGTCATTTCTGAAGGAGTTTACGGAGTCCGCGGACGGCATTGATGCCGATGGTGTACAGGTGGTTGTCCAGGGCGAACCGCTGGAAGGCGGAGAGGGCGATGCGCTGCGGCGTGTAGAAGGTCTGCACCTGTCCGAGGCTCTGCTGTACGGATTCGCCCTGCGAGGCGATCTGCTGCCTGCAACGCTGAAGCTCGGCGGTGAGATCGTCCAAGGTCTTGACTTCCAGGTATTTATTCTTTGGCTTCATCGTCCTGATTGAAAAACAGCCCGATAAACAAGGGGACGAAGGTATCGCGGAACAGGGTGTCCCGCTTCCTGATGAGGACCCAGAGCGCGATGCCCAGAAGGAGGGCCGTCCCGAGGGCTGCCCAGGCATAGCTTCCGATGAGTTCGCCCACCAGGATGATGAGCCCGAGGGAGAGCACCAGCACGAAAACCGTGGCCACGCCCAGGATGAGGATCATCCCCGAGAGCTTGGACAGGGAGACGGAAAGGCCCTTCGCCGCGTAGAGTTTTACTTCGTCCAGGCGAAGGTCCACATACTCCCGGGCTTTCCGGGAGAGGTCCTCGGCCGGCTGGGTAAAACTGCTCATTACGCGGGAGTCTGGTCGTCGGCTGCCGGCTCCGGGGTCTTGTCAACCGCCTCTTCAGCAGCCTTTTCAGCCTGCTTCAGGGCTTCTTCGAGACGGGCCAGCTGCTCTTCGAGCTTGGCGCGGGCATCTTCTTTGATGGCTCCGGCCCTCTCCTTGAGCGTTTCACCGAGGTTCTTGATGGTTTTCCGGGCTTCGGCGGTCTTTTCATCGACCTTGGTGCCGAGGCCTTCCAGGTCTTCCTTGAGGTCTTCGTAGCCGTTCTCGGCGGCCCGGCGGATGCGGGCGCGGGTCTTCCAACCCTTGTCGGGCGCATAGAGCATGCCGATCGCGGTGCCGGCGGCGAGACCTAAGAGGATGGAGAAGAATGATTTGGTTTTGGACATGGTGTAATGTGGTTTAAATCAGTTCCCGGATGATCTCGTCGGAGACGAAGAAATGGTCCTCGGGGATGCGGTAACGGTCCCCCTCGCGGACCAGGGCTCCGTTTTCTACGAGTGATCCGATGTCTTCCCTACTGCAATTTCCGTGCAGGAAGTCCGCCGGAATGCCTTTGTCGGTCCTCAGGGCGAGCATGATGGTTTCCACGCGCATGTCTTCGGGGGAAAGCGTTTCCGTTGTGGCCGTCCATCCGCGGAGCGTCTTGCTGTTCCAGGAGCGGGCGGAACCGCGGAAGGAATGCGCTCCGGGGCCGAATCCCGCATAGGAGCGCCGGGCCCAGTAGCCACCGTTGTGGACGGCTTCGAAGCCGGGTTTGGCGAAGTTGGAGATTTCGTAATGCCGATAGCCGGCCGCTGCCAGTTTCTGACAAAGGATGTCATATTGGCGGCGGCAGAGGGCGTCATCGGCCTCGGTGTAGCGCCCGTCGGCGACCATCCCGGCGAGGGCGCTCTCGCCCTCGACCGTCAGCTGGTAGCAGGAGATGTGCTCGGGGCCCAGGGTGACGGCCTCATCGACCGTGGCGGACCAGGCCTCGTCGGAGAGGTGGGAGATGCCGAAGATGAGGTCGATGCTCACGTTCCGGAATCCGGCTTCCCGGACGATCCGGAAGGCCTCGCGGGCACGGGCGGCATCGTGCCGGCGGTTCATCCACCTCAGGAGGGTGTCGTCGAAAGACTGGATGCCGATGCTGATGCGGTTGACACCCAGGGCTTGAAGGCTCTCGGCATAGCCCTTGCCGTGTTCCACGATGTCCTCCGGGTTCACTTCCATCGTGAATTCCCGGTAAGGCCCCCCGTGTCCGACCTCTTCCAGGGTGATGAGGATGCGGGACAAGACGGAAAGGGGCAGCACCGAAGGGGTGCCGCCGCCGAAATACAGGGTCTTGGGATCGTCGTCGATTTCACGCGCCCTGCGGCGGATTTCTCCGCAGAGCTCATCGGCATAGGGTTTGAAACAACCTTCGCGCTCTATCTCGGAGTAGAAGTCGCAGTACGTGCAGAATCGCTTGCAGAAGGGAACGTGGACGTAGATCATCTTACCGGAGCATGACTTCCGCGCGTCCCATCGGACCGCTGGTGGTGTAAGCTTCCACGGTGTAGATGCCCTTGACGAACTCGCCGACATCCTTGACATAGATGCTCATCTCCACTTCCTGGCCTTCGTAGTCCACTTCCCGGGAGGCGGTGGTGGCGATGGGCGTTCCGCCCACGGTGACGGTGGAGGAGGAGCCATTCTGGAGGACGTTCCCATGGGGATCCGTGACGCGGACATAGACGCGGACCGGGCCCCGTTCGGCGATTTCGTTCTCCACCAGGGAAAGCGTGGCGACGAGGTAGGTCACGCGGCTGGAACGGTCGGTCACCTTGTCGGAGCCGTTGTAGGCCGAAACGTGCAGGCCGCGGGCCTTGATGACGGCCCCGGCGGCCACCTGTCCGGAGAGGTTCTCCACCTGGCGGGTGAGGTTCTCATTGGCCCGGCGGCTCTCGGCGGCCTCCTGGCGCGCAGCGGCGGCGTCGGCCGTGAGCTTCTTGTTCAGGGTGTTCAGGGAATCGATCTGGACGATATAGCCGCGCATGATGGAGCGCAGGGTGCCGAGCTCCTTCTCGTACTGGCGGATCTTCGCGCGGTTCGTGGCCTCGGTCTTCGAAAGCTTTTCGATGAGCAGGGCTACCTGTTCGCGGGAGGTGTCCAGCTGGCTGTTGATGTTCTCATAGTCGGAACTGAGGTTGTCGAAATCGCTCTGCAGGTGCAGGAGCTGCTCGGTGAGTTCCGCCTTTTCGCCTTCCAGTTCATGGACAAGGCCGCTCTTCTGGCTCCAGATGTACGCCAGGGCGCCGGCCAGGGCCAGCGCGACGACGGCCAGGATGATGGTCGTCGACTTCAGGCCGCTATTGCGTTCTTTCCTTTCGCGCTCTTCGCGCTCGATTCTCTCGAGGGGATCTTCAGTCATCGTTGTTTTCGTTTTAAATCTGTGCAAATATATCTATATTTGTGAAAATAGTCAATAATCGTACCATGGAAAACATCTTTGCGCAGCGTGTGGAGGCCCTTCGTTCCCTGATGCGGGAAAGGGGCTGGGATGCGGTGATCCTGACGGGGAGCGATCCCCATGCGAGCGAATATCCGGCCCGCCGGTGGAAACAGGTCGAATGGGTGTCCGGTTTCACCGGAGAGGCAGGGGACCTGTGCATCACCCTGGACCACGCCGGCCTCTGGACCGACACGCGGTATTTTATCCAGGCGGTCAAGCAGCTCTCCGGGACGGGCATCGAACTGCACAAGATGCGTGTTCCCGAGCAAGTCCCTATCCCTCAGTGGCTTGCATCCCGGGGATTCGAGGAACCGGTTATCGCTGTGGACGGCCTGTGCCAGACGGTTTCCGCGATTGCCGGGCTTCGTCAGGCCTTCGAAATCCCGGTGACGGTCGTCTCCGTTCCGGACCTGCTTTCGCCCCTGTGGAAGGACCGTCCGGCGATTCCGTCAACGCCTGTCATCACCCTCGGGGAGGACTTGACGGGCGAATCCCGGGAGGCCAGGATCCATTGGCTCCGCAAGTGGATGATCGTCCAGGGGGTGGACGCTTTCCTGGTGACTGCCCTCGACGAGATTGCCTGGCTGCTGAATGTCCGCGGTTCCGACGTGGAATACAATCCGGTCGTGATTTCGTACCTGCTCGTGACCATGGAGCAGGTCTATTGGTTCGTGCGGAAGGACGCCTTCGCCGTTCCCGACGAGGAGACGCTGGCGAGTTTCGACGAACTGGCCGCCGACGAGGTCACCCTCTGCGACTACGAGGAGGCCGTCCTGGCGCTCTCCACGTATGTCCACAATGATGTGGACCGGATCTATGTGGACCCGGGCACGTTGAACATCCATATCCGTGAGGCTCTGAAGGAAGGGGACTATGATGTCGTGGAAGGCCTTTCGCCCATCCCGCTCAAAAAGTCCGTGAAGAATCCGGTGGAAATCGAAGGCATGCGGGAGGCGCATCTGGAGGACGGCCTTGCCGTGGAGAAGTTCCTCTACTGGCTGGAAGGCCAGGCCGGGCAGGTGGACGAGTGGCAGGCGGCCTGCAAGCTCCGGTCCCTCCGCGCAAAGATTCCCGGCTACCGGGGCGACAGTTTTGAGACCATATCGGCTTACGGCCCCGGCGCAGCCCTGCCGCACTATGTTACACCCCGTGAGAATGCGCCCGTCCTGGAGCCGCACGGGCTCTACCTCTGCGACTCCGGCGGGCAGTACCTGTTCGGCACGACGGACATCACCCGTACCGTGCCCATGGGCCCTTGTACGGCCCTGGAGAAGGAGGATTACACCCTGGTGATGAAATGCCACATCGACTTGTCCATGGCCGTCTTCCCCCAGGGGACCTGCGGCTGCCACCTGGACATCCTCGCCCGCAACGCCCTCTGGCAGAGCAAGCGGAACTTCGGCCACGGCACCGGCCACGGCGTGGGCTTCTTCCTCAATGTCCATGAAGGGCCGCAGGAGTTCCGGCAGAACTTCAACGCCTATCCGTATATCCCGGGCATCATCAACACGATCGAACCGGGCCTGTACCGGGAAGGCATGCACGGCGTGCGCCATGAGAACGTGGTCCTCGTGCGCGAAGACGGCACGAACGACTTCGGTACCTGGTACTCCTTCGAGACCCTTACCCTGTGCCACTACGATACCTCGGTCCTGGTCCGCGAGTTGATGACCCGGGAGGAGATCGCCTGGCTCAACGCCTACAACGAGCACGTGTACCGCACCCTCTCGCCCCGCCTCCCCGCGGAAATCGCCGCCTGGCTGCGCGAAAAGACGTTGCCGATGTAGGGGAGCCGACCCTTTGTGTCATTCCGAGGAGGGCTTTGCCCGACGAAGGAATCTCTCCCGAGGCGGCTGTCGAATGGAAGTGGTTATTTGTCAACGACTTACGTAAAGATGACTGCATCGAACGGAACAGTCACCTTTAAGTAATTTGTTCTCCTTCAACCATTTCCGTTTGACGCCTTTTTCAGCGGCATATGGAGAAATCTGGCAATTTGCTCATCCAAAGCAGCTGTTTGGGGTCTAAGTCGGAGAAAGAGGTCGAATTTCTCGTCCGTGGTCATGGACAGGATGTCGTGGATGTCTTCCACGATGCGGTTCTTGAGCAGGAATGAGCTCATCTTTTGGTAGGGCGCGTCGCTCTTGCCAATGAACATTTCATTGATGTCGTGCTCGCTGCCCGTTGTCGCATGCATGGACGTAATCATGTCTTCACCAGTATCAAAGAACCGGATCGCAGCCTTATAGTCAATGCAGTTATAGGTGGCGATGATAAAGTCCGTGAGTTGCAACCCCTCTTCCCTGGTCAGCGGTTTAAAAAGCCGGTCCAATTGCGTATAGTTCAAGGGCTTCCCGGCCTTGAACTGCGCTTTTACCTCTTTGACGGCCTTCTGGAGCGGCCATCGTGTGTCCCGGATGACCAGTTTCTTGGAGAAGGGATGATCTGACCAGGCATAGGCAAGGTAGTTCCACCGGTAATCCTCAGCCCTCTCCACCAGGCGCCGCTCCACGGGGTTGTTTCCGACATAGACCAGGTTCGTGCGGCCTTTCTTTTCTCCGAACTTCTGCGCCCAGCCATAGCGGCCCCGCAGGACATGCCCTTTGGTGCGGCATCGACCATTCCATTGGCGCGAAAAGAACGTATTGACCTCCCGCTTGAAGTTTCCCAGGTCGGCTTTGCTCTTTGCCCGGACGGAATCGTGGACATGGTCCGGCATCTGGCACAGGCTCAGCACCTGGATTCCGTGCTTTCGGGCCAGGACGCAATACGACGTGAAATAAACCAGATGGTCGCTGTAGGAATAGAAGAGTACGCCGTCATCGGCGCTCCGCTGGTAACAATGGGTCAAGATATCCTTGAAAAACTTCCGACGCTTCATATCTCGCAATACAAGGCAGAAAGGGCCTTCATGGGCGAATATCGGAAAGTTTTTTCTAAAAAGCAAAGAGGTGACCGCTGAATGGAATCACCTGGTTATCAGGTGTTTATGGAGAGGTGACTGCGCCGTTTTGCGCAGTCATCATTACATAAACGATTGATTGTTAGTGATTAACATTCGACGCTTTCTTCTTCAAGTCCTGCGCAATCCAAAGCACCCACTCGTCGATATTGTCAGTAAGTTCCGTAGGATAGGGCAAGTCAAGACGCACATCCGGGCTGATGCCCTCTTTGTCGATACCGCGGTCGGGCAGGCGGTGAGATACGGTCATGGGGATGGTGATAGTAATAGTGCTATAGGGGAGATTGACAGATCTGATGTTGGAGATGTCCAGGCATCCATAAGTATTTTCGCGACCGTAAATGGTGGTTCGTTTGCTGATTGCCCGAAGCGTCAAGGTCAATTGTTCTCCGGCACTTGCTACAGCGTTGTCGATAATCAGGGCCGCCGCAACCGGCCGTTCAGAAACGGAGGGTAATTCAATGAAAGTATCATCGACGAACGGCCACATGACGCGCTCCTTTTGCTTGTTCCGGAAAAGAGCGAGTCGTCTCATCCGGGGGAGATATTTTTTAAGGAAGTTGTAATTCTTTTTCGTGTAAAAGAAATCACTCCCATCCACATGGGCGGGGGTGTCGTACAATAACTCGAGATAGGGCTCAAAATAGTGGTCACTGCCGCCACCGTTTCCTCGAATGTCCAAAATCAGGAACCGGCAATCCGATTCTTGGAAATCTTGTACGGACTGGCTGATCCGTTGCTCGTCAGGGTCTCCGGAACAAGAAGGGAAACGGATCAGATAGGTCTCATCGTCAACTTTGCAAGACACTTTTCGGGGAGCATAGGGAAACAGGGAGGAATAATCGACATCGTATTTCCAGAGATTCGTTTGCTCAATGTAACACGTACGCAGATGCGGATTCTGAAACCAGGCCAGATAATGGCCGACAGCCTCGTAGTCCAGATACGCTTTGGCATCAACACTGTCCCGAAGGGCCGCTTTCATGAATTCGTATTCTGCTGATTCTTCTTCGGTCAGCAGAGGAAAGCCCGCATAATGGTATTCTACTTCGTGGATGGCGAAGTCGAGGTCGTCCGCGAAGCTCTTCGTGGAGGATTGCGGCGAGCATGAGAAAAGGGCCCAAATTAGGCACAAAAGGGCTGTCGAATGGATATGCTTGACAGTTATTATTGTACAAATAATTGATAATAAGGCGCTTCCATTCGACGGGCTCCTACGGATGTACGAGCGTCCCCACCTTTTCGCCCTTGATGAGCTTGGTGAGGTTGCCGGTGGCGTTCATGTCGAAGACGATGATGGGCATGTTGCCGTCGGAGCAGAGGGCATAAGCGGTCTGGTCCATCACTTTGAGGTGCTTGGAGATGGCCTCGTCAAAAGTGAGTTCGTCGTACTTCACGGCGGTGGGGTCCTTTTCCGGATCGGCGGTATAGACGCCATCGACGCGGGTGCCTTTCAGGAGGGCGTCGGCGCCGATTTCGAGGGCGCGGAGGGCGGCGCCGGAATCGGTGGTGAAGAAGGGGTTACCGGTGCCGCCGGCGATGAGGGCGACTCCGCCCCGTTCGAGGACTTTCACGGCGTCGTCACGCATGTAGTACTTCGCGACGGGCTCCATGGGCGTAGCCGTAAACACCTGGGCTTCAACGCCTTCGTCCCTGATGAACATGGATAGGGCGAGGGAGTTGATGACGGTGGCGAGCATGCCCATCTTGTCGCCGTCCACCCGGTCGAAGCCCTTGCCCACGCCCTGCAGACCGCGGAAGATGTTGCCGCCGCCGTTGACGATGGCGATCTGGAGGCCGGCTTTCGCGGCGGCCGCGATTTCTTTTGCGTAAGCGGACAGGCTGTCCGTATCCAGGCCCTTTCCGGCAGGGCCGCCGAGGCTTTCGCCGCTGAGTTTGAGGAGGACTCTCTTATACATGTCTAGAATGGATTCAGATTTGAAACAAAAGTATCGAAATATTATGAAACTTGCAAGAAAGACGTTATATTTGCATACTTATTGACTAACGCAACAACTAACTTATAATGGCTAATTTTCTGACCTCCTCCATCGGCAAGAAGTTCATCCAGAGCGTCAGCGGCGCTTTCCTGATCATCTTCCTGCTCCTGCACGGCACCATTAATTTCTTCTCCGTCATCGACTCCATGAAGGGTCAGTTCGGGAAGGTGGCTGAAGACGCCGTCCGTTTCTCCGAGGGCGACGGCTGGTTCCAGCTGGGCTGCGACTTCATGAGCACGCCGGTCATCGACATCATGGTCCCGATCCTGGCGCTGGGATTCCTCATCCACATCATCTACGGCATCTGGCTCTCCGTGGAAAACTACACCAAGCGTGGCGGCATCAAGCGCTATGAGGTGGCGTCCAAGGCGAAGAACGACAGCTGGTCCGCGAAGAACATGTTCGTCCTGGGCATCATCGTCCTGGGCTTCATCGCGTTCCACCTGACCCATTTCTGGGCCAAGATGCAGCTCCGCGAGTTCATGGGCGGTGAGGCCGAGAACCCTTACTACCTGCTGATCACCACCTTCAAGAACTGGTGGGTCCTCGCCCTGTACATCGTGTGGTTCTTCTTCATCTGGCTGCACCTGAACCATGGTTTCTGGTCCATGTTCCAGACCAT
>Ga0310697_10006065_pt1 | contig 11551 bp, 10 predicted proteins | sample 172DNAGHGlowgp2_FD_203883 | JGI IMG/M metagenome (GOLD analysis project Ga0310697, IMG submission 203883) | Sheep rumen microbial communities from Palmerston North, Manawatu-Wanganui, New Zealand - 1728 DNA GHGlow gp2 (v2) (version 2) | ecosystem: Host-associated > Mammals > Digestive system >... | reverse complement strand
ATATGTTGAAAGATTTCGGTATGGCGTGCCCCGCCACAGGTTTTGCGCTGGGCATTGAAAGAATTTTATCTGCGCGGGAATTTCAAGGCGTCGCTCAAATTTCACCGACTAAAAATTTTTATCTGAGTTACGCGGCGGGCGCACAAGATTTAGCAATTCGCAGGGCGGCTGAACTTCGCACGGCGGGTAAATTCGTTGAAGTTTCTTTCACGCCGCAGACAAAATCTGCCGCTGAAAAATCTTGCGCTGATAAAAATTGTATGGAGTTAATTTATTTAGAATGAGTGTTTTAAGTAGAATTTTGCAGTTCGTTCGGGCGATTACTGCGCGTGTCAGCGTGGAAGACGGCAAATATATTTCCGCGCACCTGAACGCCGATGAGCAGAAACTTTTTTTCTCAATGAGCGTGCCCGACCAAGTTCACAGCTTGCGCACCGCTTACACGATTGAACGGCTCGTCATTGAGGATAAACGCGGCGTCGACCGTGAATTTCTGATTCGTTGCGCACTCCTTCACGACGTGGGCAGGCAGGCGGGCGATTTGACGATTAAAGGAAAAATTTTCGTCGTGCTCGTCACAACTTTTGCGCCGAAATTCGCTGAACGACTGGAAATCAACGGCAACCGCGCACTTTACGTCTATCATCATCACGCGGAATTGGGCGGGCAAAAACTTCAAAAAATCGGGCTGTTCAAAGAGGCAAAAATTATCGCCAAACACCACGCACCGCCCAAACTCGGCGACCCGCCCGAATTAAAACTCTTGCGTTTGGCTGACAACGAAAATTAAATCCGAACTTCATAACCAATTAAATTCGTCACAACGTTGGCGATTTTCTTTTTTTCTGACGTAGTTTTAACCGTGTCCACCGATTCTTTTAACTTTTCGGCAGGCGCGGATTTTTTTTCTTCGACCGGTTCATCTTCTTTAGATAACTTGTCGATAATTTCACGCAGTTTATCCGCAGAACTCACTGCCAGCGGAATTTCATCAAATTTTTCGTCGCTCGCCATGAATTTTAAAATTTCAAAGCCGTCAATAAAATTTGTGTCTGCGCTCAACATAACCAAAATAATTTTTTCCTCGTTCAAAATTTTTATCGCGTCTTCAAATGATTTCGCCGTCTTTACTTCGCAGGAAAAATTTTCTTCGATTATCTCTTGCATTTGTTCGCCTATCAGCAAAATTTTTTCAATCTGCCTGTTCGTTTCGATTAGCTTTTTGTTCACGCGCTCAATTAAATCCGCCGGCATGAATGGCTTTCTGATATAATCCGTCACGCCTAACGCCCGAACTTTCCGGATATTTTCCATGTCGCCGGACGCCGTCAACATCATCACAGGGATTTTTTTCAGCCGCTCGTCAGCGCGAATTTCTTGCAACGTCTCTATCCCGTCAAATTCCGGCATCATTATATCCAGCAGGACGACGCGCACGGGTTTACTTTGCAAAATTTCTATGCCGGCAATGCCGTTATCAACGCCGATTACTTCGCAGGGCAATTTCCGTTCCAATATCATCTTGGCTATCTGCAAATTCATTTCGTCATCATCAATTATTAAAATTATATCCTTCGATTTCTTGCCCATGTTGCCGCCTCCTTAAATGATTTTTTCGCGCTCAAAAGAAATTTTTTTCGCTGTCGAATCTTTTAGCCGTGAAAATATTCTGTCCCGCACAATTTCACTTTCCCGTTCAGTCGTCTCAATCAGCAATACCAAAAAAATTTTTCCGTTTTGCGTCACGCAATCGCTTTTACGCAACGAACGGAGTATCACATTTTTTAATTCTTCTGCCAAGCTGTCATCAGTCAGCGTGAACTGCAACAGCGTTAATCCTTTTTTATAACTGTCCGCCATGCGCAAAAGTAGCTGATAAATATTTTTGAACGTCTCGAATTCTACAAAATACGCGCCCGCCTCAACGTTTCGTTCGCCTAAAATCAACCGCATTTGCGATATACCTTCGACTGATTTTTCCGTTCGTTCGTGCGTGCCGAAAACCGCTAAACCGTGCCGCCCGTTGTGTTTAACTTTGTAAAGCGCACTGTCTGCCTTTTCGTACAGCGTTTGAAAATCGTTACCTTCATCGGGAACAAAGACCGCTCCCACGCTCGCACCCAAGGGAATTTTCATATCATCGCCCATTAATTTTTTCGCGATGGTCAAAAGTTCTGCGTTTAGAAATTCTGTTTTGCCCTGTAAAATTTTTTCATTGTCCGCGTTCTGCAAAAAGGCAATAAATTCGTCGCCGCCCATGCGCCCCGCCAAATCGTTCTCGCGAATTATTTTCCGTATCAGTCCAGCAAAGTTTACTAATAATTTGTCGCCCGCCGCGTGCCCGTAAATATCGTTGACAAGTTTAAAGCTGTCCAGATCAATCATTAACAAAACGCCTGTCGATATTTTCACCGCCGCGCTGATTTCCCGTTGTGAGGCAGTTTTATTTAGCAGTTTGGTTAGAGGGTCTGTGTTCGCCGCCGCCGTCAAGCCCTGAACTTGATCTAAATGCTCAATGATATTTCCCACGCGCCGCAACAGGACATCCGGTTTCAGCGGTTTTCGTATATAGTCCGCCGCGCCAAGTTCAAAGCCCTTGCTCTCGCTCTCTTCGCTCTCGTCCGCCGTCATGAACATTATCGGCACGGGCTCCGCGGTTTTTTCCTGCAGAATTCTTTGCAATTCGTAGCCGTCCATTTCCGGCATCATCAAATCGGATAAAACCATGTCCGGTCGTTCGCTATCGAATAATTCGATTGCCTCCGCGCCGGTTGTCGCCGTGATTATCTCGTATTTTTTCGACAGGATAAATCTTGCCATCGTTAACATCATTTCATCATCGTCAACGATTAAAATTTTGCTCATGTGCTCGCCCCCAGCCAAGCAACAATTTGTTCGCGAACTTTTTGATAAATCGTCATCAATTCGCCGTGATTCGCTGTAATTTCTTCAACCTTGTTTTCTTTTGCTGCCAATTCTAATTTTTTTGCTTGCTCGCTTAAATTTTCTGCGCCGATTGAAAGCGCGGTTGACTTTAGCGCGTGAACCAGAATTTGATAATTTTTTACGTCGTCGGCGTCGAAGGCGGCTTGAATTTTTTCGGCGCGTTTTTCGTCCGTGAAAGACGTCAGCATTTGCACAAAGAAACTTTTGCTGTCCATGCAATATTTTAAACCGGTCTCAAGGTTAATATCGGGGCAAGCGTCCGCAAATCTTTTCCGTTCGCGTATGCTGAATTCGTCTTCGCCGACGATTTCTTGCGGCTCTTCAACTTCAACAACCGGTTCGGGCTGTTTAATTTTTACTTCCCCTTCCATTTCAAAGGAAACAATTTCGGGCGGCAAATGTTTTTCCAGCATTGATTCAAGTTCGCTGACGTTAATCGGCTTGCTTAAATAATCGTCGAAACCTTCGCGCAGATAAACTTCACGCATACCGCTTATCGCATTTGCCGTCAACATTATAACCGTTGTCTTCTCGCTTAAAATTTTTTCGCGGCGCATTTTCTGCAAAGTCTCAATGCCGTTCATGCCGGGCATCATGTTATCCAGGAAGATTATATGATAAAAATTTTTCTTGGCAAGTTCAATGCACTCAAGCCCGCTCTCTGCCAGTTCGGGGAAAATTTTATTGCGCTTCAAAAGACCGCTGATAACTTTTAAATTCATGTCGTTATCGTCCACAGCCAGCACCTTCGCGCCCTCTGCTGTCAGATATTTTTTCTCGGCGTCTCGTTCGGCGGATTTTATTTGGCGTTCTTCGTAATTTCCAATAGGACTGCCGTCGATAATTTTTTGAACGAGCTTGAACGAAAAATCGGAGCCTTTGCCGTATTCGCTGACAACTTCCAAGCGGCTGTCCATCATGCCCAAAAGTTTTTGCACAATAGCGATACCAAGTCCGGTGCCTTCGATGTTGCGATTGCGTTCCTCATCAATTCGTTGGAAAGATTGAAAAAGTTTTCCCATATCCTCTGCGCGAATACCAATGCCCGTGTCTTTAACGTTTACTTGCAGTTCCAAAGTATCCGCGTCGATTTCCCTGCCGCTTATCTGCAACGTAACCCAGCCTTCATGCGTGTATTTAACGGCGTTGGTTAAAATGTTCGTGATAATTTGTCTGATGCGCACGTCGTCGCCGTATAAACTTTTCGGCAGGTTTGAATCAATTTCCGTCTTAAAGTCCAAACCTTTTTTCTTAACCTTCTCGCTTATCATGTTGACCAGGTCGTCAATCAGTGTGGCGGTTTCATAACGCACGGGGACAATTTCCATTTTGCCATCTTCAATCTTGCTGAAGTCCAGAATAGAATTTATCAGCGTCAAAAGAGTTTTGCCTGCACTTTGAATATTGTTAGCATATTCTATAACGTCGGGGTTATAACTTTCCCGCAAAATCATTTCGTTCATACCCAACACCGCATTTATCGGCGTTCGGATTTCGTGGCTCATCTGCGCTAAAAATTGAGACTTGGCTTGGCTGGCGGCAACGGCAGTATCCGTGGCGACTTTTAATTTGCTGTTTACTGAATCTTGCCAACGTAGCAGACGATTTATCAGCGTGTTGACAATCATAACACAAACGCCGACCAATGCAACGAAAAGCGCAACCATTAAGATTATATTGCCGTAAATATTCCACCAATTATTTGCAACAATGACAGTAAAATTTGACGTGATATTTTTCTTTGACAGCGCGGCAACGAAATTTTCTGTGTAATCGCGCAGGGAGATAACGTCTTCGCTGGAGTAAGCCTCAGCAAATTCCGTGTCAGAAATATTAACAGTACGATTTGCCGACAACTGATAAAGTTCGTTGGGGTGATTGATTATGATGCCGTTTTTGTCGACGAGAAAAGCATAACCGTCCTTGCTATAGCTCGCGCCCAAAACCTCGGTTAAGCGGTCTATATAAAAATCAATGGCAAAAATTCCAACGAACTCACCTTTTTTGCCGAAAACAATCTGCGACATGGTCACGCAATAAAGACCGGTCTGCGCGTCGTAATACGGCGAAGAAATACTAAAGCCGCTCATGGATTTTTGCGTTTCCAAATACCAAGGTCTCTGGTCAACGTGCCAATTCGGGTCGTCAGATTCCCAGCCGTTGTTCATGATGACGTTATGTTCTTTGTAAGGGTTGGCGAGATAGCAGACGGAAATTTCCGGATAATGTTTGGCAATGTCATCAAGAAATTTTACGGCGGTTGGATAGTCGTCCATAATTTCGGGGTGTTCACTCAAAAGATTGGAAAACATGGTTAAAATTCCCCTCTGCTTTTCAATCCAAATGGCAAGCTGGTGTTCGTATGTGTCAACTTGCCGATTCATTTTGTCATCACCCCAACTGACAGTCGTATTTAAACAAATGCCAAGAGCAAAGAGCATGGCGACAACAAGCACGGCGATAATCCCGCGGCGGGCGTATGTGCTGACTTTGGAAAGTTCATCGTTAGTAAAATTGTCTTCAGCAACAGATTTTTTTTTGTCTATTGAAACGATTGTTGAGAACGAAAAAAGATTGTCGAGCATATCCGAAAGTTGCAAGGCAGATTCGCGAACTTCGGCAGCTTTATCAGCGGGGTTTGCATATGATTTAATTGTCTCAACGCTTGAGGCGTCCAAAATTTTTTTAAGCGGGTCGCGCAGTTCACGGCTTAGGCGGGATAAAAATTCTTCTTTGACGCGCAGGGCTTTTTCTGCCTGCAAACCGTTTTTCATGGCGTTTAGATAGAAGAAAACGATAGTAAACATCATAAGCAAGCTAATAATCGTCGTGAAAAAAATTTGCGTGTAGCTGTCCTTATAAAAAGCGCGGTTGTCCACGCTCAAAATTATATACCAGCCGTTTGGCGTGGACGTTGAAAAAATTGTATTGTTGTTGCCGTCGATTTGCGAAGTGAAACTTTCGGTTGATTCGTTAGCGGCGATGCGGGCTAAAATATCTTCGTATTCGGGCAATTTATCGGAAATCTTTTCGCCAACAAGGCTCATATCAGTATAACCGATAATCATTCCGTCTTTGGTGACGATTAAAGCTTTTCGGTCGCTTGAGGTGCTCATCTGGCGGATAAAATATTGCACGTCAGAAAAAGTAAAATCGAGAGCAACGACGGTTTGCTTATCGTCAAGCATTTTGGAAATAGTAAAACACATCATACCGGTCATTGCGTCGATATAAGGTTCAGTGATATAAATTTTTCCGGGATTTTCGGTGGCTCCCTTGTACCAAAGACGTTCAGGCGCGTGATAATCCGGCGGCATATCGAAATCTGGAATAATCGACCAATTTTTTCCGGCAATGTATGTGTTAAAGCAGACGCCGCCGGTTAAATTTTTGCGCTCGCGTTTTCTCTTACGGAAAAAATCTTCAAGGTCTTTCATTGGCGTTTTAGCTTTGAGAAGTTGTTCAGCTTCCATGGCTGTTTGCAATGTCGCGTTCTCTGCTTGATAAAGCGTGCCTTGGAAGTCGGAGCGGATAACTTCAAGTTGCGTTTGCCCGATTTCTTCTGTCTGGTTAGAAGTCACGTGGAAAATTAATCGGACGTTCATAGCGATGACGAACAAAAAAATCACGGTAATTGCAATGATTATGGCAAAATCGATTCGTCTGCCGCTTTTGAGAATCTGCCATTCTTGAAAAAATTTTTTGTCCACTTTGTCACCTGCTTTGCTAAAAATTTCTCTTAGATTATAAATAAAAATTCACGAAAAGTCTTTAGCCACTTTTAAAAAAAAATGCCCACTTTTTGCAAAAGGGTTACATTTTTTGGGGATTTATGCTTTAATTAAATCGCTCTGACACCACTTTTTACCAACTAAAAAAAGTCGGAAAATATTTCCGGCTTTTCCCTTTGCAGGTGATTTTTTATGAATATAGCTATAGTGGACGACCAATTAAACGATTTGCGCAATGCAAAAAATTTTTTACAGGGCTATTTGCAACAAAATTTCTCGGAAATCGCGCCGCAAGTTAAAATTTTTTCCTTCATAAACGCCGCAAAGTTCATAAACGATTTTAAAAGCGGCGATTTTGATTTATTAATCCTGGATATTTTTATGAAACCGTTTAACGGAATTCAAGTGGCGGAATTTGTCCGAGAAAAAGACCGCGACATTTCAATAATTTTTCTGACGAACAGTGAAGATTATATCTTGGACGGCTACAAAGTTTTTGCGATTGGTTATTTTCTTAAGCCGCTAAAAGAAAATATCGAGCAATTTTCCAAAACTTTCTACTACATTTTCCCGAAATTGCTTGAAAGTCGGAAGAAATTATGCGTAAATGTCAAAGGAAATGATATGCTCGTCCCGTACAAAAATATTCGCTACATTGACATTGACGACAACCACCACACGTGTATTCATCTGCGAGATAAAAATTTTTCCGTAAATACAACTTACGAAGAGTGTTTAAACGAGCTAAAAGATGATTTGCGGTTCGTGGAATGTTATCACAGAGTGATTTTAAACATGGATTTTATTAAAATTATGAACGAAGACAACTTTATTTTGGAAGATAACACGCCAATTCCGATAAGCAAGCGCAAAAGTAAAGCCGCTAAGTTAAAATATATGTCGCATTTGATAAAGATTAGTTCTGCCGTCACGTGGTAACCAAAAAAAACTCCCGTGAAATTTACACGGAAGTTTTTTTTTATTTAAAGGTGTTACTTATGATTGGTCAGTGCCGATGATTTTAGAAATTTCGCGGAAGGCTTCCTCGTTGCGTTCGCCTTTTATGTTGAGAACCAAACTTTTGCCCGGCGTGATTGTGAGATTGATAAGCGACAAAATACTTTTATTCGTGCCATATTTTTTACCGGAGGCAATGGCGATGGCGCAGCCGGTTTCTTCAGCGATTTTTACGATTTGTGCACTTTCTCTAAAACCAATCAAGCCTTTGGCAACCATGATAAACGAAACTTCTTTTGCGCGCGTCACTCCAGGTTTAATTTCGGTGCACGCCGCGACACGGTGCCTTCTATTTTTTAAATTCTTGTATGCAATTTTCATTTTGAACAGCTCCTTGATAATCCTTGAACTTCTGGTGCGCTTCCCTGCGTCAAGGACATTGTAGCAGAGCCGATTAATTAAAGCAAGGGGAATTCATTATTGTTTCAGGATTAAATCGGTCGTGTTTGGTCGTAAATGCTTAAAATTTTTCAGTAAAAACCAAAAAGCCCGCCTATGTGCGGACTTTTCGTTATATGGGTGTGGTTTCAATCCACATTTGTTTATTTTTGTTTATTTGTTTCAATCCACGCACCCCGTGATGAGGTGCGACTAAAGAAGTTCGCGTTTTATGCGTTCGAGAGCTTCGGGGGCTTGTTTATCCATTTTTTCGGGGAAACCGAAATAGCTGACGCAGATAATATTATCGCCGCCAACTTTGGGAGCATCGGGTTTAAGCTGTTTATTTGCAAAATCCATTTCGCGCAGAGTTTCAAAAATTCCGTCGAAGTCAACTTCGCCCTCGCCCATGGCTGTGTGCTGATGAATCGTGTAGTCGGCTTTTCCACGACCATTGAGCCACGGCGGGTTGACGATATAGCGGCAGTCAATGGTTTGGTTCCACGTGTCGGCAAGCAGGACGTGGGTTAATTCATCGCCGGCATATTTGAGCATGTGGCGAACATCGCCTTTGCCCTGGTCATAGAAGAAACCGTGCGACGCGCTGTAAACGTAGCCAAGATTTTTGGAGCGGAAAGATTTTACAATATCGCAAGTCTCGTCGTTGAGTTCGCAGAAATCATACGGGTGCGATTGAATTTCCACGCGCAGACCTTCGCGCTCGATAATCGGCAAAAGTTCTTCCATTGAGCGGAAAAACATTCCGTTGCAAATTTCCTGCTGATTCGGATCGCCGCTGAACTCGGTGTTGATAACGGGAACGCCCATGTTTACAGCGATCTCGATAATTTTTTTCCAGTTCGCCACAGCGTGCTGACGCTGTTCTTCGGTAGGACCAGACCAGCGATAAACCACAATGAACGACGAAATTTCCACGCCCGTTTCTTTGAGAGCCTGGCGATATTCCGCTTCACACTCTTTGGAAAAGAGCGGGTGCTTATAAAACGGATTAATGCGCGGGTGCGGCGACTGCTCAATATATTTGTAGCCCCAGTCCGCCACCTTGTGCACATAGTCACGAATGCTCATCTGTTTGGCGAGCACGTCGACATCAAAGGCAATTTTCATTTAAAACCCCTCCTGTTTGAAACATCGCGATTGATTAATTTTTGATAAGTTATCATGCTGATAGGCTTTTGTCAAGGGTAACTTTTGATAAACTTTTTTCACTTTCGGCAGGAATTTTAAAAGCAATTAGGAATTAGGAATGAGGAATTAGGAATTTAATTACGCATTACGCATTACGAATTGCAGTTTGGCGGTGAGTTTATGGCAGTTGTTTATTACAATCACGGCGGGTTTGAAAATAAAAATATTTCGGGCGGTCAGACAATGAGAATTTTGTACGTTTCCCGCGCCGAAAACGAAAACGCCATTGTTCCCACGTCTTTTCACGCGCACGAAAACAATTTGGAGCTGCAATACATTTGCGGCGGGCGGGCGAGCATAAGAATCGGAAATCACGTCTACAAAGTCAGAAAAGGCGATGTCGTCATTTACAACGCCGGAATTTTGCACGACGAATGCCCAGACCCCGAACTTGGCGTCAGTTTTTATAATTGCGGCGTGAAAAATATCAAAGTCGGTGATTTGCCGGAAAATCATCTCTTGCCGGACGACGTTTCACCGGTTTTGCACGCGGGCGATATGGCGGATTGTATTCAAAATCTTTTCCGCGAACTTGTTGAACAAATTTCCCGTAAAAAAATTTCCGGCGCGGCTGTCTGTACAAATCTGCTCAATGCTCTGCTTATAATTCTAACTGAACAAATTCCCCACGAAAAAATTTTGCGCGCAGGCAAATTCGACGAACCTTTTTTGAAATGCAAAGATTTTATCGACGAAAACTTCACCGAAAAAATTTCTATCGAACAACTCAGCGAAATTGCCGGAATGAGCGTTTCGGGTTTTGCTCACCATTTTAAAAAATCGCTCGGAATCGCGCCGTTGCAATATCTCACGCGGCTAAAAATTGGTTTGGCGCAAAAACTTTTAATCACGACCGATAAATCCATTGCCGATATTGCTACCGAAGCCGGCTACGACACCATAAGCTATTTTAATAAGCAGTTTAAAAGATTTGTCGGTACCTCGCCGCAAAATTATCGTAAACTCTGGGTCGGCAATGAGCAATTCAAAAATCTCAATCATATTTACGACACGCTGATGAGCAATTAGGAGCTGGTGAATTTGGCACGATTGATTGAACTTAATCCGAAAAATTTTTCTCCGTTCGAGCAGGAGCCGCAACTTTTGGGAATTTATAATTGGCAGGAAGGTTTGCGCTCAATGCATTTGCACGAAGACCGCTTGGAATTGAATTTTATTTTGAACGGCAACGGAGTTATCGTTGTGGACGGCGAACTTTGCAACGCGCAGGCGGGCGACGTTTTGATTTACAACTGCAACACCCTGCACGATGAAAATTTAATTTTGGATTCGCAGATAGATTCCTGGTGTATTGCCGTCACGAATTTAAAACTGCCCGATTTGCCCGTTAATCATCTCGTTAAGAAAAATTTTTCGCCGCGCATCCCTTGCCAAAAAGTTTCCGAGCAACTTTCGCAACTTTATCCGCTGATTCACCATTACGCGCAGGAAAAAAACGGTTATCTCGTTGCAAATGCCCTGACCCGCGCCGTTGTGCTAATCGTTTACGAAATTATTCAGACGAACGCAACCGCCGCCAAAAAAGAAAATAATTTAATCGTTGAGAAAGTTCGCCGCTACATTGAGGAACATTACGCAGAAGATTTAAAACTTGCAGACCTTGCCGCGTTTGCTAATACCAGCGAATATTATTTGTCGCACGTCTTTAAAAAAATTACGAATTATTCCCCGCAACAATATCTTTTGCGTCGGCGAGTCGGAAAAGCTCAATGTCTTTTGATTTATACGCAACTTTCTTTGTCGGAAATTGCCGCGCAGGTCGGCTGCAACGATTCAAATTATTTCAGCCGCCTGTTTAAAAAAATTATCGGAATTTCGCCGCGTCTTTATCGTCAAAAATGGCGCGAAACGTCGATTGGCTCCGTTCCGTCCGATATATAAAAAAAATTCCCCGCAAAATTCGTCGGGGAAAATTTTTTCGTTAAAATAATTTTTGCTTAGAAAATTTTTTCAATCGCCGCCATTAGCACAAAACCAATAGACAACGCGCCCGCAAAAAGTGTTACTGACATAGCATAAATTTTATCGCCGTCAAAGTTTTTATCGTTTTTCATGGTTAATCGCTCCTTTAAAAATTTTTTAGTTGTTATCCTCTTGATGTTGCGAATTATATCAAACGCTGAATAAATTTCCTTAACGCGGTTGCCGAGTTTTTGCAAATAATTTGTGGACATGACGCCGCGAAAAATTTTTCGTGTAAAAAATCCGCACAATCTTGCGCGGGCTGTTGAAAAAATTTTTTAACAGGT
>Ga0310697_10006062_pt1 | contig 11552 bp, 7 predicted proteins | sample 172DNAGHGlowgp2_FD_203883 | JGI IMG/M metagenome (GOLD analysis project Ga0310697, IMG submission 203883) | Sheep rumen microbial communities from Palmerston North, Manawatu-Wanganui, New Zealand - 1728 DNA GHGlow gp2 (v2) (version 2) | ecosystem: Host-associated > Mammals > Digestive system >... | reverse complement strand
TATGCAAAACTACAAATAATTTATAAGTAATCACTTTTTTTTGATGATTATAAGTCATTTTGTTTAAATTTTTCCTTTTGAGATAGGTTCTATATAGGCAATTTCGCTTATAAAGGATGATTATAAGTTAATTTGCTTATGTTTGATTTTTCGTTTAACGTTTAAAGTTTAACGAAGTTAGTATGGGGAGCGTGAAGAACAACGGAAATAACGGAAAATTTTCGGAAAAACAGAAATTATTGGCTTCACAGAACTAACGGTTCAAGAATCCTTTTAAATCCTTTAAATCCTTGATGAACTTTTCACTTGAAACTGTATGATTTTCATACAGGTGTGTGTATGATTTTCATACAATCTGCATTTGGAGGGGAGAAAACAGATACAACTGTCAAGAAAGATGTCGTAACTTTGTGTCAGCAAAACAAAAAGAACTCAACACATGACCCGCATTTTTATCATATTTCTCTTGATGGGCTCCTCGCTGACGATGAAAGGGCAGGAGAAGGCATGGACGGTGGATGATTGCATACAATATGCTATCACTCACAATCATGAGGTGCGACTCCAGCAGATTCAACTGGATGACTACAGAACCGACAAGCAGCGTGCTGTAGGTGCATTCCTTCCTGCGGTGGAGGCAAGTGTGGGAGGGCAGTTTAATTTCGGACGTGCTATCGACCCTGAAACCAACACCTATACGAATGTCAACACATTTAATAATAGTTATGGTGTGCAAGCATCCATTCCGCTCTTCGATGGACTACAGCGCTACAACGACTTGCGTGCTGCCAAGGCGAATTTGCTGATGGGACGACAAGGACTTGCTGCCCAAAAGGACAAGATAGCACAGCATGTGTTGAAAGCATATATCGATGCACTCTATTATCAGACGGCACTCACATACGCCAAGGAGAAAAGAGAGGAAAGTATGATGCTCCTCCACCAAACGCAAGTGATGGTGGAAGTGGGTACGAAAGGAGAGGCCGACATCGCACAGATGGAAGCCACATACGCTTCCGATGACTACGAGGTGACTCGCCAAGAAGGACTGCTCTCGCAAGCATTGCTGATGCTCAAGCACGAAATGAACTATCCTGCGGAAGAGGAATTGAAAATTAAGAATGAAGAATTAAGAATGAAGAATGACAATGACTCTTCTTCGCTTCAATCTAACTCAAATTTTTCATTAACTCTTCCATCCATTCAGCAAGCTGCATATCAGCTCCAGTCCGCACAGTATGCTTATCGTTCGAGCAAAGGAGCGTTGTTCCCATCCATCCATCTCGGGGTAGGAGTATCTACCAACTATTTCCGACAGATGGGGGTGAATAACGGAATGGCTTTTCGCGACCAGTTTCGCAACAACGTTGGTGAATATCTGTATGCTTCTCTATCCATTCCCCTTTTCAATCGCATGAACACCATCAGCAACATCCGTCGTCAGCGAAACAACGTGAAGAGGGCTCGTGAGAATCTTGATAACGAGCGCAGAGAACTCCATCGACTCATTCAAGAAACTGCTATCGACCAGCAGAATAGTTGGATGGAAACGCAAAAGATGCAGCAGAAAGTGGAAGCCGACAGCCTTGCTGCCCAACTCACCATCCGCAAGTACCAGGAAGGCATTTCGTCGAGTATCGATGTTCAGACTGCCACGGTAACGCTTCTGCAGAGCAAAGCCCATCTCTTGCAATGCCAGCTCAACTACATATATAAAACCCGAATTTTAAAATACTATCAAGAAGGCGTTTGGCATTGAACACTGAAACATGAATCAGGGATTTAAAGGATTTAAAAGGAACAACGGAAAAAACGGAAAAGAACGGAAAAACAGAAAAGAAAGTTTTTTCATCCGATAATTTCTTAAAAAGAACCTATAGTTCGGCGAAGCCAAAAATTTCCGTTTTTCCGAATAATTTCCGATTTTTCCGTTGTTCTTCAGGCTCCACGTACTAACTTCGTTAAACGTTAAACTATAAACTTTAAACGATAATATGGACAGAATCATCGAAAAGAAGAAAGGACTGAGAAAGAAGCACATACCTTATATATTATTAGGACTGTTTGTCCTCGTCCTCTTGCTATGGGCAATCTTTGGCAACCATGCCAGTACGATGAAGGTGGATGCCGAGCAGCTCACCATCAGCCCTGTGACGAAAGGCGAGTTCAAGGACTATGTGCGATTGAGCGGAACGGTAGTGCCTATCCAGGTGGTGCAGATTTCGCCCGAGGAAGGCGGCATCGTGATGGAGAAGGTAGCAGAGGAAGGACAGAGCGTGAAGAAAGGAGATGTGATTGTTCGTCTTTCCAATAGCAATCTCGACTTGCAGATTTTGAATGCCGAAGCCGAATTGGCAGAAAAGCAGAACCTGCTCCGCAACACACAGGTAGCCATGCAGCAGGACAAATTGAACAACGAAACCGAAGCTGCCTCGCTCAGTATGGATGTGGCTCGCAAAAAGCGTAACTACGAGCAGAACCAGCGACTCTATAGCGAAAAGCTCATCAGTAAGGAGACCTATCTGCAAGCCAAGGAGGACTACGAACTGGCGCAGAAGAAACAGCAACTCGTGAGCGACCGCCTGGCCAAAGATGCACAATACCGTTCTTTGCAGATGGACCAGATGGAGGACAACCTCGCCAATATGCGTCGCAACGTGGTGTTGGTACACGAACGGAAAAACAAACTCGCTGTGCGCTCCAACATCGACGGCGAACTCGGACTGCTCGATGTGGAACTCGGTCAGAACATCTCCGCAGGGCAGAAGATTGGGCAAATCAACGACCTCTCCGATTTCAAGATTGAAGCACAAATCGATGAGCACTACATCGACCGTGTGAAGGTAGGACTGAGAGCCACGGCTCCACTTCGTATGCAGCAGGGAGGAGAAACGGAACTCTCCTTGGTAGTGCGAAAAGTCTATCCCGAAGTGCGCGAAGGCAAGTTCCGTGTCGATTTCATCCTTGCGAAAGACAGTTCCCCAGCAGGATGGGAAGGCGTGAGAGTAGGGCAGACCTTCTACCTCAATCTCGAACTCGGCCAACCTCAGCAAGCCATCCTCGTTCCACGAGGCACCTTCTTCCAAACCACAGGTGGCAACTGGATTTTCGTGCTCGACAAGAGCCGTCAGAAAGCATATCGTCGCACCATCAAGATTGGTCGTCAGAATCCGCAGTTCTACGAAGTGGAGGAAGGACTCGAAGCAGGCGAGCAAGTAGTCACCAGTGGCTACGAAGCCTTCAAGGACAACGAAGTGCTGGAGATGAAATAAAAAAGCCTCACCCCCAGCCCCTCTCCAAAGGGCGAGGGGAGTGGTTACTCTGCCATTGGTTTTCTAAACCCTCTAAGGCATCTAAGGCTTCTATAAAAACAAGGGCTTCTTTCCCCTTAAAAAATCCTTTTTAATCCTTTTAAATCCTTTAAATCCCTGATAAAATTCATATAATCAATGAAATATTTCCTATCAATAGCTCGCCGATTCAAGACGGCAACACTGCTCAATCTTTTGGGACTCATCGTGGCATTCACTACATTCTATCTGCTGATGACGCAGGTGGATTACAGCCGCAGTTACAACACTGACATTACAGACAGCCATCGAATCTATCGTGTCGAAATCTCTGGCATTTTCGCACATCAATGGGAAACCAACATTTGCCGACCTATCGCTTAGATGATTGAAACCATGCCAGAAGTGGAATCCATGTCACTTCTTCAAGAAGGAAGTCCAATCACTGTGAAAGCAGGTAACGTGGAACTGAAAAGTCCTTGTGTGCAAGGAAACAACCACATGCTCAAGACCTTTGCCCCTCGTTTGCTTTCGGGACAACTCGATTTCAGCGATGACGATAAGGATGGCGTTTTGTTGCCAGCTTCTTTGGTAATGAAACTCTTTGGACGTGTTGATGTGGCAGGTGAAATGGTGCAGCCGATGTTGTTTGGAAAAGAAATTCATGTACGCATCAGAGGCGTCTATGAAGATTTTCCCGCCAATTGCGATTTTCCCAATGCTGGATATTTAAATTACTACGATGAAAACAAAGATGCATTCAACAACTACAATTACGATTGCTATGTGAAGTTGAAGGAGAATGTCAATGCAGACGAATTTCTGGGTGCAAAATTTTCGGAGAAGGTGAAGAAGTTCATCTTTCAGCAGTTGTTGTCTTCAGCTTCAACCGAGGAATTGGCTTCGATATCCGAGGAGGAAATGAACCAGCAGTTTGAGCAAGCCTTTGGCAAGATGAAGTTCCGTCTTGTGCCCATCAGCGAAACCTATTTCTCTGGAGTAAATGCCAATCATGACAAAGGAAATCCAGGCATGTACTTCATTCTCCAGTTGGCTTGCATACTCATCATCATCGTGGCAAGCATCAACTTCCTCAATTTCACCTTAGCAGAAAGTCCTGCCCGCTTCAAGAATGTCAATACGCGCCGCATCTTGGGCGAAACCACCAGTCGATTGCGCTTCGAACTCATTGCTGAGAGCATTTGCGTGTCATTGTTCGCTTGTGCCGTTTCCTTCTTCTTCATCTGGCTCATCAGCCTTTCACCCGAAGCACAGCAACTCTTGGCGGGTAACATTTCGCTAAGCCATCACCCTGGAATCATCGGCATCATGCTTCTCTTGAGTGTGGCAGTGGGCATAGCTGCTGGCACCTATCCAGCCTTTTTTGTGACGAGTTTCCAGCCCGTTCTGGCATTGAAAGGCAGTTTCGGACTCTCACCTCGAGGTCGCCAGTTGCGCACAGCGCTCATCTGCTTGCAGTTCATCATTTCTTTCCTCTTGGTGGTGTATATCAGTATCCTTTATCTTCAGTCCCACTACATCTACAATTCCGATTATGGTTTCGACAAGGACGAAGTGGCATACGTGGATGTCCGTTCCCTTTTGTCGGGAAAGAAAGAAGCCATCCGTAGCGAATTGCTTCGGCAGACAGGCATCGAGGATGTCAGCTATTCCTCCGCAGCTTTAGGTACAGCGGATACTTATATGACTTGGGGACGTAGCGATGCGGACCATCAAATCAATTTTGTCTGTATGTTTGTCGATTATCATTATCTCAACACGATGGGTATTCAGTTGAAGGAAGGTCGTGATTTCAATGAGCACGATGAAGGTTGCTACATCATCAACGAAGCCGCCCATCAAGCATGGCCTTGGGTGAAACTCGACCAGAAAATCTTGGCGAAGGAAGACGAATTCCCAATTGTAGGTTTTTGCGAGAATGTGCGTTTTGGTTCCACCCGTTTGGACCGAAATTCAGAGCCTTTGGCATTCTTCATTCCTGGCGGTATGTATAATCAATGGGACAATTTGTATGTCCTCAACATACGCATCGCAGCAGGCGTGAACAAGAAAGAAATGCGTCAGAAGATTCACGATATCATCATGAATATCGATGGCACCACGGAAGTGGAAGTCAAATTCCTCGACCAGCAGTTGGAAGACCTCTATCAGGAGGAGTTCCGTTTCATTCGTCAGGTGCTGGCATTCTCCTTCATTTGCCTCTTGATTACCCTCATCGGCGTGTTCTGCCTCACGATGTTCGAAACCGAATACCGTCGAAAGGAAATTGGCATCCGCAAGATTCTGGGCAGCTCCGAAAGCGAAGTGCTTCAGTTGCTTTGTCGCCGCTATGCCATCCTGTTGCTCATCAGTTTCATCGTGGCAGCACCCGTGGCATGGTATATCGGCAACGAATGGCTTCAGAATTTTGCCGACCGCACCCCTATCTATTGGTGGATTTTCCCATTATCCTTTCTTATCGTCAGTTTCGTTGTCCTCCTCACCGTCATCATCCAAACATGGAGTGTTGCCACGATGAACCCTATTGAGAGCATCAGAACGGAATAAAAGCCTCACCCCCAGCCCCTCTCCAAAGGGCGAGGGGAGTGGATTGAAAAGTGAATCAAGGATTTAAAGGATTTATAAGGATTCTTGAGGAAATTAACAATTAACAATTAAAAAATAAAAATGTATTTAGTTATATGAAATCAAAAATTTCTGTTTTTCCGAAAAGTTTCCGTTATTTCCGTTGTTCTTCATCGCTTCACGCTTCACTCTTCACTTTTCACTCTCTTCTCCCCCTCGGGGGATCTGGAGGGGGCTTAACTTCGTTAAACGTTAAACTTTAAACGATAATAATTTCTACGATGTATTTTTTTTCAAAACAACAAGGAACGGTCATCAAGATTATCTCGCTGGCTATCGGATTGACAGTGGGACTGGTGCTCATTGCCAAGGTGCAGCTGGAGCGGAACTACGACCGATGCATTGCCGACAAGGAACATGTGTTCGAAGTGTCGGAAGTCTTTCAGCGACAGGGCAAGGATGCAGAGGAATATGGGGCAACGCCAGGTGGCGTGATTCCACTCTTGTGTCAACACATCCCTGAGATTGTAGTGGGTACCCGCTACACAGGACATTTCGACGATTCAAAAATACAGCTCGAAGATGGCAAGCGATATGAGTTTCGCCATACTGCCTTTGCCGATTCCTGTTTCTTCGACATTTTCGAAACACCTATCCTGCAAGGTCGTGCCAAGGAGATTCTCAGCACTGCGGGACAATGCCTCATCAGTAAACGTCTCTACGAAAAACTGGGTGACGATGTGCTGGGCAAGACCTTCTGTTTCCTTGAGGCACCAGGAAAGTCGATGACGGTGAAGGGAGTGTTCGACAACTACGACGAGAACTCCACCTTCAGCCAATTCGACATTCTGATGTCGATGCCATCCATCGGCACATACACATGGGATGGAACCAGCAATCTGATAGGGAACGACCGCTACCATTCCTTTGTCCGTCTGCGTACCGATGCCGACATGGAGAAGGTGAAGGCGGGAATCGATGCGATGCTGAAGGAGGTGATGCCCTGGGAAAAACTGAGGGAAGGAGGCTTTGAGGATGCTTCATTCCGGCTCAATTCCGTGAAGGGAAACCGCATGAACAACACCACAGTGCGTACCACCTCCACCATCCTCCTCATTGTGGCACTGGTGATGCTCTTCACTGCCGTGATGAACTACATCCTTGTGGTCGTCAGTTCGTTGGTTGGAAGGGCAAAGCAGATGGCAGTGCGCAAGTGCATGGGTGCGCCTCACCGTGAGTTCTTTCTCACCACACTGAAAGAAGCAAGCCTCCATCTGCTGCTGGCACTCCTGCTGATGGCATTCTTCCTCTTCGTGGGACAAGACCTCATTCGTGACTTGATGGGCGTTTCCGTCACTACGCTTGTTTCTTCACAAACGCTCGCCGTCCTTTTGCTCGTCTGTCTGCTCGTGCTGCTCTGTTGCGGACTATTGCCTGGCTACATCTATTCCCACATTCCCCTCGTCTATGCCTATCGCCAGTATAGCGAAAACAAGCGCGTGTGGAAACTCTCGCTCCTTGCCTTCCAGTTTGTGCTGAGCACCATGCTGCTCTGTGTGCTTTCCACCATCTATCGCCAATACGACTATCTGCTCAACAAGGATATGGGCTATGCCTACGACGATGTGGCTTACATCGAAATCGCCCATCCGTCGGACTCCACTTACACGCTGGCTCGCGAGATAGAGAAGTTGCCGTGTGTGGAATGTACCTCGACCGCATACTCACTATTCGTCCAAAGCCAGAGTGGAAACAATGTCATTCTTCCCAATGATTCTCGCCAGTTGTTCAACTACGCGTCACTCTATTGGGCAGAGGCAAGTATCGTGAAAACCATGCAACTCACACTGCTGCAAGGAAAAGGTTTTACACCTGTCAATCATCCTGGTTGGGACCCAGAAGTGCTCGTGGATGAACGCTTTGCAGAACAACTGAAAGCGAATACAGGATGGGACGACGTACTGGGGAAAAGCATTCTGAGTACGGAAATCGGAGAAAAATATCCACTCACGATTGTGGGAGTGGTGAAGAACTTCACGATTGGTTCACTCATCTGTCCCGATATGCGACCATCCATGATGTTCAACGGAAATGTCTTTGCCAACTACATCCTGGTGAAATTCCACCAACTCACCGCAGAGCATGTTGAGGCGGTGCAACAGCTTTGCCATCGTCTCGATCCCGATGCCGAACTGAATGTGAAGCCATACGCCTTCGAGATACTCGACAGCTATCAGGACACGCAGCGCACACGCAACCTCATTTCTATCGGTTGCTTCGCATCCTTGCTGATTACACTCATCGGACTCATTGGCTATATCCGTGACGAAATCCAGCGACGCACACGCGAACTTGCCATCCGCAAGGTGCTGGGAGCCGACATAGCCGAACTGCAAGGACTCTTTTTCCGTAGCATCGTCGTCATAGCCTTGCCATCCATCCTTGTAGGTGTCGGTCTCGGCTATTATCTCAGCGAACTACTCATGCAGCAATTTCCCGACAAGATTTCCCTCTCGTGGTGGATATTTCTGCTTGATGCACTTGCCGTTCTGCTCATCATCTCAGTCGTTATCTATCTGCAAACCCACCGCATTGCTCTGAAGAATCCGATAGAGAGTATAAGAACAGAATAAAAAAGCCTCACCCCCAGCCCCTCTCCAAAGGGCGAGGGGAGTAGTTACTCTAACATTGTTTTCGAAGGCTTCGAAACTATTTTCTTTAAAAATCCATATCATCCTTTAAATCCCTGATAAAAAATATAATCATGATTAGAATTGAAAATTTGACAAAAATCTTCCGTACAGAGGAAGTGGAAACCATTGCATTGAATGGTGTGAATCTTGAAGTGAAAGACGGTGAATTTGTTGCTGTCATGGGTCCTTCAGGTTGTGGTAAATCAACCCTGTTGAGCATCCTTGGATTGCTCGACAACCCAACTGATGGAAAGTATTACCTCGATGATGAGGAAGTGGGACATCTGAAAGAAAAAGCGCGTACCCGTTACCGCAAGGGGCGCATCGGCTTCGTGTTCCAGAGTTTCAACCTCATTGACGAACTCACTGTGGAGGAAAATGTAGAGCTTCAACTGAAGTACCTTGGAGTGCCAAAGGAAGAGCGCAAGGAACGAGTGCTCGACATTCTCCGCAAGGTGAATCTCAGTCAGCGTGCCAAGCACTATCCTCAGCAAATCTCGGGAGGTCAGCAGCAGCGAGTAGCCATTGCACGTGCCATCATTGGCAAGCCCAAACTGATTCTTGCCGACGAGCCAACGGGTAACCTCGACTCCAAGAACGGACTCGAAGTGATGGAACTCCTTTCCCAACTCAATGCGGAGGGCACCACCATCGTCATGGTGACTCACTCTCAGCACGATGCCACTTTCGCCCAGCGCATCATCAACCTCTTCGACGGACAAATCGTCGATAGCATGGTGGGCAAACTCTGATTCTCAGATTCCCAATTCTTGATAATCCCAGCCTTAATTTTTTACTTTTTACTTTTTAATTTTTACTTTCCATATAGTTTCCTCACATTTTCCCCGTTCATTTTTTTGTGAGGAGGGCAGTCCGAAGCATCGTGCCAAGGGCTGCCCATTTTTTATTTGAGGACAACGCAAGGTGGGCTCAGTCAATATCACTCCTTACGCATGAGGGGAAGGGAAGCCATCCGGATAGAGATTAGGGAAAACGATAACTAAAACGAAAACAAAAACAAAAAAAGAGCACCATCTGTTGTGGTAGATGGTGCTCCTGGCATTGCATCAGCTTTGTTAAGCTTTTGCTTTATTGGCGTTGCTTATTATTTCACCGACCATGCGGGCTTGGAGAAATACCAGTTGGAAGGAGTGAGCAGTTTGTTGTAGAGAGTTTGGTTGCGCTCTCCTGTGCTGCCATTCACATCGCGGTCAGCAATCTTGGCAGCGAGCCATGCGCTGCCGTCGTAGCCTGAGGCGTTCTTGTGGTTTGCCATGCGGACGAGGTCGCTGAAGCGGTAGCCTTCGAAGGCGAGTTCGAGTGCCAACTCGTCGCTGATGACATTCTCAACGGCGTTGATGATGTCGTTCTTCGATGCTGTGCGTACATCGACGCCTTCAACGAGAAGACGTGGTGCGAAGTCGAAGACGGTGGAGTCGTTGTAGCCAGTGATATTGGTAACTGGTGACTCTGCTGCTGTGCCGCTTCCGAATCGCCATTCGCCAAAGCCACAACCACGGGCGTGGATGCCGAAGTTCTCCTCGAGTATCTCGTTGGTGGCATCGAACTTGAAGTCGGCGATTTCGGCTGAATCTACGTAGTGGAGTGCACCGTACTGGTTGTAGCGGGTGAAATACTCCGTGTATTCGATGAAGGTTGGCTTGCCGTCATCGTCGAGCACTGGATTGCCTTCTTCGTCGAGGATATCCTTGCGTACTTGACGCTTCTGTCCGATTTCAGGCCAGTTGTAGTCGTTGAGTCCGTCCTTGAGAACAGCGAATGCGATTTGTGGGAAGCCTGCTCGGTTGATGGCTTCTGCGAATCGGAGCCAAACGAGGGTCTTACGATAGATTGGGATGGTGTAGTAGAAGGAACGTCCCTTGGCTGCCTTGCATGCGAGGCGCATGCTGATGTCGGAGGTGAATCCTTCCTCAGAGAAAACGATTTTCTCGGTTGCCATCTTGTAGCGTGCATCGCCGCAGAGGAGGTCCTCACGCTCGAGGTTGACAGCATCCCAATCAACGTAGGTCTGTGCGTCGCTGATTGCCTTGTAGTGAGGGGAAGGAATGACTTGTGCCTTGTAGGTTGGCACAACGCTGATGGCTCCGCTGGAGGTGCTTTCCTCTTCGCCATCGTCGTTGGTGGATGTCTCGTTGTTCTGCGAGGAGGTTGGTGTGTAGCCAAAGATGTCTGCCACTCGCATCAGCATGGTGCCGAACTGGGCATTGGCTGAGGATGGGATGGAGGTGATGACATCGTTGGTGTTGCGTGCTGTGTAGGTGGATGCGTAGTTACCCCAGTTGTTGCTGCGGTAGCTGAATGGGTCGTCCTCGCTGAGCTGTGCTACTAAGCCACGGAGTTTGGTAGCTGTGACGTACTGGGCGGTGTTGGCTCCATCGTTGTTGATGAGGTAGTTCCAGTAGTAGGTGGCTGCCGTCTGATAGTCGGCGGTGTTGGAACCACGGAGGAGATAGAGGTCGCCGAGCACGAGCATTGGCTGGAAGTAGGAGAGGCTGGCAGCGATGTCGGTGGCTCCGTTGTTGTAGGTGCCATAGTGTGGGAAGGTGTCGCCGACCTTGCCGAGTCCGTCGGCAAGCAGACGGTCGAGGAGGTTGTCCTTGTTGACGAGGTTGGCATTGTAGTTGAAGTTCTTCACCACATCGAGGGAAGCAATAGGCTCGCTGATGTATGGCACTTCACCATAGAGCTGGACGAGCTGGAGGTAGGTCCATGCGCGAATGGTTTGCACCTGGTAGTATTCAGGGAGCATGAACTTGATGTTGCTCTTCACGGCATTGGTGTCGCAGTTGGCGATGTAGAGGTTGCAGTTGTTGATGACTGCATAGTAGTCGCTGATGTCGAGCATGGAGCAGGAGCCATCGGCAGGGTCCTCGAAATTGGCGATGGCATGGAGGGTGTCGGTGACATAGAGGGTTGGGGAGACGAGGTCGCCTCTCAACTCATTGAGAATGATTTGTCGCTC
>Ga0310697_10006060_pt1 | contig 11554 bp, 12 predicted proteins | sample 172DNAGHGlowgp2_FD_203883 | JGI IMG/M metagenome (GOLD analysis project Ga0310697, IMG submission 203883) | Sheep rumen microbial communities from Palmerston North, Manawatu-Wanganui, New Zealand - 1728 DNA GHGlow gp2 (v2) (version 2) | ecosystem: Host-associated > Mammals > Digestive system >... | reverse complement strand
ATCGGAATCTCCTCGCTTGCCGCACGGATGGCGTCAAGAAGCGTATCGGGCAGCGCGGTCGTACAGATGATAGCCGGAACGTGCTTTTCAAGACAAAATGCAAGGATCTCCTCCGTTGCTTTGGGTACGGAGAAATCGATCACGACGTCAACGGGAATATCGATCTCGGCTGCCGAAGCAAAGACCGGAAACGGCAAGGCCGCATCGCAGAACGGATCGACGCCGCCGGCGATCGTGAACCCATGATCGAAATCGGCGACCGCTTTCATGAGCGCATTGCCCATTTGTCCGCCGATCCCGTTGATCAATAAGCGCTTCATCGTCTTTTCCTCAAAGCATGCCGTAGTCGCGCAGGGTGTTCTCCATCAGCTCGTAATGCTCAAGCGAAGGCTTGACGAGCGGCAGACGCACTTCCGGATCGCACAGCTTCAGCAAGCCCATCATCGTCTTGATCGGGATCGGGTTCACCTCGCAGAACGCGGCCTCCTGGAGCGGCAGAAGCGCAAGCTGCAGCCGTCTTGCTTCCTCGACTTCACCGTCCGCATAGGCCTTGCACATCATATGCATCGCTTCGGGATGAATGTTCGCGATCGTGGAGATCACGCCCTTGCCGCCGAGCGAGAGAATCGGAACGACCTGGTCGTCGTTGCCGGAATAGATGTCGCATTCCGGACAAATCGCGGCGAGTTTCGCGATCTGGCTGATGTCGCCGCTGGCTTCCTTGATGCCGACGATGTTCTCACAGGATTTGACAAGCTTGCTGACCGTTTCGGGCTTGATGTTCAGACCGGTGCGGGACGGCACGTTGTAAATCAGGATCGGAAGGCGGACCTGTTCTGCGATCGAGCTGTAATGCGCGAGAAGTCCTTCCTGCGTCGTTTTGTTGTAGAACGGCGTCACGATCAAAAGCCCGTCGGCGCCGACGGCCTCGGCAAACCGGCTCTTTTGGATCGCGTCCTCCGTATTGTTGCTCCCGGTGCCGACAATGACCGGAATGCGGTTGGATACGCGTTCGACCGCAAAACGAATGACTTCTTCGCGTTCGTCCTGCATGAGCGTAGCGGCTTCGCCGGTCGTTCCCAATACGACGATCGCGTCTGTGCCGGAAGCGATCTGCAGTTCGATCAGTCTGGTCAGCGCAGTATAATCGACGGCGCCGTCATGAAACGGCGTGATCAAAGCGACCGCGGATCCTGTAAAAATACTCATTGTTTCTCCCCCTTCATTAAATGCTCCATGATCTGTACCGCGTTCAGCGCGGCGCCCTTGCGGATGTTGTCCGCAACACACCAGAAATTCAATCCGTTTTCAACGGAAACGTCCCGGCGGATCCTTCCGACATACACCGGATCGGTCCCCGCCGCTTCGATCGGCATCGGATAAATATTGTTTTTCGGATCGTCTCTGACGATGACGCCGTCCGCATTCTTCAGAAGGCGGTAGACCTCGTCGATCTCAAACGGACGCTCGAATTCGACGTTGATGCTTTCGCTGTGCCCGTGAAATACGGGAACGCGGACGCAGGTCGCAGAGATACGCAGGTCCGGACGGGACAGGATCTTTTTGGTTTCGTCGATCATCTTCTGCTCCTCTTTCGTGTTTCCGTTTTCAAGGAACACGTCGATATGCGGAATGCAGTTGCCGGCGATCGGATGCGGGAACTTCTTCGGCAGAGCGCCGCACAGTCCGTCCTCAAGATCCTGATATCCTTTTTGTCCGGCGCCGGAAACCGCCTGATAGGTCGAATAGACGATTCGCCTGATGCGGAACGCGTCGTCGAGGATCTTCAGGGGCACGACTGCCTGGATCGTAGAACAGTTCGGGTTTGCGACGATGTTTTTCGGGATGCGTTTCAGCGATTCCGGATTGACCTCCGGAACGACGAGCGGAACGTCCGGATCCATGCGCCACTGACTGGAGTTGTCGATCACGATCGCGCCGGACGCCGCGGCAAGCGGTGCATATACCGCGCTGATCGCACCGCCTGCGGAAAACAGCGCATAGTCGAAGCCCTTGTCGACAAAGCTGTCCTCTTTCAGCTCGGATACGATATAGTCTTTTCCGAAAAACGGGAGTTTTGTCCCTGCGCTTTTTGCGGAAGCAAACAACTCATATTCCGCTTCGACGCCGTGTTCTTCGAGAACGGTCAGAAACATCCGCCCGACCATTCCGGTCGCGCCGACAACAGCGATCCTTGGAATTCTCATACGGAACGCTCCTCTCTTTTCAATCTGAAATAGTATATCATCCGGCAATGCAATTGTCAAATCGGAAGCCAGTCCGAAAGTGAGATCCGGTTTTGGGAGAACGTATATGCGATGCTTTCCGCAAGATACGGCATGGCGGCTTTTGCCTGCGCAAGCGTATTGGCGTTGTGTCCGACCTCCACAAGGATGCAATTCGGCGCAACATGCTGATTGTATCTGCCGGTCTTTACGCGAACCGGTCTGCACAGCTTCGGAGAAATGCCGTTGAGATGCGCCGTGATCCGTTCGGCAAAAGCGATATTCGATTCGTAATACGGCTTATCGGCATACTTTTCTCCCTTGCCTACGACCAGCATCAGCCGCGCCGTTTCCACACCGTTTATTACAAGATAGTCGCACGGCGCGTTGTCAGCCGCATATGCGTCACGGTGCAGATCGATAAACAATACGATCGAAGGATATTCACGGTGATATCGCTCCATCGTCAACAGGCTTCGGTCATAAGCCGTTGCAAGCTTCGGCGGCTCATGATCGGTTGTATCATGGATCACGGTAAAGCCGTAGTCTCTTTCAAGGATCTCCTTCAGCGTTTCACCGACGGCTATCATGTTCCTTGTATTGTCTTTTGTGCGCCATTTGCCGTTTTCCCGATAGGTTTCCGATTGCGTCTGCGTATATGCTTCCGTCGTATGTGTGTGATAGATTAAAATCGTCGGGTCCGCAGAGCGCAGCGAATCGACCGGCGGGAGAACCGTCGACGTGCAGGTGATCGACGGACTGTGCTCTGCGTCAGACGCGTTCAATACAAGTTTAGACTGCTGCAGTTTCTCCGGAAGAAGGAAAAGCATGCCCTGATCCGTACCGTTCCGGTCGTTTTTGAGATTGTAGAACAGAACGGCAAAAACCGAAACAGCGGCGACCCATGCCGACAACAGCAGGAGCCAGGCAAGCCGTGTCGGCTCCGGTATGCGCCTTTTGTGATGCCTATGGAATCGTATCATTCTGCACCTCCGCTATACGCTATGCGAAGGTACAGGTATTTATCTCAGTAATTTTTCCAGTTCGTTATAGTTTTCACCGAACAGCATCAGATTGATCGCGTCGGACAGAACGCGTGACAGATCGCGGACCATTGCGTCGACGTCCTTCGGCGCAACGATCAGATCGCTGTGCCTCTTATCCCGTTGAGAAGCCGCACCGCTTTCCCGTATGATCGTCTCTGCGCTGACGACGGTCGGAACGCCCACGGCGATCACAGGGGTTTTCAGGAGCTCTTTTGTCAGCATGGTGCGGAAATTCCCGACCCCTGCGCCTGGCGCGATCCCGCTGTCATTGCATTGGATCACACAGCCGATATGCTCGGTACTTGCCGCGGCAAGCGAATCGACGAGGATCACAACGTTCGGCCTGATCCGGTCGCACAGCGCAGAAACGACTTCCGCGGTTTCCATCCCCGTGATCCCGAGTACGCCGGTGCAGAACGAGGACGTGACCGGCGTGTTGAAAGGAAGCATATCGGACATGTGCATATGAATATGTCTCGTGACAAGAATGTATTCGGCCGTCTTCGTTCCGAGCGCGTCCGCCGTTACGTACCGGTTTCCGAGGCCCACGACCATGGCGCTTCCGATCGCGCCCGTCATGCCGCGCAGTTCTTCCGAAAGCAGCTTTGCGATCAGTTCTCTCCGGTCGCGGTCCATATAATCTTCAGACGAAGCCCTGAGCGTGACATACCGTCCGATCGGCTTATCGAGAAGTCCGGAAGCCTGTGCATTCTGAACATCGATCCGTGTCAGCAAAACACCGTCCTTCTCCTCCGTTTCTTCCGATATCCCGCTGATCCCAGGGACGGACGTCTTTGATTCCATAGCAAGATCGGTACGCATCGTTTTCCTCCGTATCAAAAAAACTCGGTCAATCGACCGAGTATAGTTTGTGCATCCTTCAAAGCATAATACAGATCATGCCGTTGCAGCCGTCGTTTGCGATTTTCTGCAGCGCGCCGTGCAGCTTCATCTGGACCTGTTCGTTCATATTGGTTCCTTTGCCCTGCATGCCTTCCGAAATCAGTTCATACAAGGATTTGCCGAACAGATTCGTCTTGAGATAATCATCGCCTTCTCCGTTCTCGTTCAGATATGCCATCAGATCCTTGCTTTGCTGTTCCGTTCCGATCAGCGGTTCGATGTCGTTTTCGATATCGACGCGGATCAGATGCAGACCGCTCGCCTTTGCATGCAGCCGAACGCCGTATTTCGATCCGTTGCGAAACAGCTCCGGCTCGGAGATTTCGATCTTGTCGGGATCCGGTTCCACGATCCCGTAACCGGTCTGCATCGCCTTTTCCAATGCGGCGGAAAGCCGGTCATACGCTTTTTTCGCCGTTACGAATCCGTTGACCGCGCTCATCAGCTCATAGTCGTTGCGGATCGTCATGCCGCATGCGTCGCTCAGGATCGAATAGAATACGCCTTCCTTCGGATGCAGTCCGATGCGCGCTCTGCCGCAGCCAAGCTCCGTCTTCTGCAGTTCGGCGGACTGAAACAGGTCGATGCCCGAAAATGCGTCGGTGATTTTTTGAATATCGCGTACGCTGTGCACTTCCCGTACGCTTGAAGAAAGCGTTTCGATCATCTGCGTCAGGACGGGATGATCCGCGTTCAGCGCGCGCAGGAAGGACGGACCGTTGAGCTCGATCATCTTCAGCGGAAACGCATACAGGATCTCCGTCAGCAGATTGGTCAAAATACGCTCCGATAAATGCAGAAGATCCAGGACCATCGGTTTGACGCCGTACTGCGTTTCGATCTCCTCCGCCGCATGCAGCGCCGGATCGCCGTTCGGATCCGCGCTGTTCAGAAGTACGATATAGGGCTTGCCTGTTTCCCGAACGGCTTCCATGCACTTCTGCTCGGCTTCCAGATAGCTTTCCCGCGGGATCTCCGTGATCGTACCGTCCGTCAGAACGACGATGCCGACGGTCGCATGATCCGTGATCACTTTGCGCGTACCGATCTCGGCCGCTTTTCCGAACGGGATATCCTCGTCAAACCAGGGCGTCGTGACCATGCGCGGCACACCCTCCTCCTCGGACCCGATCGCGCCGGGCACAAGGAATCCCACGCAATCGACAAGCCGCATGCGCGCGGTCGAAGTCTCGTCCAGCTGTACCTCGACAGCTTCGTTCGGGATAAACGTCGGCTGGGTCGTCATGATCGTCTTGCCGCTTCCGCTCTGGGGCAGCTCGTCGATGAGCCTTTGCCGCTGAAAATCGTTTTCAATGTTCGGCACCATCAATAGCTCTGCAAAGCGCTTGATAAACGTCGATTTCCCGGTGCGGACGGGTCCGATGACGCCCAGATAGATATCGCCCTGCGTTCGTTCCATCATATCCCGATAAAGAGCTGTTCTGTCCATAGAAACCTCCCGATTCTCCTTTTGGTTCACGTTATGCACGGGAATTCCGACATATTCTTGAATCTGCCATATGGACAAAAGCAGACGAATCATGTAAAATCAAAGTATGAATAAGATCAAACGCTTTGCACGGTATTATAGACCGCATCTCGGATTGTTCCTTTTAGACATCGGCTGCGCGACGCTTGTCGCCGCGGTCGACGTTGCGTTTCCGCTGCTGACGAACTTTCTGCTGAAAAAGCTGTTTCCCGAAATAGAACAAACCGGATCAAAACAGCTGATCCTGCTGTTCGCGGTCCTGATCGGCGCGATCTTCGCCGCATACATCGTACGCGCCGTTATGATGTACATCGTCAACTACTGGGGACATCTGTTCGGCGTGCGCGTGGAGGCCGACATGCGCCGCGATATCTTTTCGCATATTCAAACGCTGCCGTTCAGCTTTTACGACAAGATCCGCACCGGCAAGCTGCTTTCCCGTGCGACGACCGATCTGTTTGAGATCTCGGAGCTGGCGCATCACGGACCCGAGGACCTTCTGATCTCCTCACTCACCGTGCTCGGCGCCTTTGTTGCCATGTTCTTCATCGAATGGCGGATCGCGCTTGCGATGCTTCTGATCATGCCGTTCTGCATCTGGTTCGTGATGAAATCGCGGTTTACCATGAAATCGACAAGCAAGTCGGTCAAGGAACAGACTGCAAACATCAACGCCGGCATCGAATCATCCATCTCCGGCGCGCGCGTCGCAAAAGCGTTCGCTAACGAAGGATACGAAATCGCCAAGTTCGAGGAAGGCAACCATCAGTTCCTGCACGCCAAGGACAGGTTCTATAAGGCCATGGCGATCTTTAACAGCGGAACCGATTTCTTTATCGCGCTGTTCAACGTCGTCGTGCTGCTCGTCGGAGGCATTCTGATCATCCGGAAAGCCGGTTTCAGCTCACTGACATTCATTACCTTCATGCTCTATGTTTCGGCGTTTACATCGCCGCTCAAGCGGTTTGCAAGCTTCTTTGAGCAATATATGATGGGCATGGCGGGCTTTACGCGCTTCCTCGAGATCCTTGATACAAAGAGCGAGATCGTCGATCGCGAAGGCGCGATCGAGATCGGTCATCTCAACGGCAGGATCGAGTTCGACGACGTCGGGTTTGCTTACGAGGACGGCAAGCAGGTCCTTTCGCATGTGAATCTGACAATCGAACCCGGTAAAAAGCTTGCGCTTGTCGGTCCCTCCGGCGGCGGCAAGACGACGATGTGCCATCTGCTGATGCGTTTCTACGACGTGCAGGAAGGCGCGATCAAAGTCGACGGCGTCGATGTGCGCGATTATACGCAGGAATCGCTGCGCAAAAATATCGGCATCGTACAGCAGGACGTGTTCCTGTTTGCCGGTTCGATCCTGGAAAACATCCGCTACGGCAGGCTCGACGCGACCGACGAGGAAGTCGTACAAGCGGCGATCCGCGCACACATTCACGATGAGATCATGCAGTTCCCCGATCAGTATCAGACCGAAGTCGGCGAACGCGGCGTGAAGCTGTCCGGCGGTCAGAAGCAGCGCATTTCGATCGCGCGGCTGTTCCTCAAGAATCCGCCGATCCTGATCCTCGACGAAGCGACGTCCGCGCTCGATACCGTGACGGAGTATGACATTCAAAAGAGCTTCGACGATCTTTCCGAAGGACGAACGACGCTGATCATCGCGCACCGCCTGTCCACCGTGCGCAATGCGGACGAGATCGTCGTGATCGACAAGCTCGGCATTCGTGAACGCGGTTCGCACGACGAGCTTGTTCAAAAGAACGGACTGTATGCGACGTTCTATCGGACTACTCTGAAAGATTGAATAACATGTAAATATTATCGTAATACGATAATTGAATATTGACATTCGACAGATTTGTGGTAGAATCAGAGAAAAGGAGGTTCTTATGAAACGCTTTTCTCTTTTTCTTTCGTACGCTTTTTGCGTCATAGCATTCGTCGTATTTTTTATGATGTGTATCGCATTGCCGGTGCTGGGAATTGAACGCATCGCTACCGTTCCTCGTGCGGCGGACCATGCGTTTATCAATTATCTGCTTTCGTATCTGATCCTGACCCTTGTTCTGATATCGGACGTCTTTCTGTTTATGCTTTTGTACAGCATCCGCCGAGATCGGTTCTTTACGGAACGCAGCGTCCATCTTCTGCAGAACATTTCATGGGCTGCTGTCGCCGCTGGGTTTCTTGCCGTTCCCCTGTTCTTTTTCTTCATTCGTGAAGCGCTCTTTATCTCGTTTATTGCGCTGTTTCTCGGCGTCGTTCTGCGGGTCGTCGCGGACGTCATTGAAAGGGCTAACGAGATCAAAGAAGAAAACGATGCGACGATCTGAGGTGCAGCTATGATCATTGTAAATCTTGACGTCATGATGGCGAAGCGCAAGATGTCGCTGAACACGCTTTCGGATAAAGTCGGCATCACGCTTGCGAATCTTTCGATCCTCAAAAACAATAAGGCAAAGGCGATCCGCTTCTCCACCCTCGATGCGATCTGCAAAGCGCTGGATTGCGACGTGTCCGATATCCTTGCTTTTGAGCCGGATCCGTCCCCCGTTCCCGAACCGCAAGCAGTAAAACCTGCAGAAAGGAGCCGTTGGAACGATTATGGAACAACCATTATTGACCCCACAAATGAGCTGTGATCCGATAAACGGCAATCCGGCGAAGAAAAATGCACCATGGAAAAAGCTGTTGCTTGTTCTTTTGATCCTTTTGCTGCAGATCGGTTGTACAAAAGATCTGCTGCAGGCATTCAGTCTGTTCGCATTCATTGCGATCAGCGACAACATGCCGGGTAATCTTACAGATCGCGACAGCGTTGTGGACCTGTATCGGGAAAACGAAGAAGCATTCTTGAAAGCCGCCGAAACAGGCAGCTTTGAAGATCTCAAAGATATCTTCGGTGTTTCGGACGTCCATGTCAACCGCGATTATGTCGATATCTATTGCGGCGGAACAGGAATGGCGCCCAGTTCATCGTATTACGGCATCTTCTATTCCGAAAGCGACGATCTCTGTGCGATCGACGTTGCACCGGGCGATTCATCGGCTCTGACCGAACGGGACGGCGGCTTTTCCTGGGAAGAATCCGGCGGCGACAACTCCTATTATGTCGAACCGCTCGGCAACCATTACTTCTATTATGAAGCGCATTATTAAGGAGTTCACATGAAACAGTTTCGTATTGCGATCACGCTCATTCTTCTGTTTCTTCTGTGCGACTGCACCGTTCCCGGACGTCTCCTTGCTGAGAACTGCATTCCGGGGCCGGGTCGATCGGATTGGGACATGAATCTCTATGGGGAGTATGATTTAGTGCGCATCAATTCGCATTGCATAGAGATTTCAAAGAAAGCCGGTGAAGGCGGGTGGCGTACGATGATACCGCGGTTTTTCGTGACCGGATTCAGTATTCGGGAACCCTATATCCTGCTTGAAGGGATTCAGACCGCAGACGATTTTATTGCCGATCAGGAGAAGGAAGCACGGATCCTTAGCTATTACGCGCTTGATACGACGGATGACAGCGTGATCGGTCCGTTTGATACCGCCGACGAATTATCAAAAGCGTTGGATCTTTCCGGGATCGACTGGACGCCGGTCACCGATCCGCCGGATCTGCCGAACGTGAACTATTAAATCATGAGGGCTTTATGAAACGTTTTTATTTGTTCTTTTCTGTCATTTGTGCGCTGTTGTTTTCATTTGTCGGATGCCGCGGTGTTTTATCGGATGAAATTCATTCCGAATACGGACAAAACGGTTATACCAAAGAAGAACTGATTGCTTTGTTTCACGAACACAAAGAAGATTTCCTCAAGGTTGCGAACATCGTATTAGGCAGCGAATCCTTTCAGGAGAAATTGAAAAACTCGAACGAGGGACAGGCTTCCATCTGGACCTACAGCAGCAATCACAGCTTTTCGGACGAAGAATGGCATGATATCACAAACCTGTTTCTTGAAACGGGCGTCCGTTGTATCAACAAGAACCGGAAAGGCGGAAAGGACACCATACGGTATTTCTTTCATCAGGACAAAAAACACGAAAGCTTTGAATTGGATTACTGCGAATCGGACGATGCTTCAAATCTGTATTATCAAAGACAATACTGTTTTCTGTTTGAAAAGCTGGAAGAGCATTGGTGGATCGGCTGCCGTGATGACAGTATATCTTCTACCAGATCATATGATTCTGAACTCATAAACCTACATGGTTATAACAAAGTAGTATTTGACGTCATAGTAGATCGAAATCAGTTTATACAAGAGCTTTGCAACGAAATTCTAAGGCAAAAAACAAATGATATCAGCTCGATTCAAATACATGCATCATCTATGACGCTCACTTATGTTGACGGCAGCATCGTTACAGAGCAAACGCCGGACGGGATAACACGAGCGTTCAACGAGATCAACAAGCTGGATGCGATTTATGTCAATGAACGTTATATCCTTTTTTCCGGTTGGAAATACGACGATTCCGATATCGGATTCTGTTACAGTGTTTCGGATGATCTACGCATTAATGATCTTTACGAATCCTGCTGCGAGAACGAAGCAAAACAAACACGTCGCGGTGCATTCTATTGGGAAAATGAAAACAATACCGAAAGCGTTTATTTTGTAAAAGTTCTGCCGGGATATTATTACTTTGAAATCCACGGGTAATATGCACTATGAAAGCGTTGCAGTAAAAAACGGCAGCGGGATTCATCCCACTGCCGTATTGCTTAGAATGAGATTATTCTTTGAACTTCTCCGCGGGTTCTTCGGCAGGTTCATCTTCGCCGATCAGTTCCTCATAAAACGCTGCATGGACGAGTCCTCTGAACAGCGGGAGCAGAACCAGTACGCACAGAAAGAACAGGACAAGAATGATGATAAACAGAACACCGACGTAGGGGATTCTGCAGAGCAAGCCGAGGATCAGCATCGCAACGACGATCATGACGCCGACAACGAAATCTGCAAGGAACATCTGTCCCTTGTGTCCGTTTGTCTTCTCGATCGAAAGCTCTCTTGCCTGCACGGCGTTGAGCTCCGGCTTCTTCACGAGGATATACGGGATCAGACCGTGCGCATAGCTCTTGATGATCGCAAAGATCGGTCCGACGATCGGGATCAGCGCCCAAAGGAAGATCCACAGATACGACCAGCCCATGCCGGCAAGAACACGCTTCATCGTCGGCCAGTCCTTAAAGGTCTCAAACAGTTCGTGGCAGTAAACCTGCTCTCTGTGATATCCCTTCAGGAAAATCGCGGCGAGCGAAACCGTGAACAGCATCGAGATCGCAATGGCGATAGCCGGGATCGCAAAGCCTGCAAGCGCGCCGCCGACGACGATCAGCAGCGATCCGAGCAGCGAGATACCCCAAAGACGGAACGGCTTTTCCATCAGCGCTTTGAAAGCTTTGCCGTAGATCCGCCAGAACAGCGGGCCGCTTTCTTCTTTCGGCGCCTGCGTTACGGGTTCGGACGCCGCCGGAGCAGCCGTAGGTTCACCGCAGTTGGGGCAGAAAGAAACATTGTCTTCCAGTTGATGTCCACATTTCCTGCAAAATGCCATATCATTTTCCTCCTCTGTCTCTTTAAGCAATTTGCTTTATAGTATTATAGTACAACCCGTCGCAGGATGCAATCGGTTTTTATATAAAATTGTCGGATCATATAGAAACAGTCAAACCTTGCTTTCGTCAAAATCGATCAGGATAGAAGCCCGCTTCGGAATCAGCTTGCGAAGACGAACGCCGGCGGCGTTGAACAAGCGCTTTGACGCACGGTTCATCGGCGTGTTGTTGTATTTATCGGAAAGATAAACGACTTCCTTGATGCCGGACTGGATGATCGCTTTTGCGCACTCGTTGCACGGAAATAACGCCA
>Ga0310697_10006059_pt1 | contig 11555 bp, 11 predicted proteins | sample 172DNAGHGlowgp2_FD_203883 | JGI IMG/M metagenome (GOLD analysis project Ga0310697, IMG submission 203883) | Sheep rumen microbial communities from Palmerston North, Manawatu-Wanganui, New Zealand - 1728 DNA GHGlow gp2 (v2) (version 2) | ecosystem: Host-associated > Mammals > Digestive system >... | reverse complement strand
AAAGATATTGGATCGTGACCACTATGGCATGGAGAAAGTGAAAGAACGTATTCTTGAATATATCGCAGTACTCTCTCTAAGAGGCGACTTGAAATCTCCTATTCTTTGTCTCTATGGTCCTCCGGGGGTAGGAAAAACAAGTCTTGGCAAATCTATAGCAGATGCGATGAATCGTAAGTATGTGCGTGTTTCACTGGGTGGTCTACATGATGAGGCAGAGATTCGTGGACATCGTCGTACCTATATCGGTGCTATGCCTGGACGTATCATCAAGAATATCCAGAAGGCTGGCTCCAGTAATCCTGTGTTCATCCTTGACGAAATTGACAAGGTCACACAGATGACACACAATGGTGACCCTGCCTCGGCTTTGTTGGAAGTACTTGATCCCGAACAGAACAATGCATTCCACGATAATTATCTGGATGTGGACTATGATCTTTCTAAAGTACTCTTCATCGCTACCGCTAATAATCTCAGTACAATTCCAAAGCCTCTGCTCGACCGTATGGAAGTTATAGAGGTATCCGGTTATATCACAGAAGAGAAATACGAGATTGCCAAGCGTCATTTGGTTCCGAAAGAAAAGGAGAATACAGGTCTGAACGACAAGGGACTGACATTCAATAAGGCTGCCATTGAAAAGATTATCGAGCAATATACTCGTGAAAGCGGTGTTCGTCAGTTGGAGAAACAGATTAACAAGGCTCTCCGAAAGATGGCGTTCCAAAAGGCAAAAGACGGAGAACTACCATTCTTGAAGATTACTCCTACAGAAATTGAAGGACTATTAGGAAAACCGCCTTTCTATCGTGACATCTATCAGGGAAATGCGTATGCTGGTGTTGTAACCGGTCTTGCATGGACCAGTGTAGGTGGCGAAATTTTGTTTATCGAGACTTCACTTTCAAAAGGCAAGGGTGCAAAACTCACTTTAACAGGTAACTTAGGTGATGTCATGAAAGAGAGTGCCGTCATCGCTTTGGAGTATGTTAAAGCGCATGTAGATATTCTCGGCATCGATTATCGTATCTTCGACAACTGGAATATCCATATCCATGTACCAGAGGGAGCAACTCCGAAAGACGGTCCTTCTGCAGGTATAACCATAGCAACCTCTATTGCTTCGGCACTGACCCAGCGAAAGGTACGTAAGAACACGGCAATGACAGGTGAAATTACCTTGCGTGGCAAGGTGTTGCCTGTCGGTGGTATTAAAGAGAAGATTCTTGCCGCCAAGCGTGCTGGTATCACAGATATCGTCATGTGTCGTGATAATCAGAAGGACATCGAGGAAATTCCTGAGATGTATCTGAAAGGGGTTAAGTTCCATTATGTAGAGAACGTACAGGATGTGTGGAACTTTGCTTTGACAGATGAGATCGTCAGCAACCCACTTACTTTTGAAATACCTGAAGAGAAAGACGAGAAGAAATGACTTTTGAACTGCAATATACAGATTCCGCAAGTGAAGCACGTACTGGTATCATCACTACTGATCACGGGCAAATCAAAACTCCTATCTTTATGCCTGTGGGAACTTGTGGAAGTGTGAAAGGCGTTCATTTCTCTGAATTACGAGAACAGGTAAAAGCACAGATTATTTTAGGGAATACCTATCATCTATATCTTCGTCCTGGACTAGATATCCTTCGTAAGGCAGGCGGCTTGCATCAGTTTAACACATGGGACAGACCGATCCTCACCGACTCTGGAGGTTTTCAGGTTTTCTCCCTGACTGGTATCCGCAAACTGCGCGAAGAAGGTTGTGAGTTCCAGAGTCATATTGACGGTTCCCGACACATCTTCACACCAGAGAATGTGATAGACACTGAACGTATCATTGGTGCTGATATCATCATGGCTCTCGACGAATGTCCTCCCGGACAGAGTGACTACCAGTATGCCAAGAAATCATTAGGACTCACTCAACGCTGGCTCGACCGATGTATCAAACGCTATGAAGATACTGAGCCGCTTTATGGTTATCACCAGAGCCTCTTTCCCATTGTTCAGGGATGTACTTTTAAATACCTCCGACAAGAAGCAGCAAAATATATTGCTGACAAAGGCGCAGATGGAAATGCTATTGGCGGACTTGCTGTAGGCGAACCGACGGAAGTGATGTATGAGATGATAGAAGTGGTCAATGAAATATTACCCAAAGACAAACCTCGCTATCTGATGGGAGTCGGAACACCTCAGAACATTCTGGAAGCCATCGAGCGTGGAGTGGATATGTTCGATTGTGTGATGCCTACCCGTAATGGACGTAATGCGATGCTGTTCACTTATCAGGGTACCATGAATATGCGGAACAAAAAATGGGAAGACGATTTTTCACCCATTGATCCCGAGGGCTGTTACATCGACCGTATCCATACCAAGGCATACCTGCATCATCTATTTAAGGCGCAGGAACTGCTTGCCATGCAGATAGCCTCCATTCATAATCTTGCATTCTATCTGCGATTGGTAACAGATGCCAGACAACATATTGAAAAGGGTGATTTCGTACAATGGAAACGGTCTGTTATAGAGGAATTGGGACGTAGACGATGACAGAACTATGGAATAATCTTAAAATAAAGGTAAAGCGTTGGTGGTTACAACTGCTCGTCCTGTTGCATCCGTTCATCAAACGGTTGCAAGGATTACCATGGGAAAGACTTGCTCCCTTGAAGAGATTGAATCCCTTCAGATATATCAATCGTATGGATTGGTATATCATCAAGAAATTTATTGGTACCTATATCTATTCCATCATACTAATCATCTCCATCTCTATTGTTTTTGACATCAACGAGCATTTGGCGAAATTCACAACAAACCACGCACCACTACGTGCTATCGTATTTGACTATTATGCCAATTTTATACCATATTTTGCTAACTTATTCTCACCTTTATTCGTTTTCATCTCCGTCATTTTCTTTACTTCGAAACTGGCAGGTAACTCCGAGATTATCGCCATGCTTGCCTGTGGTATGAGTTTCAAAAGGCTGTTACGTCCTTATCTGATATCAGCTGCACTGATTGCTATACTGAATTTCTACCTTGGCGCTTACATTATCCCTAAAGGAACCATTGTCAGGCATGACTTCGAGACGTTATATAAAAACAATAGGAAAAACACAACAGCTTCAAATATTCAGTTAATGGTAGACCGCGGTACGGTTGCCTATATTTCACAATACGACGATATCCGAAAAACTGGCTATGGTTTCTCATTGTATAAGTTTGAGAAGAAAAAATTAGTGAGCCACATGACGGCAAGCATTATTCAATACGACACCATCTCCGACTCTCGATATCACTGGAAAGCACGTAATTATAAGATTCGTGAGTTAAAGGGTATGCGTGAAAAAATCATCAGTGGTCAGGAGATAGATACACTGATACAGATGGAACCCATGGACTTGATCTTCTCAAAAGGGCAACAGGAGACTTTTACGTCCCCAGAATTGCTACGCTATATCTCCAAACAACAATCACGAGGTTCCAGTAATGTAGTTCAATACGAAGTGGAATACCATAAACGAATAGCAACGTCTTTCGCTTCATTTATCCTAACTATTATCGGAGCATCTTTGTCATCCCGTAAGCGTAAAGGAGGAATGGGCATGTATTTGGGAATAGGTCTTGCCCTCTCCTTCTCTTATATCCTATTACAGACGGTGAGTGCTACTTTCGCTATCAATGCGGATACCCCGCCTATGCTTGCTGTATGGATACCTAATATCTTATATGCTATTATTGCATATTTCTGTTTCAGACACGCTCCGAACTGATGAATTTTGAAGAGACATACTTAAATGATAATATTCTAGACGCATTGGATGACATGCGTTTTGAGAAAATGACTCCTATTCAGGAGAGATGCATACCTGAAATTCTTGATGGGCACGACTTGATAGGAGTGGCACAGACTGGTACAGGCAAGACTGCTGCTTATCTTCTTCCAGTACTAAGTATGTTAGATGATGGTGGTTTTCCTAAAGACGCTGTCAACTGTGTCGTGATGGCACCAACACGTGAACTAGCCCAACAGATTGACCAAGCGATGCAAGGATTTGGATATTATCTGGACGGAATATCGAGTGTTGCTGTATATGGAGGTAACGACGGAAGCCGCTTTGATCAAGAAATGCGTGGACTAAAAATGGGGGCTGATGTGATTATAGCTACTCCTGGACGATTACTTTCCCACATTCGTATGGGGCATGTCGATTTGTCCCGTTTGTCTTTCTTCATTCTCGATGAGGCAGACCGTATGCTGGACATGGGATTCTCTGACGATATTCTTCAAATTGCAAAACTTCTCCCCAAAGATCATCAGACAATTATGTTCTCGGCAACAATGCCGGAAAAGATACAACAACTCGCGCGTACCTTATTAAATAATCCTATAGAGGCAAAAATAGCTGTTAGCAAACCTGCAGAGAAAATACAACAGTCTGCTTATATGTGTTATGAGCCTCAAAAACTAGGCATCATACGTCATTTGTTTAAGGCAGGAGAACTAAGACGTGTCATTATCTTCTCTGGGAAAAAGGATAAAGTGAAGGATATTACCAAAGAACTTCAGCGAATGCACATTAATTGTTCACAGATGCATAGTGACCTCAGTCAACAGGAACGTGACGAGGTGATGTACCGTTTCAAGGCAGGACAAGTAGATGTACTGGTTGCCACAGATATTGTAGCACGTGGTATCGATATTGATGATATCCTTATGGTCATCAATTATGATGTGCCTCGTGATGCTGAGGACTACGTACACCGTATCGGACGCACAGCACGTGCACAGCGCGATGGTGTAGCAATTACCTTTGTTTCTGACAACGATATGCGTTACTTCTCTGAGATTGAGCGCTTTCTTGAGAGAAGTATTACCAAGAATTCATTGCCAGAAGAATTGGGAGAAGCCCCAGAATATAAGGTTTCTCCTCCTAGAAAATCTACCAGAGGACGTGGTGGAAGAGGACGCGGTGGATATCACCCAAGAAGAAACAAAGGAAAAAACAACCGCAAACATCAAAACAAAAAGAAAGAGTAAATCGATTGCACTGCTTATTTTGCACTTTTTTCTTAAAAAATGTTGATTTGTGCGGGAACACAGTCTATTTGTCGAAAAATAATAGGTAAAAAGTTTTGTTAGTATTAAAAATTGTTGTACTTTTGCAACCAGTTATCCTGAAAACAATCTTTTTACCTTAAAAGGACTAATACCTATTGAAGATATGAAGCGATCGCCTGTGAGGGTCATCGCTTTGTTTTTTTATTTCTAAAAACAAAATAAATGAATTTTCCTTTGGTATTTTGCTCACTTATTCGTACCTTTGCAGCCGATTTAGTCCGTGGTGGCTCGGTTAAGACGTGGCACGAAGCCATGCGCCATGCGGAAAAACCCGTTTAAACAATAACAAAACAATGTACGCAATTGTAGAAATTAACGGTCAGCAGTTCAAGGCAGAAGAGGGCAAAAAACTCTTTGTCAACCACATCAAGGACGTGGAAGCAGGTAAGACTGTTGAATTTGACAAGGTACTGCTTGTCGACAATGATGGTTCAGTACAGGTAGGTGCACCCACCGTAAGTGGTGCTAAAGTTGTGTGTGAGGTAATCAATCCCCTCGTCAAGGGTGAGAAGGTGATTGTCTTCAAGATGAAGCGTCGTAAGGACTCTCGTAAGAAGAACGGACACCGTCAACAGTACACACAGGTAGAAGTTAAATCAGTAATCGCTTAAAACGTAGGAGGAACAAGTAATGGCACATAAAAAAGGTGTAGGTAGTTCTAAGAACGGTCGTGAGTCAGCCTCACAGCGACTCGGCATTAAAATTTTCGGTGGCCAGAAGGTTGTTGCAGGCAACATTATTGTTCGCCAGCGTGGCTCTAAGCACAACCCTGGTAATAATGTAGGTATGGGTAAAGACGATACCCTCTATGCGCTCGTTGACGGAACAGTACAGTTCCATAAGGGCAAGCGCGACAAGAGTGTCGTATCAGTCATTCCTGAAGCATAACGCCGACGAGAACAAACAAAGATAATTTATTCCAAACAAACAAAATCCCAAACCTCGTAAGAAGTTTGGGATTTCTGCTTTTTATCATGTACGTTTTGACGTTATTCCATTATATCGTTATAACGACTATTTTTTTCTTTTTATCTTCTTATAGTATTCCCGAAGAAGACCTTGTGATACTCCCCTATTCGCCAGTTTGTTTAATTCACGTCGTGCCGCATCATTTCTTCCCATTCGGATAAGCACTTCAACGTACGACAACTGATAGTCAGTGTTATCTGGAATAAGCTTTATGGCTTTCTCCCAGTCGTAGAGGGCTGACTCATATTGCTTCATTTCTGTTTCCAAAGAGGCACGGGCAACATAGCCTGCAACAGAATCGGGATATTGTTCCACTACAATATTCAACAAATCGAGGGCATCGTTTCGCTTTCCCATCAATTGATAGACATACGAGAGTCCAATACGTGCTTCCATATGAGTTGGCTCATTGAAAAGGATATCATTGTAGTCATTCTTCGCCAAGTCATAGCGGCGCAAATGGGTATAGGCATAGGCACGGTAGAACAAAGCTGTAAGATTGTTCTCATCATGTTGAAGAACTGTCTTATACTCATCCACCGCAAACTCCCACTGTTGCAATTCCAAGTTGATCGCTGCCTTTCGCATATGCATGTCGGCGCTATAAGGCGATTGTGCTATTTGCTGATTAAGAACGTTCAGCGAATCACGCCATTCTTGGTTGCTTTGAGCCTGAACTGCATATTGCTGTGTCACAGCAACAGACAGGACAAATAGCATCAAGCCTTTTTGATATAATCTACAATCCATGCACCTACTTCTTTGGTACCATATTTAGCACCGCCTTCAACCTGAATCTCTGGAGTACGCACATTGGCATCAAGGGAGGCATTGACTGCTTCACGAATCAACGCGCCCTCTTTTATCAGACCAAAGTGCTCTAACAACATGGCGGCAGAGAGAATCTCTGCAAGCGGATTGGCAAGGTTTTGTCCTGCTGCCTGTGGCCATGAGCCATGAACAGGTTCAAACAATGGAGTATGTTCTCCCAATGAGGATGAAGGCTGCAAGCCCATTGAACCCGTAATACAAGAAGTCTCATCAGTCAGGATATCACCAAAAGTATTCTCCGTTACGATGACATCAAAGAAACGAGGCTCTGTCAGTACACGCATGGAGGCATTGTCGATAAACATATAGTCTGTGTTCACGTCTGGATACTGCGACTCCATCTCTTTGGCAATCTGACGCCACAGACGAGAACTTGCCAGTACATTTGCCTTATCCACCACTGTCAAGTGTTTCTTGCGTTTCTGTGCAGTCTCAAAAGCAACCTTCAGAATACGCTCAATCTCTGGGCGAGTATAGATATCTGTATCATAAGCCTTGTCGTTATCCTGATATTTTTCTCCAAAATACATACCACCCGTCAATTCACGAATGACTACAAAGTCAGCACCTTTCAATAACTCATCTTTCAGTGGACTCTTGTGCAACAGGCAATCGAAGGTAGCCACAGGACGAACATTGGCAAACAAACCAAGTTTCTTACGCATGGCAAGCAGTCCCTGTTCCGGACGTACCTTTGCGGTAGGGTTGTTGTCAAAACGAAGATCACCGACTGCAGCAAACAACACAGCATCAGCACGCATACAAACATCATGAGTGGCCTCAGGATATGGATCACCTACAGCATCAATGGCATGGGCACCACAGAGTGCCTCCTCATACTCAAACTCATGACCACACTTCTCGGCAATAGCATCTAATACGGCTACGCCCTGTTTCATAATCTCTGGTCCTATTCCGTCACCAGGAAGGACTGCAATTTTCAGTTTCATACAATACCTTATTTATTATTTAATTCTTTCTCTACGATATTCAGCATTTTGAAGGTTGCCTTGATAGCAGCCTCAGTCTGGTCAGCATCCAAGCCACGAGTACGAAGAAGTCCGTCGTTATAATGCCACGTGATAACAGTTTGTACCAATGCATCGGTACGACCACCTGGAGGAATACTTACCTGATAGTTAGCAAGGGTTGGGAATGTGCGATTGAGGTATTTCTTGTAGATATAGCGCAAGGTCTTAACAAATGCATCATACTGACCGTCACCGACAGCACTACCCTCATACTGTTTCCCATTAATCTCGACTTTGACATTAGCACCCGGACGAAGACCATAAGCAGTTGAAACAACATAACTTACAAGTCTTACTTTGTCTTCTGGTGCATCGTGTTTCAAAACATCACTGACAATATATGGTAGATCTTCTTGTGTCACAATCTCCTTCTTGTCACCTAGTTCTGTAATACGCTGTGTGACGCGACGAGTTTGTTCTGGAGTCAGTTCAAGTCCTAACTCCTCCAAATTCTTAGCAATATTCGCCCTACCACTATTCTTGCCCAAAGCATATTCGCGTTTACGACCAAAACGCTCAGGAACAAGGTCATTATAATATAGTTTGTCTTTAGAATCTCCATCGGCATGAACACCAGCCACTTGTGTGAAGACATTCTCTCCGACGATAGGCTGGTTGGGAGCTACTGCAATACCGCTATAGCCCTCCACCATACGACTGATTCCATTCAACTGACTCTCGTCAATATTCGTTTTCGCATGAAACTGATCTTTTAGGATAGCCTGCACGCTCGCCATCGGGGCATTGCCACAACGTTCACCCAGACCATTGACTGTTACATGTAATCCTTTGGCACCACTAAGTACTGCAGCAAGGGAATTCGAGACAGCAAGATCATAATCATTATGGGCATGAAAGTCAAAATGCGCCTCTGGATAACGTTTAATCATCTTGCGGAAATACTCGATAACTTGCAAAGGATTCATCACACCGAGAGTGTCAGGGAGCATAAATCGCTTGATAGAAGAACAAAAAGGGGTAAGCGAAATAAGACTGTCCATCAACTGATAGACATAGTCAGGAGAGTCTTTCATACCATTGCTCCAATCTTCCAAATATAGATTAACTGATAGACCTTTCTCCGTTGCATAACGCACTGTCTCCTGAATATCAGCAATATGCTCCTCTGGTGTCTTTTGTAACTGATGGGTACAATGTTTCAACGAACCTTTAGAAAGAAGGTTGATGACCTTACCTCCACAGTCGGCAATCCAGTCGATAGATTTTCCGCCATCAACGAAGCCAAGCACTTCTACTCTATCTAGTTTATTGATCTGATTGGCATAACGGCAAATCATCTTCACTGCCTCTTTCTCGCCTTCACTGACTCGTGCCGAAGCAACCTCTATACGGTCGACATTGACATCACGTAATAACATACGTGCCATCATCAATTTCTCATGAGGCAAGAACGATACACCGTTGGTTTGTTCACCGTCACGGAGCGTTGAGTCCATAATCTCAACAAAAGGCAGGATGCGCTGAGAAGCGTTTATGCGTTCTGCTGTTCCCATTGTTCTATCTTATCCTTGTTTTGGATAAGGAAGTCAATATCATCTAATCCATTGATTAAGCAGTGTTTCTTGTAACCGTTAATCTCAAAAGTTTCCTGTCTGCCAGTAGCTTTGTTGGTGACTATCTGGTTAGGGAGGTCTACTTCCACCTGAGTTTTCGGGTTATTCTGAATACTCTGAAATAATTCTGATAAGAAATCCTCAGAGACAACGACAGGCAATACAAAGTTATTCAGTTCGTTGTTCTTGTGGATATCTGCAAAGAAACTGCTAATAACCACTCGGAATCCATAACCAGCAATCGCCCATGCAGCATGCTCACGACTGGAACCGTTACCAAAGTTCTTGCCAGCCACAAGGATACAACCGCTATAGGTCGGATCATTCAGTACGAAGTTCTTATTGACTGTGCCGTCAGCATTATAACGCCAGTCACGGAAGAGGTTGTCACCAAAGAAACTCTCCTCACGAGTCGTGGCCTTCAGGAAACGGGCGGGAATAATCTGGTCGGTGTCCACATTCTCCAAAGGAAGAGGCACACAAGTAGATGTTATAACGTTAAATTTCTGTTTCATAATAGTGTTCTTGGGTCAGTTATTACTCCTGTGACTGCTGCGGCTGCGGCTATTAAGGGTGAGCAGAGGATGGTACGACTGCCAGGTCCTTGACGTCCCTCGAAGTTACGGTTGGATGTTGATACACAATACTTACCTGCAGGTACCTTATCATCATTCATGGCAAGACAGGCAGAACAACCCGGTTGACGAATCTCGAAGCCTGCTGTCTTTAATATCTCATCCAGTCCCTCCTCACGAATCTGACGATCGACAGCCCACGAGCCTGGAACTAACAAGGCAATGACGTTTTCCGCTTTCTTACGTCCCTTGGCAATAGAGGCAAAAGCACGGAAGTCTTCTATGCGGCCGTTAGTGCATGCGCCGAGGAAAACGTAATCGATTGGTTTACCCAACAAACACTCACCAGCCTTGAACCCCATATAGTTCAGCGCTTTCTCAAAGCCTTGCTCAGGTGATTTGGCCTGAGTGGCATTTGCAGGAATAGATTCAGTGATACCGATACCCATACCAGGATTGGTACCATAAGTAATACGTGGTTCAATATCCTTGGCATCAAATGTCAGTTCCTTATCAAATACGGCATCGTCGCCACTCTTCAATGTCTTCCAATAGGCAACAGCCTTGTCCCAGTCATCACCCTTAGGAGCGAACTCCTTACCTTTTATATAATCGAATGTAACTTCGTCAGGAGCAACGAAACCGCCACGGGCACCCATCTCAATAGAGAGGTTACAGAGTGTCAGACGTCCTTCCATAGATAATGAGGTAATGACATCACCTGCATACTCGACAAAGTAGCCTGTGGCACCTGAGGTGGTTAACTGACTCATCAGAAAGAGGGCGACATCCTTGGCCGTCACACCCTTCTGCAACTGTCCATTGACCGTAATACGCATCGACTTCGGTTTCTGCTGAAGAATACACTGGGAAGCCATTACCATCTCCACTTCTGAGGTTCCAATACCAAAAGCAACAGCACCCATGGCGCCATGTGTTGATGTGTGTGAATCACCACAAACAATTGTCATTCCTGGTAAAGACAAACCTTTCTCAGGACCAACTACATGAATGATACCGTTTGATTTATCCATCATACCATAATGTGTCAGTCCAAAATCCTTGGCATTCTGAGCTAGTGTTGATACCTGCTTAGCCGATACAGGGTCTTCAATAGGTTTGTCCTGATCGTGCGTCGGCGTATTATGATCGGGCATACAATAAATATGGTCAGGACGGAAACATTTCAGACCACGAGCTCGCATACCATCGAATGCCTGTGGTGAAGTCACCTCATGACAATACAAACGATCTATATACAACTGTGTGGGACCGTCCTCCACTTTTTGGACGACATGCTTATCCCAAATTTTATCGAATAATGTGTTCATCTTATTTCTTAAACTTATTAATACAGTCAATATAAGCCTCCACGGAAGCTGTTACGATATCTGTATTGGCACCAAAGCCATAGTAGAGACTACCGTCGTATTCT
>Ga0310697_10006051_pt1 | contig 11568 bp, 10 predicted proteins | sample 172DNAGHGlowgp2_FD_203883 | JGI IMG/M metagenome (GOLD analysis project Ga0310697, IMG submission 203883) | Sheep rumen microbial communities from Palmerston North, Manawatu-Wanganui, New Zealand - 1728 DNA GHGlow gp2 (v2) (version 2) | ecosystem: Host-associated > Mammals > Digestive system >... | reverse complement strand
CGAAGAAACCGTTGCTACTGGCTATCATCGTTCCGTCTGCCGCAAAGGTCTTAACGGTAAATACTGACTTTGCAGCTTTATCAGCCCATGACTGGGCGAACAAAGGTAAAAGGGTAAAAAGGGAAATGGATACTAATAGAAATAATCGTTTCATATTTTAAGTAATTCTTTTGCGTTTTGAATAGCGGCAGCAGTGATATCGCTACCGCTGAGCATTTGGGCAATCTCATGGATGCGCTCGTCATTGGAGAGCATCTGCATCTTACTGGTTGTCCCTGTGGCGGTCTCTTCTTTCGATACCCGATAGTGAGTGGTGCCGAGGGCAGCGATTTGTGGCAGATGGGTGATGGAGATGACTTGTCGGTCGTTGGCTCCCATCTCCTTCATGATTTCTGCCATGCGTTCTGCAATCTTTCCACTGACGCCTGTATCTATCTCGTCGAAGATAATCGTTGGGAGTTTGACAGCTCCACTGATCATTGCTTTCAGGGATAGCATCACTCGCGCAATTTCACCACCTGAGGCAACCTGAGAGATAGGTTGCAAGGGGCTGGAGGTATTGGCACTGAACAGGAAAGCGATATCATCTTGTCCGCTCTTGTGGAGTTCTGTCTTGTTGACCTTCACTTCAAAACGGACGTTTGGCATACCCAGAGGAACTAAGCGTTCGCGCATCTGTCGTTCAATCTCCTTGGAGGCTTTCTGACGCAGTTTCGTCAGAGTCTCTGCTTGTTGCAGGCATTTCTTCTTCAAAACATCCAATTCGTTTTGCAGTGATGCCAATGCCTCGTCGCTGTTTTCTATCTGACTGAGCTGCCGTTTCAGTTCGTCCCGTTGTTGAATCAGTTCGGCAATAGTTTCCGCATGATATTTCTTCTGCAAGTCATAGATTATATCCAACCGTTGGTTGATACGTTCCAGTTCTGCAGGATTGAAATCAATATCCTCCAAACGAGCCTCTACATCTTGAGCAATATCCTTGAGTTCTATTTGACAACTCTCCATACGTTCTATCCATTCTTCAGAGGTAGGATAGACTTTTGTGATGGTATGGATCGCGGAAAGTGATTTGCGGAGTCGAGAGAGGATACCTTGCTCGTCAGCAACCAGATGCTGGTTTGCTTCATAGAGTGCTGTCTTGATATCCTCGCTATGCGTCATCATCTCACGCTGCTGCTCCAATTCCTCTTGTTCATCTTCTACCAACTGGACATTCGTAAGTTCCTCATACTGGAACTGAAGGAAGTCGAGATTCTGCTTATTGCGCTCCATCTCTTCCTGTAACGCTTGCAGTTGTCTTTGTTTCTCATGATAAGCTGCAAAAGTCTGCTGATATTCGTTCAGCAATGCTTGGTCTTGTGCGATGGTATCAATAACCTCCAATTGAAAATCTTGTTTACCTAATAGCAGATTCTGATGCTGGGAATGAACGTCAACTAACATATCACCCAATTCCTTCAACAGAGAGAGGGCAACGGGTGTATCATTGACGAATGCACGACTCTTGCCAGCTGCAGTCAATTCACGTCGGATGATACAGTCAGAGGCGTCATAGTCGATGTCATTCTCATCGAAGAAAGGCTTCAACTGATAGCGTGTGAGGTCGAAATGTGCTTCAATGATACAACGGTCAGAACCTTGCTTGATGGCCTTGGAGTCTGCACGCTGTCCTAACAGGAGTGCAATAGCGCCAAGGATAATACTCTTACCTGCTCCAGTCTCACCAGTAATGACGGAGAATCCTGGACGCAGTTCTATATCGAGTTCGTCAATCAGCGTGAAATTCCGTATGTATAGTTGTTGAAGCATCTCTTAGTTTTTGATTTTATCCCATGCATTACTCTGTGAGGGATTGATGTTGAAGAGTAGGTTGTAGACGTTCTCCTTTTCTTTCTGAGTACCCTTGCCATAATAGATATTGGCAATCTCGTCGCGCTTGTAGTCTGTCCATATCTGTGGCAACAGGCTTAGAGGTTTGTTTTCATGGGCTTCCTTCAAAAGATTGAGTGCCGTTGTAATAGCTGTCCTACCGCGTTCAGCATTATTCGTCATCTCATCCAGTCCAGTACGATAGTAGTCGTATTGCAGTTGACGCATAGGCTTCAATGCCTCGTCAAGATAATCGTTAATGATGGCGAAGCGGTTTCGGCTTGTCTCAAAAGCCTTCCAGCCCGTGAAGCCAAGATTTTGCGTGTTGTTCACCAGGTTTAGACAGCGTTGTAGCACGTCAGTTCCTCCCATTGGGGAGAAACTGTCAAGGTCGAGTCCGATAATCAGGTAGGCATAATAGGCGATGAGTGCCGTCAACTGGTTATCTACTATCTCTTCATTGAAGTTTAACTGGTCAAACTGCGCATAGTCGAAATTGAAGTCGTCGTCCTTATTATTATATAAGGTGGAAGTATAGGTAGAATAGTAGACAGGACGATTTGCCTGTATTATGGCAGTTGCCTCAAAATGGTCGCCACTTTTGTCGTATTTGACGATAGTAATATTGAAGTTACAATTAATGCGTTCATGCTTTTGGAACTGATAATCAGTCCATTGTCTTTCATTAATAAACTGTTCTAATGTTTGTTGTAAGTTCTCGAAGATACTGACATCTGTACCCTGAATCTGGGAGTGATTGATATTCACTTTGGCATTCAGTTCCTGTGCCGCGATATTCGCTGCAATTAAAAAATAAAACAATGAAAGAATTAAAATACAACGCCTCATTATTACATTTTTTAATTATTACATTTTTACATTATTCTTGCTAACTCAAGAATAATGTCAGTTGCTACTTCGCTTTTTGGCTTGCGTTCGTAGTCTTTCTGTCCCTGACGGGATATAATACTGATCTGGTTCTCGTCCGATTGGAAACAGGTGCCTTCATGGCGTAAGGAGTTAAGGACGATAAAATCAAAGTTCTTTCGCTCTAACTTTCCCTGGGCATTCTGCAGTTCATCATTGGTCTCCAAGGCAAAACCAATCAATCGCTGGTCATTACGTTTCATCTTTCCCAACTCAGCAGCAATGTCGTGCGTAGGTTTCAGACGGATGACGAGGTCGTCTTTTTCGCGTTTAATCTTCTCTGTGGCAATCGTCTCAGGACAGAAATCAGCAACAGCAGCACAAAGGATAGCGGCCTGACAGGAATCGAAAAGACGAGTGGCTGCCTGATACATTTCTTCACAACTCTCTACATTAGTGCGATGAATCAGTGGATGGTTGGTTGTCAGTGCCACAGGTCCTGCAATAAGTTCTACTTCTGCACCTTGATGGGCACATTCTTCAGCAAGGGCAAAGCCCATCTTGCCACTGGAATAATTGCCGATAAAGCGCACAGGATCTATCTTCTCATAAGTAGGACCTGCCGTAATCAAAATGCGTTTCCCACGCAGTGGAGCGTTATTGTCCAACGCCTTGTCAAGATATTCCACGATATTCTCAGGCTCTTCCATGCGTCCTTTGCCTTCCAGTCCTGATGCAAGAAAACCGCTTTGTGGTTCGATAATATGATTGCCAAATGATTGCAACTTCTTTATATTTTCCTGCGTCGTAGGATGTTGGTACATATCCAAGTCCATCGCAGGGGCAATGAATACAGGTGCCTTCATGGACAGATAGGTTGTGATGAGCATATTATCGGCAACACCATTCGCCATCTTACCTAATGTCGATGCCGTACAAGGTGCAATCAGCATAGCATCAGCCCATAAACCTAATGCCACATGTGAGTGCCATGAACCATCGCGCTGTGCAAAGAAATCGCTGATGACGGGCTTCTGGGTGAGGGCAGAAAGGGTGATGGGAGTAATAAACTCCTTACCTGCAGGTGTGATGACAACCTGTACTTCTGCTCCCGCCTTGATGAGTCCACGGATGATATAGCAAGCCTTGTAGGCTGCTATGGAGCCAGTGATACCTAAGACAATCTTCTTACCTTTCAACATATTTTTATCCATTCATTTGACTCTCCCGTATACGGATACGGGTGAGCACTTGTTTTGTATTATAGGTGAAGTCACCTCCTAAAATCCAACTATAGTAGCCTGGGTCTCGGCGAAGTACTTGAGCGACAGGTTCTCCCTTATATTTGCCGAAGTTGAAGACTTCTGTCATCACAGGATTGCCGTCTTTATCAACGAGGGTATTACCCATGCGGTCTTTTTGCTCTCCCCAGACGATACGTCCTGCGAAGTCGATGTTATTGTTTGTTTTCGAAAAATCAGCAAGGAACTGCATATCATTTTGTAAAATGCGCTCAGGTTCCTCTTGTTTATCAGGCGCATACATCTCCAACTGTCCTTGCAATACTCGATAGGTAGCCTCTGTGTCCTCGTCAGCACGGTGTGCTTGGAAATCTTCTTCCATCTTCCTGCCGCAATAGAATTTATACGCTGCAGCCAGATTACGGCGTTCCATCTTGTGATAGATGGTCTGCACGTCAATCAGTCGGCACTTTGAGAAATCAAAGTCGATGCCTGCGCGCAAGAACTCTTCAGCCAACAAAGGTACATCAAAATGATTAGAGTTATAGCCGGCGATATCACTGCCGCTAAAGATCTGGTTCAGTGTCTGGGCGAGTTGCTTGAAGGTAGGTTTGTCCTTCACGTCCTCGTTTTTGATACCAGTCAGTTCCTCTACCACTGAAGGAATAGGTTTCTCTGGGTTAATTAGATAGTTGCCCCTTTCTTCCTTTCCGTCAGGGAAAACTTTGATATAGGATATTTGAATGACACGGTCCTTGACAAGGTCAAGGCCCGTGGTCTCCAAATCGAATATGACAAGTGGTTTTTGTAAGTTCAGTTTCATAATCAATCGTTGATAAGCATCGGCATCATCAGCATGAGCACATCTTGGTTCTCTGGCTGCTCAGAAGGCAGAACAAGTCCTGCACGACTGGGGTCGGCCAACTGGATAATGACATCCTGACAATCGAAATTGCTGAGAATCTCGATGAATGATGCACCTTTGAAACCAATACTCATAGCCTGTCCGCTATAGTCGCATGACATACGCTCTGTAGCCGTCTTAGAGAAGTCGTAGTCTTCTGCATTCAATTGAAGAGTTCCACCTTCTACACGGAAACGGATAAGATTGCTGGAGTCGTTAGCGAAAGGCTGTACACGACGAAGGGCAGCAAGCAGTCCCAGACGATCAACGGTTAAGACATTGGGATTAGCCTGTGGAATAACAGAGTTGTAATTCGGATAACGACCTTCGATAAGGCGACAGGTAATCACTCCTTCTGAGAACTTGATTTGGGCGTTACGCTCGTCGAAGCGAATCTCCACGTCACCGCCATCCTTCTGCAACAGGTTTTTCAATAATCCTGCAGGTTTCTTTGGCAGAATGAAAGATGCAGGCTGTTCACTCTGAATGGAGAATACTTTGTTGCGTACCAACTTATGTCCGTCGGAGGCAACGATAGCAAGGCACTCAGGGGTGAGGTCAAAATAGATACCGTTCATGACAGGGCGCAACTCATCCTGTGCAGTGGCGAACAACGAACGGTTGATATTCTCTGCCAACAAATTACTGGAGATGGTGATCGTGTTGGCACTATCGCTGATACCCTGTGCCTGTGGATACTCGTCAGCATCCTCGATAGGCAGAGAGAACATACCGTTCTGATAACTAATCTTCGCGGTATGATCCTGAAGGTTTACGTCGAATGTGATAGGTTGCTCTGAGAAACCTTTGACTCCCTCTAACAGGTCATGGTTGCCGATGGCAAAACGACCGTTGCCGTCACACTCTGTCAATTCTACCTGCGTGTTCATCACGTTCTCGCTGTCCGATGCAGTCAGATGGAGTACATTGTCTTGAATGTCAAACAGGAAGTCGGCTAAGATGGGCAATGAATTCTTGCTGTTGATGACTCTCGAAAGAGCATTTAGTTTGCTGCTGAGCGCAGTGCTTGATACTGTAAATCTCATGAGTTTTTATTGATTTTGTTTTAAGTCATTCTAATTGAGTACAAAAATACAAAATAACTTGCTCATTAGCAAAAATAATCGGTAAAATATTCTCAAATTAAAAGTATTTTTCGTAATTTCGCAATCTGAAACGTAAAATGAACAACTAATAAAGAATAATTAAGATGGATTTAACAGGTAAGATTATTGCCGTGCTTCCGGCAAACAGTGGTGTGTCTTCACGTACTGGTAACTCTTGGATGTCTCAGGAATATGTCATTGAGGTTCCTGGACAGTATCCACGTAAGTGTATGTTCCGTATTTTTGGAGAAGACCGCATTAAGCAGTTCAATATCCAGAATGGTGAGGATGTAACGGTCAGTTTCGATATTGACGCTCATGAGTATAACGGACGTTGGTTTAACGAGATTCGTGCGTATAACGTTGTACGTGGTACTGCTCCCGTTGCTGGTGCACCACAGACAACGCCATTCCCGCCACAGCAGGCTGCTCCTCAGGATGCAACTTCTCCATTCCCCCCGGCACAGGAGCCAGTAGGCGAGGGTAGTGCAGACGACCTTCCCTTTTAGGATTACCTTCTAAGGTATATATAATAAGGTGGCAACCGATTGGTTACCACCTTATTTATTATTGTATAGAGAAGGTGATTACTCGCCCTGCTCCATCTTAGCCTTCAACTCAGCGAGTACGTCGATGTCACCCAGTGTGGTGCTGGCAGCAACGTTCTCAATCTTCGGAGCCTCTTCCTTCTTGGCAGCGCGTGTCTTCTTGGCAGCAGCCTTCTTCTCCTCACGCTGAGGATCCTCGAAGGTACGGCTGTGAGACAGGATGATGCGCTTAGAGTCCTTATTGAACTCAATAACCTTGAATGGCAGTGTCTCGCCCTGAGCAGCCTGTGAACCGTCTTCCTTGACGAGGTGCTTAGGAGTAGCGAAGCCTTCAACGTTCTCATCGAGAGCAACAACAGCACCCTTCTCGAGAAGTTCTGTGATCTTACCCTCGTGAATAGAACCAACAGTGTATTTAGCTTCAAAGACATCCCAAGGATTGTCTTCCAACTGCTTGTGACCGAGAGACAGACGACGGTTCTCCTTGTCAATGTCGAGAACGATAACGTCAATCTCAGCCCCTACCTGAGTGAACTCTGAAGGATGCTTAACTTTCTTGGTCCAGCTAAGGTCGCTGATATGAATCAGACCGTCAACACCTTCTTCCAACTCAACGAATACACCGAAGTTGGTAAAGTTGCGAACCTTTGCAGTGTGCTTGCTGCCAACAGGATATTTAACCTCAATAGCCTCCCATGGGTCTTCCTTCAACTGCTTGATACCGAGAGACATCTTACGTTCGTCGCGGTCGAGAGTCAGGATAACTGCTTCAACATCGTCGCCAACCTTCAGGAACTCCTGAGCGCTGCGCAGATGCTGGCTCCATGACATCTCTGAAACGTGGATGAGTCCCTCTACACCAGGCTGAATCTCAACGAATGCACCGTAGTCAGCGATAACGACTACCTTACCCTTCACGTGGTCGCCCACCTGCAGGTTAGCATCCAAAGCATCCCAAGGATGAGGAGTGAGTTGCTTCAGACCGAGGGCAATGCGCTTCTTCTCGTCATCGAAATCGAGGATAACGACATTAATCTTCTGGTCGAGCTCTACGACCTTATGAGGATCGTCTACGCGGCCCCAAGACAGGTCAGTGATGTGGATGAGTCCGTCAACACCGCCGAGGTCAACGAATACACCGTAAGAAGTGATGTTCTTAACAGTACCTTCGAGAATCTGACCCTTCTCCAGTTTGCCAATGATTTCTTTCTTCTGTGCCTCCAACTCAGCCTCAATGAGAGCCTTGTGAGAAACAACCACGTTGCGGAACTCCTGATTGATTTTCACAATCTTGAAGTCCATCGTTGTACCTACGAACTGATCGTAGTCGCGTATGGGGTGAACGTCAATCTGACTACCAGGCAAGAATGCCTCGATACCAAATACGTCAACAATCATACCACCCTTCGTGCGGCACTTGATAAAGCCCTGTACAATCTCCTCGTTGTCGAGAGCGGCATTAACGCGATCCCAACTCTTAGAGAGACGAGCCTTCTTGTGTGACAATACCAGTTGTCCTTTTTTGTCCTCTGCGTTCTCAACATACACCTCAACGGTGTCACCTGCCTTCAGGTCAGGGTTGTAACGGAACTCAGAAGCGGGGATGATACCATCGCTCTTGTAGCCAATGTTAACGACTACCTCTTTCTTGTCAACACTGATAACAGTACCATCGACAACCTGATGCTCACTGACTTTGTTCAGAGTCTCATCATAAGCCTTGTCAAGTTCTTCCTTGCTGACGTTTACGGTCATGCCATTCTCGTACTGTTCCCAGTCGAAATCCTGTAATGGCTGAACGTTCTTTGTTAATTCTGACATAAAAATAATTTGTTGCCCCTTCAATAGTAGTCAGGGCGAGGCCTGAACAGACGTTTACCAGACCATGTTTAATGGGTTAATAATGTATAGGCGTCAGCGCCTGTTCTGGCACCTACTGTCCCTTTTTGGGAAATAAACGGCTGCAAAATTACAAAAACTTCTGGTCATTACCAAATGTTTTGACCAGAAGTTTCCGTAAAATATTGATTTTTCGTAAAATACTAATAACTGCGGGCAATGATGACGCGATATTTGGCAGGCTTACCACTGACCATATCAACACCTGGAGTCTGTTCGTAAGCAAAGGGTACGCAACGAATTGTTGCCTGTGTTTCCTCTTTGATTTGTGCCTCCGTCTCGGCAGTACCGTCCCAGTGGCAGAGGAAGAAACCACCGTCCTTCACCTTCTCCTTGAACTCCTCGTAATTCTCACACTCATAGACATGTTCGTCACGATACTTGCGGGCCTTCTCGAAAATGTTTTGCTGGATATCCTCCAAGAGTTGCTCCACATATTCTGCAATACCTTCGATGGGGCGCGTTTCCTTCTCGAGCGTATCACGACGCATCACCTCAATAGTACCGTTCTCCAAGTCGCGGGCACCTAATACCAAGCGAACGGGAACGCCCTTCAACTCATAGTCAGCAAACTTAAAACCTGGACGTTTGTTGTCTGCGTCATCGAATTTGACAGTGATACCTGCTTGGCGCAACTTCTCAATGATAGGTGTAACCTCCTTGTTAACTTGCTCCAACTGTTCTGGTTTAGTGGCGATAGGAATGATAACCACCTGAATAGGAGCCAAACGCGGAGGCAATACCAAACCGTTGTCATCAGAGTGTGTCATGATAAGTGCACCAATCAGTCTGGTAGAAACACCCCATGATGTTGCCCATACGTATTCAGGTTTATTCTCTTTATTTAAATAGGTAACCTCAAAAGCCTTGGCAAAGTTCTGCCCGAGGAAGTGCGAAGTGCCACTCTGCAGTGCTTTTCCGTCCTGCATCATGGCTTCGATGGTATAGGTGTCCAAAGCACCGGCAAAGCGCTCCGTCTCACTCTTCACACCCTGCAAGACAGGAACAGCCATCCACTCCTCAGCAAATTGGGCGTAAACCTTTAGCATCTTCTTGGCTTCCTCTTCAGCTTCTTCCTTGGTAGCATGGGCTGTATGACCTTCTTGCCACAAGAACTCAGAGGTACGAAGGAACGGGCGCGTACGCATCTCCCATCGCATCACATTACACCACTGGTTACACATCAAGGGAAGGTCGCGCCATGAATGAATCCAGTTCTTATAAGTATTCCAAATGATTGTCTCGGAAGTAGGACGCACAATTAATTCTTCTTCCAACTTGGCGGCAGGATCGACCTCTACGCCGCTTTTGTCTTCCTTGGCACGAAGGCGATAGTGGGTGACTACTGCACACTCTTTGGCAAAGCCTTCAACGTGTTCTGCTTCACGAGAAAGGAATGACTTGGGGATAAGCAAGGGGAAATAGGCGTTCTGCGCACCAGTTTCCTTAAACATCTTGTCCAATTGCTGCTGCATTTTCTCCCAGATAGCATAGCCATAAGGCTTGATGACCATACAACCACGAACAGCACTCTGCTCAGCAAGGTCAGCTTTCACTACCAAATCATTATACCACTGACTGTAATTGTCAGCTCTTTTGGTCATTTCTTTGAGTTCTTTTGCCATAAATATCTTTATTTTTTCAAAATTTGGTGCAAAATTACAAAATTATAATGAATATTACAAATTAATTTGTATCTTTGTCCCAAATTAGTAATTGTTGCATTAAACTCAAGTATTATGAAATTAAAATTAGTTTCCATGTTACTTTGCGTAGGCATGCTCTTCGCATGTAACAACACCCAGAAGGGTGCAGGTATTGGTGCCGGTGGCGGTGCTTTGTTAGGTGGTATTATCGGTGCTATTGCCGGTAACACAGCAGTAGGTGTAGCAGTCGGCGGTGCCGTAGGTGCTGGTGCTGGTGCTATCATCGGTAATAAGATGGATAAGGCTAAGAAGCAGGCCGAGCAGGTGCAGAACGCACAGGTAGAGACAGTGAAGGATACCAACGGTCTGGATGCTGTGAAGGTTACTTTCGATTCTGGTATTCTCTTTGCTACAGGTAAGGCTGATCTGAGTCAGAGTGCTAAGAACTCACTCGCTGAGTTTGCACGCGTATTGAACTCCAATCAGGATTGTGATGTAGCCATTATTGGTCATACTGACAATACTGGTAGTGATGCTATCAACCAGCCATTGTCTGTCAACCGTGCCAATAGTGTGAACAATTATCTCCGTTCTTGCGGTGTACAGGCAAAGCAGATCAAGAGTGTAGAGGGTCAGGGTTCAACAAATCCTGTTGCTGATAACTCTACCGCTGCTGGTCGTCAGCAGAATCGCCGTGTGGAAGTCTATATGTATGCTAGCAAGGAGATGATTCAGAAAGCTGAGGCAGGTACGCTGCAGTAATGAAGGCTTTTTGGAGAAAGATTAAACGTATTTTATTATGGATAGTAGTCGCGTTCTTTGCGTCTACTATCCTTTCTGTTATAGTGTTACGTTGGGTGCCAGTTTATTTCACGCCTTTGATGTTTATCCGTGTGGCTCAACAGGTTTCTGACGGGAAGGAGATGACGATGCATCATCACTGGGTGCCCATTGAGGAAATATCTCCTTCTTTGTCCCTTGCTGTCATGTCAAGTGAAGATGCTCGTTTTTTAGAGCATCATGGTTTCGATTATAAGGCGATAGAGCATGCGGCTATCCGTAACATAAAACATCCGGAGAAGCGAAAGATAGGTGCATCGACCATATCTCAACAGACAGCAAAGAATGTTTTCTTATGGCCAGGACGCTCCTGGCTCCGCAAGGGCTTTGAGGTGTATTTCACTTTTTTGATAGAACTTTTTTGGTCAAAAGAGCGTATCATGGAGGTTTATCTCAATTCCATCGAAATGGGAGATGGCATCTATGGAGCTAGTGCTGTGGCGGAATATCATTTTCATAAGGAGGCTTCCCAACTGACAAGAGAACAATGTGCGCTGATTGCCGCCACATTACCCAATCCCAGGAGATTTAATTCTGCACATCCAAGTGCTTATGTCCTGAAACGACAAAAGCGCATCCTTCATGAGATGCGCTTCGTCAAACCGTTATCTAAATAACTTCTTTAACCTTTAACCTATAACCTTTACT
>Ga0310697_10006050_pt1 | contig 11569 bp, 9 predicted proteins | sample 172DNAGHGlowgp2_FD_203883 | JGI IMG/M metagenome (GOLD analysis project Ga0310697, IMG submission 203883) | Sheep rumen microbial communities from Palmerston North, Manawatu-Wanganui, New Zealand - 1728 DNA GHGlow gp2 (v2) (version 2) | ecosystem: Host-associated > Mammals > Digestive system >... | reverse complement strand
ATCGTCGGCAATCCCAATGTCGGGAAGAGCACGCTGATGAATCTCCTCGTGGGGGAGCGCATCTCTATTGCCACCTTCAAGGCACAGACAACGCGTCACCGCATCATGGGAATCCTCAACACGCCCGAGATGCAGATCTGCTTCTCCGACACCCCCGGTGTGCTGAAGCCCAACTACAAGCTGCAGGAGCAGATGCTCCAGTTCTCGGAAAGCGCACTGCAGGATGCCGACGTGCTACTCTATGTCACCGACACTGTGGAGACGCCCGACAAGAATGCCGAGTTCCTGCAGAAGGTGCAGCAGCTGAAGGTGCCCATCCTCGTGCTCATCAACAAGATAGACAGTCTCTCCTCCAATCCCGCCGAGGCTAACAACGCCCTCGCACAGATTGTCGAGCAGTGGCACTCCATCCTGCCGCAGGCCGAGATCTTCCCCATCTCCGCGCTACATAAGTTTGGCGTAGATCAGGTACTCAACCGCATCAAGGAACTGCTGCCCGAGTCCCCGGCTTACTTCGACAAAGACGCGTGGACCGACAAGCCCGCGCGCTTCTTCGTCACCGAGATTATCCGCGAGAAGATACTCCTCTACTACGACAAAGAGATTCCCTACTCGGTAGAAGCCGTCGTGGAGAGCTTCAAGGAAGAGGAAAAGCTCATCCGCATCGAGGCCGTCATCTACGTGGAGCGTGAAAGCCAGAAAGGCATCATCATAGGGCATCAGGGCGTCGCCCTCAAGCGCGTGAGCTCCGAGGCCCGCCGCGAGCTCGAGCGTTTCTTCGGCAAGAAAATCTACCTCCAGTGCTTCGTCAAAGTGGATAAGGACTGGCGCAGCTCTACAAGAGCCATGAAGCAGTACGGGTATGACCTGGAATAAGCCTATCATCTAAAAGAAGTAGTACAAACCATTAAACAACAAGTCCTCTAAAATAACCACTCCCTTCGTCCCTTAAAGTTCCCCTCGCCCTTTGGAGAGGGGTTAGGGGTGAGGCCGAGGCTGGGGGTGAGGCTTTTTACCTATGTTAGTAGCCATCGTAGGACGCCCCAACGTGGGCAAATCCACTCTCTTCAACCGCCTGACCAAGACCCGTCACGCCATCGTCTCCGACGAGGCCGGCACCACGCGCGACCGCCAGTATGGCAAGTGTGAGTGGGTAGGCCATGAGTTCTCCGTCGTCGATACGGGCGGCTGGGTTGTTAATAGCGACGACATCTTCGAAGAAGAGATTCGCAAGCAGGTGACCCTCGCCACCGAGGAAGCCGACGTGATTCTCTTCCTCGTGGATATCAATACAGGCGTCACCGACCTCGACGAAGCCGTGGCCGCTATCCTGCGCCGCACGGACAAGCCCGTGATTCTCGTGGCCAACAAAACCGACAACAACGACCAGCAGTGGCAGGCCGCAGAGTTCTACGGCCTCGGCCTCGGCGACCCGTTCTGCATCAGTTCAGCCACGGGCAGCGGCACCGGCGACCTCCTCGACCTCATCCTGGAGAAGATGCCCAAGGTGGATGACATTCAGGAGCAGCTCGACCTGCCCCGCATCGCTGTCGTAGGACGCCCCAACGTGGGCAAGAGCAGCCTCACCAACGCCTTCATCGGCGAGGAGCGCCACATCGTCACCGACATCGCCGGCACCACGCGCGACAGCATCTATACCCACTACCAGAAGTTCGGCTTCGACTTCCTCCTCGTGGATACCGCCGGCATCCGCAAGAAGAACAAGGTCAACGAGGACCTCGAGTTCTACAGTGTCATGCGCAGCATACGGTCCATTGAGAACTCAGACGTCTGTATCCTCATGCTCGATGCCACACGCGGCATCGAGGCGCAGGACCTGAACATCTTCCAGCTTATCCAGCGCAACCAGAAGGGCCTCGTCGTAGTGGTCAACAAATGGGATCTCGTGGAGGACAAGAGCACCACGGCCATCAAGTACTTCGAGGACGCCATCCGCGAGCGCATGGCCCCCTTCACCGACTTCGACATCATCTTTGCCTCCGCACTCACCAAGCAGCGCATCTTCAAAGTGCTCGAGACTGCCGCCGAGGTGGCCAAACACCGCAGCGCCCGCGTGGGCACCACAAAGCTCAATCAGGAGATGCTCCCCCTCATCGAAGCCTATCCCCCACCCTCCATGAAGGGCAAGTATATCAAGATCAAGTACTGCTCGCAGCTCCCCGACACACGTATTCCCTCGTTTGTCTTCTATGCCAACCTGCCGCAGTACATCAAGGAACCCTACAAGCGCTTCCTCGAGAACAAGATCCGCGAGCGCTGGAACTTCTCCGGCACGCCCATCAACATCTTCATCCGTCAGAAATAAACCAAATCTCCATAGGAACATGAAACGCTTCCTGACTCTTATGGCGCTGATGCTGCCCACGCTGGCCTTTGCCCAGTGGCGCGTCGGAGTCAATCTGGGTGCGTCCTGCAACCACCCCACGATTGACAAACAGTACATGACCGACCTCCAGTATAAAGACCGCTGGGGCGTCACCTTCGGACTCACGGGGCAGTACGACTTCACCGACTGGCTGGGTGTCCGCACCGAACTCAACTGGACACAGAAGAACTACCGCCAGACGCGCGCCGTCATCGACGAACAGGACTATAAGTACCTCAACAATTACCTTCTCTTACCCGTAATGGCCTCCTTCAGCTTCGGCAGCGAGAAAGTGCGCGGCTTCTGCAATGTCGGCGTCTATGGGGGCTACTGGCTGAACAGCAACCGCGAAGGCAGCGACTTCAACAGCTTCTCGGACACTCATTATTCATTTTCAGAGAAAGTGGAGTTCAACGAAGACCAGGACCAGCGCTGGGACTGCGGCCTCGTGGGCGGTCTGGGCATGGAATACCGTTTCTGCGCCAGGTGGGCAGCACAGGTGGAGGCCCGCTATTACTACAGCACCACCAGTTTCCGCAAGGAACAGCCCCACTTCAAGGACAAGCGCTACTTCTCTACGCTGGGCTTGCAGGCCGGAGCGGTGTATTTCTTTTAGTTGAAAGTTAAAAGTTAAGAGTTGAAAGTTATGAAAACCAAGATATGCTTGTGGAGTGCCCTGCTCCTGACGATAGTGGTCACCTCCTGTCGCGAGGAAAGCGATGTACTCCAATCCTACGCATTCGACGATAAGATGGCCTTCGAAGAGGCCAAGAACAGCTATGCCGGCAAATTCAAAGTGCTTTGGAAAGCCCTCGACCAGAACTACGGCATTTGGGACTACGAACGCAGCTACGGCCTCGACTGGGATGCTGTCTATGACGAGTTCCTGCCCCTATACGAGGCTCTCGACGAGCGCAAAGACGTGTCAGATGCCGACTTGAAGGCGCTGCTCGAACAGACCGTGGCACCCCTGCACGATGGCCACTTCGTCGCTCAGATGCACAACCACCAGACAGGCAACTACGTGTTAGTCTCGCCCAGCAACCTGCGCGTACAAAAGCGCGATGACTACGGCATCACCGAAAACTTTACGCCACACCTGGAAGCCTACTACCCCGTGGAGTACGAAGGCAATGGTGACATCGTGGAAGGGATGGAGGCTGGCACCGATGTCGTCACCCTGTTAAGCGATGTTTACAACAACCCTGACAAGGGCTATCAATGGGCCAAGGCAGAGCTGGTGCGTCTTGCAGAACTGCCGACACCGACCGATCTGGAAACCTTCCGCATCAAGGGGCTGATAAGCTTCATCACCGATATGAAAGACCTGCTCTCAAGAACCTTAGAGCCCAGCACCATCGTGTCGATATACAACCAGCTCGTCGCCATTTACGACTACCTTGAAATCCCCGGTCTCGAACCCATCAACAGCAACTTTGCCACATACGGCATCAAAGTCAAATACGCACTTTTCCGTAACAACGTCGCATATTTTTACCTCAGCGACTTTAGCCTCTCGGCATATTTGGATGACAGCGCGGTACCCGAGGCCTTTCCCGGAGCCAATGCCAAGACAATAGCACGCATCAAGACCATTCGCGCTGTCTGGCAAGCATGGTTCGACAAGGTGCAGAGTCTTCATGCCAGCGGGCAGCTGCGAGGCGTCATCATCGACGTGCGCAACAACAGCGGCGGCATGTTCGCTGATTATGCCTACGTGCTGGGCAGCCTCTTGCCCAGCGGCGGCATCGACTTTGGCAACCTACGCTTCAAGCGCGGCCTGGGACGCTACGACTACTCTCCCCTTTCGCCTTTCCATTTCAAGACGCTTAAGGACACTCATTCCACAATCACCGAACCCATCGTCGTGCTCGCCAACTGCCGCTCTGTCAGCATGGCCGAGATCACCGCGCTGACCTGCAAGAACCTGTCCAACGGATATATGGTCGGCAAACACACACATGGTGGAATCTGCGGACTGAAAACCGACCACTACGACTACTCCACCGACTATGCCGGCATTATTGGCACACGCAACGAGACCCCCGTTTGGCTCTACATCCCCGTCGGCGTGACAATGGACAACGACAAGAACATCTATGAGGGTATCGGCGTCGCCCCCGACATTGAAGTGGACTTCGATGCCAACCTCTTCACCACCAAGGGACGCGACTCCCAACTCGAGCGCGCCCTACAGTTCCTGTCCACCGGTCACTAATATTTATTGTTAACACACAAGTAACGCACACCGCACAACTTTTTCACAGGATTCAACGAGCATTAGGCCACAATGATGAACTATAATAAAGGGAAAAAACTGCTTTCTGAAAGATTCTACTTGACATGGGCTGGAGAGCAGATGAGCTGGACAGTCAGGATGACACTGAAGATGAGGGATGCTGTTGACGGTGATTTATTGCGTAAGGCAGTAGAATCAACGCGCCAGCGATACCCATACTATCAAGTGAAACTCGGCATTAGAAAAGATGCTGAAGACACAGAATATTTTGTGTATGAGGACAACAGCGAGCCGTGGGTGGTCAGCGAAGGTGAAAAGCCAGTGAGACTGATTGCCCCAGAGTCGAACAACCATTTGCTGGCATTCTGTTATTGGGACAAGTACATCGCAATAGATTTCTTCCATTGCCTGACCGACGGCACAGGAGCCTATAACATCCTGCGCACTTTGCTTTACGAATATTCTTGCCGCCGCTATGATGCGGCGCTGAGTCGTGAAAGGATATCACTGCCAAAGGGTATCCATGCGGAGCGTATTCATACACCTGAAGGAATGGGTATGGCGAACATTCGTGTAGCTGGCGACATAATTAGCCCTAAGGAATGGGAAGACCCTGCAGCACAGGCTAAGCCCGAGCACCTGTACCCGCTGCTCCTTCCGGAACGCCTACGCTGCATAAATCTTACCACACAGGCAAAGGTAACCGTAAACGAGGCTGTGGAAACCGTCAACATTCTTGTTGAAGAGCAAGAGATGATGAAGTATGTGTCCTCAGGTGACACATCGCCCGCTACGCTCATGTCGCTATTGCTTACTCGTGCCATTGCCCGTTTGCATCCCGACACTACGGAAGGAGTGCCGATGGTGGCACTGGCCATCAACCAGCGTCCAGCCCTTGGCTGTCCGCAGGCCGGCCAAACCCTTGCAGCAGCACTCCGCCTGACCCTGAACGACGAGATGCGAGGAATGGATCTTGAAACACAGCAGACCATATTCCGAGGCATGGTGGCTCTGCAGTCGAACGAAGACAACGTCATTGAGAATTTCTGGCAAACTCAGAACACACAAGACATGTTCGAAAAGATACCCACCGTTGAGGGGCGCCATCAGGCAATGGCCAATGCCTACAGTGTCGCAACATCGGCAGCCACAGCCTGTGTCAGCTATGTTGGCAAGGCAAATCTGGGGGCTGCCGAACAATACGTCAGCGAGATGTACACAGAGGCCTATACGCCGTATGCCCTCACGATAGAGATGAGTGCGGTAGGCGGCACGTTCTGCATCAGCCTGATGCAGCGGTTTGCAAATGATACATACCTCGAAGCCTTCCTTGACGAATTCCGCCAGATAGGCCTGCCCTATCGTATTGCTACGCGCCATACGATGATGGTGGCGCCCATAGCAGACTATCGCGTGAGTAAACCATAAAAAGACAGGAATATGACAAGCCAGATGTCACCGCTGCACGCTGCGCTACGCGAGCAGAAAGAGACAAAGATGAAGGGCGGCATCTACCATAAGACACAAATCAACCTAACTTACAACTCTAACCATATTGAGGGCAGTCGGCTGACACACGACCAGACGCGGTATATCTTCGAGACAAGAAGTAATCTTTATAACATCGCTATGTTGAGGCGAATCCAATACTTGAAAAAGGTTGGAAGGGTCGGGAAAGATGGTTGTTCGGTCGCGACCGAACAACCGAAACATATAGATGTTTTGGCCTGAACATACAGACGTGTTGCCCTGAACATATAGACGTGTTGCCCTGAACATATAGACGTGATAACGTGTATATATTAGATTTCTTACATTTTACATAATTCTAAACTTAGTTATCTTGTTTTCGATAGGTTAACAAGCAAAAATATTATGTAATATATATGTATTTCTACATGTATGTATGTAAATTTCTCAAAACTACAGCAACCCTAAACAGAATACGCAGCCTTTGTGCGGTTTGCGGTACTTTTGTGTTAGAAATTTTTTTTGAAGGTTACGCGTGGGAAGGGCGGGAACATGAAGACGGAAGGAGGAAGGATACTTCCTTGAAGGCGTAACGGCTGAGGCGACCGGTGGGTCGGCGGAGGACGAGATGGCCGGAGAGCTCTACGTCGGCAATCTCTGCCTCAAAAGGCCCGTCGGCATCGCGGAAGGGATGGAAACCCGTGCGGCGATAGAGGGCGGCACGGTACTCATCAGCGATGGGGGCGAAGGTGCCGCGCTGTATGAGTTCATAGCGACGGGTGAAGCCGTCGATGATGGCTTCAAGGACGAAGCGGCGCTCTACATCATGGCCCAGGAGCTGGCGCAGAGAGATGGGAGTGTTCACAATGGACAATTCAGAATTCGTAATTGACAATTCAGAATTCATAATTGGCGATTCAGAATTCACAGTTGGGTGCTCGGCCTGAAGGGAGGCTTGACGACTCAACAATGGGAAACGGAAAGTTTCCTGATTGACATCGACGCCGCAGCCGATGATGGAGCGGGCGACAGCGGAGCCTTGGAGGGTGTTCTCGATGAGGATGCCTGCAATCTTGCAGTCGCCGACATAAATGTCATTGGGCCATTTGATGGTCACCTCCTCGCGAATGAAAGGGGTGATGGCCTCGCGAATGCTCAGGGCGATGGCCTCAGAGAGAACGAAAGCCTGCGCTGCAGGCAGCGAAGCCGGATTGACGAGCAAACTGAAGAGCAGGTTCTTGCCTCGCTCCGACTCCCAGCTATTGGTGCCCTGGCCTCGCCCTGCGGTCTGGTATTCAGCCGTCACGAGGGTGATGTCAACAGGTTGCAGAGGACGGTAGTCGCGCAGGAAGGAATTGGTGGAGACTATTGCATCCAACTCAATCATCTTAAAACGGGGAGAGTCGTCGAGCATATCAGAATAGCGCAATATTCATTTTTTGTTCATTATTCATCGTTCATCTATCTTCCTCACACTCCCCTTTAGGGGGCTTGGGGGCCTTCACACTCCCCTTTAGGGGGCTTGGGGGCTAAAAAAAGAGGAGGTGATGACCTCCTCTTTTTAATTCTGTTGGGCTACCCGGACTCGAACCAGGAAAGGCAGGACCAGAATCTGCAGTGTTACCATTACACCATAGCCCAGACATATTTTTGTTTTGCGGGTGCAAAAGTAGGGAGTTTTTGTCATTCGTGCAAGTTTTTCCCTAAAAAAAACAAAAAAAGAGTGCGTTTTTTGTAGTGAACGGGGCTTTTGTTGTACCTTTGCACACACATAATCATAAATAATGGATATTAAAACCGAAAAACTGATAGACCAGATACAAGCTGGCATTCAAGAAAAGAAGGGGCATGAGATTGTGATTGCCGACTTCTCGGATATTGAAGACACCATCTGCCGCGCCTTCGTGATTTGCACGGGCAACTCACCGTCCCACGTGCAGACGCTCGCCGAATCCATCGAGGAGTTTGCCCGCAAGGGCGCACAGGCCCGTCCCACGGCTATCGACGGCCTTCGCAACGCGCAATGGGTGGCCATGGATTACGGCGATGTGATTGTGCATATCTTCCTGCCGGAAGCCCGCGAGTTCTATGATCTGGAACACCTCTGGGCAGATGCCGCCATCACTGAGGTGCCGAATCTTGATTAAAGCATAGGAATCTTGATGAAGCATAGAGATAATAAGGATTTAAGAGAGTTTTGAAGATTTAGAAATGGACGAACAGAACAACAGCCAGCCAGCTGGCAATACAAACAATAACAAGAACAACCGCAACAAGATGCCGCGTGTGAACTTCACGTGGATCTACGTAGTGATTGCCATTGCCCTGGGCTATCTCTTCTTTGCTGGAGGAGAGCAAGACGGCAACGGCACCTCGAAGAACGTCACCTACACGGTCTTCAAGCAGTATGTGGAACAGGGTTATGCCAACAAGATCATAGCCAACAAGGACGAGGGCACCGTGAAGATGTTCGTCAAGCCAGAGCATATCCGCGATGTCTTTCAGGCGGGCGTGGAAAAGACCGGCAAGCAACCCTTTGTGCAAGCAGAATACCCGTCGGCCGACAAGCTGGACGAGTTCGTGTCCCAGCAACAGGAACTCGGCAACTTCACGGGTGAGCTCAGCTATAAGCGGAGCAACGACACTTTCATGCAGGTGTTCTGGAACCTGTTCCCGCTCCTGGTCATCATCTTCGTGTGGATGTTCATCATGCGGCGCATGGGCAGCGGTAGCGGTGGTTTCGGCGGCATGGGCGGCATCTTTAATGTCGGCCGTTCGCGTGCGAAGCTCGTCGAGAAAGGTGGCGAGAACGAATCAAAAGTCACCTTCAAGGATGTTGCCGGACAGGCCTCTGCCAAACAGGAGGTGCAGGAGATTGTGGAGTTCCTCAAGAACCCGAAGAAGTTCACGGACCTTGGCGGTAAGATACCCAAGGGCGCACTGCTCGTAGGCCCTCCGGGAACGGGCAAGACACTGTTGGCCAAGGCTGTTGCCGGCGAGGCCGACGTGCCGTTCTTCTCCATGAGCGGTTCCGACTTCGTGGAGATGTTCGTGGGTGTGGGTGCCAGCCGTGTGCGCGACCTGTTCCGCCAGGCCAAGGAGAAGGCTCCGTGCATCATTTTCATCGATGAAATCGACGCTGTAGGCCGTGCCCGCACCAACAACGCCATGATGGGCGGCAACGACGAGCGCGAGAGCACCCTCAACCAGCTGCTCACCGAGATGGACGGCTTCGGCACCAACTCGGGCGTGATTATCATGGCAGCCACAAACCGTGCCGACATCCTCGACAAGGCGCTGCTGCGCGCAGGGCGCTTCGACCGTCAGATACACGTGGACCTCCCCGACCTCAACGAGCGCAAAGCCGTGTTCAAGGTGCATCTGCAACCCATCAAGGTGGACGACTCCTTAGACATCGACCTGCTGGCTCGCCAGACGCCGGGCTTCAGCGGTGCCGACATCGCCAACGTGTGCAACGAGGCTGCGCTGATAGCTGCCCGCCACGGCAAGCAGGCCGTAGGCAAGGAGGATTTCATCGCCGCCGTCGATCGCATCGTGGGCGGTCTGGAGAAGAAGACCAAGGTGATGACCGAGGAGGAGAAGCGCACGATAGCCCTGCACGAGGCCGGACACGCCACCATCTCATGGAACCTGCAATACGCCAACCCGCTCATCAAGGTGACGATAGTGCCGCGCGGCCGTTCCCTCGGTGCCGCCTGGTACCTGCCCGAAGAGCGACAAATCACCACCAAGGAACAGATGCTCGACGAGATGTGCGCCACCTTGGGCGGCCGTGCTGCCGAGGAGCTCTTCACCGGGCATATCAGCAGCGGTGCCATGAACGATCTGGAGCGCGTGACCAAGCAGGCCTACGGCATGGTTGCCTACATGGGCATGAGCGACAACCTGCCCAACCTGTGCTACTACAACCAGAATGAATACTCGTGGCAACGCCCCTACTCCGAGAGCACAGCCCAGCTCATCGACGAGGAGGTGAAGAAGATGATTGCCGAGCAATATGAACGCGCCAAGCACCTGCTCCTGGAGAAGCGAGAGGGCCACAAAGCACTGGCCGACCTGCTGGTGGAGCGCGAGGTCATCTACGCTGAAGATGTCGAGAAAATCTTCGGCAAGCGCCCGTGGGTGAGCAGAACAGAGGAGCTGCTGGAGAACCAGAACACCGAATCCGCCCTCCCCGAGAAGAAGGAAGAGAACACCGAGTCCCCTGCACAGGCTCCATCCTAAAGTAACATATTCCGGATTAAAACATCCTTTCAGATATGCAGAACACATCCAACAGCAAAGTCTCAAATATGATTGTGCGCTCCCTCACGGGCATCGTCTTCGTAGCCGTGATGGTGGGCGGCATTCTCTACTCACCGGTCACCAGTGCCTTGCTCTTTGGTCTGGTGACAGCGCTCTCAACGTGGGAGTTCACCGGCATCATGAACCGTCAGGAGGACGTGGAGCTGAACCGCTTCATCACCAGCGTAGCAGCCGTGATGCTGTTCTTCGGGTTCTTTGGCTATACGACGGGCATCAGCCTCTCTCTGGCCTTCCTCCCTTGGCTGCTGAGCATGGTCTATCTGATGATCACAGAGCTCTATCTCCAGCGCCCGCGCCCCATCGTCAACTGGGGTCTCACCGTGATGGCACAGTTCTATATTGCCGTTCCCTTCGGGTTGCTCTGCTTACTACACACCGCAAGCGACATGGAACTCTACCAGCTGCTGCAAGGCAACGGAGCCATTGCCGTGCTGGCCATCTTCGTGTTCCTGTGGTGCTCCGACACCGGGGCCTACTGCACAGGTTCGCTGATAGGCAAACATAAGCTCTTTCCCCGCATCTCACCGGCTAAGTCATGGGAAGGCAGTGTGGGCGGTGCCGTCGTAGCGCTCATTGCCTCACAGGTCTTTTACAGCTATGCTCCGTTTATAACACCGGTGGAATGGGCGATTTTTGCACTCGTCGTCGTTGTCTTCGGCACTTGGGGCGACCTCGTCGAGAGCCTGCTCAAGCGACAGATAGGCATCAAGGACAGCGGCCATATTCTGCCAGGTCACGGCGGTATGCTCGACCGCTTCGACAGCAGTCTGCTGGCCATTCCCGCCGCCTTTGCTTACCTGTGCACGCTGGGCATTCTCTAAAGCGCAGTCTAAAGATATGTTAAAACAGACCGCTGTCCAATAAACGTTTCCGTTGGACGGCGGTCTATTTGTTGTAGATAATCTCGTTGTAGAAAAAGCAATAATTGAAACGCATCAGGCACGAAATGAAACAGACGCTATTCTCCCTTGTCCTCTTATGCTTGGTTTCGGGGCCGGCTCTTGCCCAGAAACTGTCAGTCTCAGGTACTATTGTCGATTCCACGGGCGAACCTATGCCCGGCGCCACGGTCGTGATCATGAACCCAGACAGCACACAGGTGACAGGCCAGCAGACCAAGGCCGACGGCACCTTCAACATCGGCTCCA
>Ga0310697_10006049_pt1 | contig 11569 bp, 2 predicted proteins | sample 172DNAGHGlowgp2_FD_203883 | JGI IMG/M metagenome (GOLD analysis project Ga0310697, IMG submission 203883) | Sheep rumen microbial communities from Palmerston North, Manawatu-Wanganui, New Zealand - 1728 DNA GHGlow gp2 (v2) (version 2) | ecosystem: Host-associated > Mammals > Digestive system >... | reverse complement strand
ATTATCAGAAGCGGCGTCGCTTTCCTCGTCGGAAGAATTATCAGAAGCGGCGTCGCTTTCCTCATCGGAAGAATTATCAGAAGCGGCGTCGCTTTCCTCGTCAATTTCCGATTTAATCAGTACAACGCTTGCCGTGTCCGTAAAATCATCTAATTCTATTGTACCTTTGGTTTCGCCTGTGTTCTTATCGGTTATCGTAAGTAGAGAGGCATTTTGATTGTAACTGAAATCATCGGGGATCAAAATTGTATCAACGGTCTTAAAGCCGCGAATGGTATCCTCACCAAAAGCCGCGTCAAACATAAAATAATTTCCTATCGTGCTATTACTGTAAAAACTGTCATTGCCCGCGCCGCCGATTATCGTATTGTTCCCGCCGAAAATAATCGCTTTATCATCGCCCGCGCCCAAATCAACAAAATTTTCTTCCATATTGTTGTATTTAAAGTAGACCGTATCATTACCGCCGCCCATGTCAAGCCTATTGTTATCGCCGCCAAAATATATAGTATCCGCGCCTTCGCCCGCAGTGATTGAACTATCTTCCAGCCAATCAAATACAATCGTATCATCGCCCGCGCCGCTTGTAACCGTACTTTTGTAACTGCGCGTCTTTTTAAAGGTAACGATATTATCGCCGTCGCCCAAATTTATAAAATGATGGCTACCGTCTTCAGCGGTTACTGTATCGTTATCATCGCCGGCATAAATCGTTGCAAATTGTCCGCTGATTTTAATGCTGTCCGAACCGCCGCCCGCGTTTATAAAAGTTCCTTCGGCGGTCTCGATAATATCGGCGTCGCTACTTCCGATAAGCGTATCATTTACCGTAAGCCCGGCGATTTTTAAATTGTTCGTATTAGTTATTACTTGGTGAACGCCAGAATTTTCAACGGTATAAACGCCGTCGGAAACTGTACCCAGTTTAATATTTCCAGAATCGGAAGCAATTTCTGAAGTTGAATTGCCGCTAATATAATAATCGCCGTCGCCGTCAAGATTAACGGTCGCGGTAATTTCTCCGTAAGCGGGAAATGATTCAGTTTGATCGGCGGCTTGCTTAGCAAAATATCTGAAGAACATATAACCGCCCGCGTAGTAGTCGGGTTGCCCCGTTGAAGTGTTGTTTACGTTCAGAACGGTATTAAGTCTTGAGGCGTCAGCGGCAATAGCAAAAATTCTAGAGCCGCGTTCGTCGTCTACACCGTGAACCAATTCCGCTGAACCTTCAACTATAAATTGCGGCAAGGTGTTAAAATAATTTATGTTGGTCTCCATTATGGAATGGGTTAATTCGTGCGCAAGCGTCCTGTCCAAATATCCTGTTGTCGAAAAGCTTTTGCCGTCAACATTATCAGCGGAAATGTCGCTGTAATAATTCATGTTGATTTTTAGCATTAGTTGAGTTATCGAGCCGTCCTCGTCGCGTTTCCAATAAGGAGCCGCCGCAAGTAGATTGCTAATTGAGCTATCGTAAAAGAAAAGCCCCATATCCTTAACGGCGGCGGTTGAAGAGTTAAAACTCAAGCCAAAACTTTCCTCGCTTAGTTTAAGACTTTCGCCAATCCACCATTTAAACAGCCCTGCAACAATCGTCTTTTGGTCATCGGTTAATTCGTCTAAAGTTTTTTCCGTAATTTTGCTTGTATCGCCCGAAGAAGAATTTGACACGCCCAGCAAATGAAGCGTCAAACCGTTGCGCGTAAAAGTCGAAGCATTTGGAAAGGTGCTTGAAAGGCTCCCGACAACTTCCCCGTCAATCACAACGTCGCTTTCGTCGCTCGTATTAACTGAATCCAAATCAACCGTAATGGCGGCGGCGGTGTTTGAAACTTCGACAACGCTTGAATTAGAAAGAACTTTTCCTTCCGAATAATTAACGGTTTTAAGATTGTCAAGATTGATTCCCGCTTTGATAAGCCAGTTGCCTATTTTAGTTGAATTGATTTTTGCGCTCTTGGCGTTGTCGAAGTCGCCGAAACGAATTTTTCGCGTGCCGGTCTTATCCGTCACGACGAGCAAACTATCTTCAATCTGCGCGGAGCCAACTTCAAATTCGCCGCTAATCGTCAAGGTGTCGTATTGATTTAAATCGGAAAGGGTAATATCATTGACAGCAGAAGAGACGGTTATAAAGTCGTTGCCGCCGCCGGAGGTGACAGTTGCGCCGCTTGCGTTTACGATAACTTCATCATTGCCCGCGCCCGCGCTTATCGAATCCGCGCCGTTAGCGGTAATGGTATCGTCGGCGTCCGTCGCTTGAATAACCCAATTCCTGTCGTTAGTGATAATATTTTGCGCGGTCGAAGTGGAAGCGGTATAAGTGTTGATAAAAATTTCTGGAACAACGGAACTTGCAGTTTTTGCAACGGAGGAGCCGCCCGCGTCCAAACCAGTTATCGCGCCCGTATCGGTGTTGCCAGTTAAACCGTCGTCAGTGCTCCACGAAGTCCACGCACTACCGTTGTACCAATAATTTTTCTCCAAAATAATTCCGCAGTACTTTTCCAAAAAAATTGTCGCTTTGCGTTCGTTGATAACGTCCTTAACCGTCAAAGTGTATGAACTGTAATTAAAATTATCGCCGATATAAAGATTGCTCTTTTTGTAAACGTCTTGATATTCAACAGCTTTTGCGGAAAGAATATCTGAATCAACATCGGAAATAAGTTTGCTCTCGCCCAAAACCTCCTCAACGGCTTCCTTCTCGGCGGACTCTTGGTCAGCTTTCATTGCATCAATAACATCTTGAATACTGCTATATCTTGAAGACGCCCTTACGGCAGAATCTAACATATTTACACCGACAGAGCTTGAGCTTGCGTAACCGTGATTTGCCAGCTGATAAAAAAAACTTTTAATAACTTCTTGCGCAGTCATAAAAGTTTAACCTCCTTTATATAGTTTTTAGAAATTTAATTCTTGATACGGAGTTTGTCAAATATTTTAGCAAAGTTTAATCCTAAGTTTGTGACGTGGAAAAAACTTTCAAGATTTTTTATGCTTGCTTGACAGAAAATTTATTTGACGATAGAATTTACAGCTACTGATTGAAAATAATAAGGAGAAGCTATGCGCGTCGTATCCGATTGATGATTCTGTTGGAAATTTCTGGGTTACGTCGTGCATTTATTTGCGAGGAGTGACTGCTTTAATGTTTAAACCTGTTAAAGTCGGTAAGCGAACACGGTACAGTTACGCAAGGATAAAGGAAGTTATGGAAATGCCGCACCTTCTTGATATTCAGCGTAAATCTTACGAGTGGTTCAAACAAGAGGGCTTAAAAGAAATTTTTAAGGACATCTCCCCCATTTCCGATTTCACCAATAACCTTGAACTATTTTTTGAAAATTTCACTTTCGGTGAGTCGAAATATTCCCTCGATGAATGCAAAAAGCGCGACGGTACCTACGCTGCTCCTGTGCGTGTTCGTGTTAGATTGCTTAACAAATCCAAGGGAGACGTTCGCGAGCAAGAAGTTTTCATGGGTGATTTTCCGATGATGACGGAAACCGGAACTTTTATCATTAACGGCGCGGAAAGAGTTATTGTTTCTCAACTTGTTAGGTCACCCGGCGCGTACTATAACGAGGAGATGGACGCGGGGGGAAAGAATGTTTTTTCGGGGACTATTATCCCAAATAGGGGTGCGTGGATTGAGCTGGAAACTGATAATCAGCTTAATATCTCCGTTCGTATTGATCGAACCCGCAAATTACCGCTCTCTTTCCTTTTGCGCGCTCTCGATTTTTACTCTAATCAGTCGATTTGCGATCTTTTTGACTTCCATTTCTTTATTTCTAACAATTTCCTGCCTTTTGCCTCTCAAATTTCCAATCTTTTACATTCTGATGACGAACTTGCTACTGATCCGCGCTCTGCTTTTACCGCCTCTTTCATTCAAAACGGAATTTCTTTTTATTCCCATAACAAATTTACTCTTTTGCGTTCTTCTTTAGCTTTGGCTAAGGTTGTCGCTTTGACTAGGGATTTAGACCCTCAAATTATCCCGCGCATCAATTCCTTGCTTCAAACCGACAATTTCGATCTTATTTTTCCTCTGCTAAAACAAATTAAGCCTCTGCTTGACGCTAAACTTGATTTCTTTAACTTCTTATTGGCTGAAGACCCCCTTGATCCTGTTGATTTTTATTTGGCTCAATCTCGCTTAACTCAATTGCAACTTTTTATCTCCAATCCTGATTCGGTTTCCGATAAGGTTGCTTTCCTTAAGTTTTCTCTTCCTTTCCTTGAATCTAATAATTTTTCCCTTGAGCAATTTATTTCCCAACGTTTTGGCTTTTTATTCGATATTTTTGACCTTTTGGGGCTTAATTCCGATTTCATTTCTAATTCTAAATTCATTTTGGATATTTTGCCTAACGATTTTGATAAGAATATCGATTTTAACGCCGCCGTTTACTCAGCTTTATCTCTCAATTCCGATATTCGCAACTCTTTAACTCTTGCTTTCCTCAATTCCGCTAATAATTTCGACTTTTTATTATACGTTTTTCCGCTTATCGACTCCAAATTTGATTCTTCTTCCAATTATCGTTTTCTTTTACGTTTAATTTTCGCCGTTAATAATAATCCTCTTGTTAATATTTATCTTTCTCTTGCTAATATGCTTGAAAATGACAAAAAAAATTCTGATGACAACAAAGAAAAGGCTTTAATTGGTATTTACAACCGCTTGCGACCAGGTGAACCGCCTTCCCCTGAAAATTCTTTATCTTTGCTTTACTCTCAATTCTTTGACCCTAAACGTTATGATTTTGCCGCCGTTGGTCGTTACAAAGTTACTAAAAAACTCGGTTGGAAGAATCGCTTGCTTAATCTTACTCTTGCTCAAGATATTTTTGATTCTGAATCCGGCGAATTGCTTATTCCCGCTGGTACTTTTGTTGATCAAGATGTCCTTGATTCTATTCCTGACGACCGCGACATTGAAATTTTTAATCTTAAGCGTGATGACGAGCGAAGAGGCGTTTTTAACCCTATCCCCATTCGCGTTAAATCTGATAGGGGCGTTTTTACTATGTTATGCGCTCCCTCTCTTCCTGTTAGGGAAAATCGCACTATTTGCGTTGCGGATATTGTCGCTGCTGTCTCTTATTTCTTCGACCTTGCCGCTGGAATTGGAAAAAGTGATGACATTGACCATTTGGGCAATCGCCGCGTTAGGGCTGTTGGTGAACTTTTGCAAAATCAGTTCCGCATTGGCTTATCTCGTATGGAACGCGTTGTGCGTGAACGCATGACCACTCAAGACGTCGATATTATCACTCCTCAAAACCTTATAAATATCCGTCCTGTCGTCGCTGCTATTAAGGAATTTTTCGGCTCTTCTCAACTATCCCAATTCATGGATCAGCACAATCCTTTATCCGAACTTACACATAAACGCCGCCTTAGTGCTCTTGGTCCCGGCGGTTTATCTCGTGAACGCGCCGGCTTTGAAGTTCGCGACGTTCATAATTCCCATTACGGCAGAATGTGCCCCATTGAAACCCCTGAGGGACCTAATATCGGTCTAATCGGCTCACTTTCTAATTTCGCCCGCGTCAATCGCTTCGGTTTTTTGGAAACTCCTTATCGTTTAGTCGACAAAGTTAATCACCGCGTCACTAACAATTTCCTTTACTTAACCGCCGATCAGGAAGAACTTTTTACCATTGCTCAAGCTAATGAACCACTCGACGATAACGATTTTTTCCTTAATGAACGCGTTGTCGCTCGACACGGCGAAGATACTTCTAAAGTTCCCCGTAACGATGTTGATTTTATGGACGTCTCGCCTAAGCAAGTCGTTTCTATCGCCACCGCTTTAATTCCATTCCTTGAAAATGACGACGCTAATCGCGCCCTCATGGGTGCCAATATGCAAAGGCAAGCCGTCCCACTGCTTAAAACTCAAGCCCCGCTTGTCGGCACTGGCATGGAGTTTAAAGCCGCTTGCGATTCCGGCGTTATGGTCTTAGCTAAAAGAGCCGGTACTGTCTTTAGCCTTGACGCTTCTTTTATCAAAATTAAAGTCGATTCCCCTTCTTCAACTCGCGACACATTCGATATTTATCACCTGCAAAAATTTGTTCGCTCTAATCAAGGTACCTGCATTAACCAAATTCCTATTGTTCATCAAGGCGACCACGTCGAAGCCGGCGAACCCATTGCCGACGGTCCTGCTACTTCCTTTGGTGAACTTGCCTTAGGTTATAATATCATTGCCGCTTATATGCCTTGGGAAGGTTACAACTACGAAGACGCCATTTTACTTTCCGAAAACCTCATTAAACGCGATATTTTTACCTCTATTCATATCGAAGAATACCAATGCGACGCCCGCGATACCAAACTTGGACCCGAAGAAATTACTCGCGACATTCCCAACGTTGCTGAAGACTCTTTAACTCATCTTGATTCCGAAGGCGTTATTGCTATAGGTGCGGACGTCCGAACAGGTGATATTTTAGTTGGTAAAGTTACACCTAAGGGAGAAACCGAATTAACTGCTGAAGAAAGATTGCTACGCGCTATTTTTGGCGAAAAGGCTCGTGAAGTTCGCGATACTTCGTTGCGCGTTCCTCATGGCGAAAGCGGTAAAATCGTCGCTGTTAATACCTTCACACGCGATAATAATGACGAAATGGCTCCAGGTGTTAATAAGCAAGTCCGCGTTTATATCGCCCAAAAACGTAAGATTTCTGTTGGTGATAAAATGTCCGGTCGGCATGGCAATAAAGGCGTCGTTTCAGAAATTCGCCGTCAAGAAGATATGCCTTTTTTACCGGACGGTACACCCGTTGATATTGTTCTTAACCCCTTAGGCGTTCCCTCTCGTATGAATATTGGTCAAATTATTGAGGCTCATCTCGGCATGGCTCTTCGCCAAATCGGTATCCTGCTTAAAAATCCCTCTACCGATACCATTCAACGCTTTAAAGATTTCGGCTTCGATACCCTACCCTACACCTCCGAAGCCGGTTTAAATATCTCCACTCCCGTTTTTGACGGCGCAAAAGATAACGATATTGCCGCCACCATTCAGCTTGCTAATCTCGATAGCGACGGCAAATCTATTCTTTTTGACGGCAGAACCGGCTTGCCTTTCCATAACCGCGTTACTGTTGGCTCCGTTTATATGCTTAAACTTCACCACCTCGTTGACGATAAAATTCATGCCCGTTCAACTGGTCCCTATTCCCTCGTCACTCAACAGCCGCTCGGCGGCAAGGCTCAATTCGGCGGTCAGCGTTTTGGCGAAATGGAAGTTTGGGCTTTAGAGGCTTATGGCGCAGCTTATACCCTCCAAGAAATTTTAACTGTTAAATCTGATGACGTCGTCGGTCGCGTCAAGGCTTATGAGGCTATCGTCAAAGGGCAAAATATTCCAGAGCCTGGAGTCCCTGAATCCTTCAAAGTTCTTATCAAAGAATTACAATCCATCGGTCTTGATATTCGCGTTCTTTCTCGTGATTCCAAAGAAATTCCCATCCACGACGACGATGACGACGATATTAACTCCAATAAACCACCCTCCACCCTTTTTGATCCCGATAATAACATTAACGAGGAGGTCTAATTTCTTATGCTTGACGTCAATATCTTCGACTCAATGCGCATCGGGCTTGCTTCACCCGATAAAATTCGTCAATGGTCTTACGGCGAAGTTAAAAAGCCTGAAACTATCAATTATCGTACTCTCAAACCCGAACGCGACGGGCTTTTTTGTGAACGTATCTTTGGTCCCACTCGTGATTGGGAATGTCACTGCGGTAAATATAAGCGCGTACGCTACAAAGGTACCATTTGCGACCGTTGCGGCGTTGAAGTCACCCGCTCCAAAGTTCGCCGCGAACGCATGGGGCATATTGAATTAGCGGCACCCGTATCACATATCTGGTATTTTAAAGGAATTCCCTCGCGAATGGGTCTATTACTGGATATATCGCCAAGAGCATTGGAAAAAGTTTTGTATTTCGCCTCGTATATCGTGCTGGAAAGTGAAATAAGCGAAACGGCAAAGAAAGAATTGTTGACGGAAGGACAGTATCGGCAAAAAAAAGAGCAATACGGCGCACAAAGTCTCAAGGTGGGAATGGGCGCGGAAGCAATTCAAAAGTTGCTGGCAGAACTGGATTTAGAAGAGCTAAGCCGCACATTACGCGAAGAACTCAATAGTAGTAGCGGACAAAAGCGCGTACGAGCAATAAGAAGGCTGGAAGTTGTAGAGGCGTTCCGCAAAAGTGGCAATAAACCGGAATGGATGATTTTAAAGGTAATCCCCGTAATCCCGCCGGAACTGCGCCCAATGGTACAATTAGACGGCGGCAGGTTCGCAACGAGCGATTTGAATGATCTGTACAGGAGAGTTATAAACCGCAATAATCGGTTAAATCGTTTGCTGAAACTAAAAGCCCCTGAAATAATAGTAAGAAATGAAAAGCGCATGTTGCAAGAAGCGGTAGACGCGCTGATAGATAACGGAAGACGCGGAAGACCAGTAACGGGACCCGGCAACCGCCCCTTGAAATCCTTAAGTGATATGTTAAAAGGAAAGCAAGGACGGTTTAGACAAAATTTATTGGGCAAAAGAGTAGACTACTCCGGCAGAAGTGTAATAGTAGTGGGACCAGAATTAAAAATGCACCAATGCGGCTTGCCAAAAGAAATGGCGTTGGAATTGTTTAAACCGTTCGTGATGAAAAAACTAAGTCAAGAAAGTGGAATGACGATAAAAGCGGCAAAGAAGAAGGTAGAGCGTGCGACAAGTGAAGTATGGGCGGTATTGGAAGAAGTAATAAAAGAGCACCCAGTATTATTGAATAGAGCACCGACCCTGCACAGATTGGGAATTCAAGCTTTTGAACCGGTGTTGACAGAAGGGCGAGCGATAAAGTTACATCCTTTAGCGTGTACGGCGTATAATGCGGATTTTGACGGCGATCAAATGGCAATACATGTTCCGTTATCAAGTGAAGCGCAAGCAGAAGCGCGCGTATTGATGTTGGCGGCAAATCATATTTTAGCCCCAAAGGACGGAAAACCAATAATAGTTCCGACGCAAGATATGGTATTGGGAATGTATTATTTAACGCAAGCAAGCGAAGAGGAAGGCGGAGCATATATCAGTTTGGCGGAAGCACAAAAAGCGTACGAAGTAGGAAAGATAAAGTTACAAACAAAGATAAAGGTTCGCCAGAACGGGGAAATGATAGAAACAAGCTTAGGGCGTCTTTTGTTTAATGAGCAATTACCCGAAGGAATGAGAGAATATAGCAAAGAGCAGAGAAAGAGCGAATTGGGGCAAATAGTCAGTCGTTGTTACGAAGAATATGGAGCAAGCGAAACGTCGAGAGTATTGGACGCAATAAAGAAATTAGGCTATCATTATGCTTGCATAGGAGGCATGACAGTTTCGCTAAGCGATTGTATAGTACCGCCGCAAAAGGCACAAATCCTAAAGCGAACAAATCAAAAGGTAAAAGAGCAAGAGCGGCGCAAGGCACGAGGTTATATAACGGAACGGGAACGCTATAGCATAGTAATAGGTCTGTGGACAAAGGCAACGCAAGAAGTCGCGGAAGCGATGATGCAAAATATGAAGCGTGACAATCCGATCTATATGATGAGCGAAAGCGGAGCGCGTGGAAATAAACAACAAATGAGGCAGTTGGCAGGTATGCGCGGTTTAATGGCGGCACCTTCAGGAAAAATCTTAGATCTTCCAATAACGGCAAATTTTAGGGAAGGCTTATCGGTGTCAGATTATTTTATATCAAGTCATGGAGCGCGCAAAGGCTTGGCAGATACCGCACTTCGCACCGCTGATAGTGGTTATTTAACGCGTCGATTAGTAGATGTCGCGCAAGATGTTATAATAAGAGAGAGCGATTGCGATATAAAGTATGTGGATTTGCAAAAAGCACGAGCCGAGTTAAGTGAAGACCCCCTAGACGCCCTAGAAATACTAAGTGAACGACTTCTTGGGCGCACCTTAGCACCCGGCAATTCATTACCCGCCGATACCGTATTAGATGAGCTAACGATGCAACAAATCGGCGAGAGTGGTCAGCGCGACCTGTATTTGCGTGGCAAGAAAAGAATTGAACATATAAAATTAGGCGGGGAACAAAAAGAGCGATTTATCGCCCGTTATATCGGAGAGGAACTAGCCCAAAAAACGCAAGAATATCCAAAAGGTCACAAGTTGAGCGAAGAGGATTTAGAAAACCTTTTAGCCGGCGAAGAGCGCGGCGTCTACATAAAAGAAAATAAAATACGCGGCATAGAGGTAAGAGAACTAAAAGAAGGTACAATAATAGAAAGCCTAGAAGAACGCCTCATCGGGCGCACACTTGCAGAAGATATCTACGACGGAGAAAAATTGCTCTATCGCCAAAATGAGCTGATAAACCGCCAAAAGGCAAAGCAAATAAGCAAGCTAAAAAGTAAGGTAAAAATCCGGTCGGTCTTAACGTGTAAAAGTGCGCACGGCGTATGCCAAAAATGCTACGGCGTGGACTTAGCCCACCAAAAAGAAGTAGAAATAGGCGAGGCGGTCGGAATTATCGCCGCGCAAAGTATAGGCGAACCCGGAACCCAGCTTACAATGCGCACGTTCCATACCGGCGGCGTCGCCGGCGGCGACATAACGCAAGGCTTGCCAAGAGTAGAAGAGTTATTTGAAGCGCGAAAACCCAAAAACGCAGCAATCCTAAGCGAAATATCAGGCGAGGTGCAAAAGGGCGAAGTCGATAAAAACGGACTGCCAACCATAAAAATTGTGCCTGGAGAAAACAAAGAAGAAAGAGTATACAGCCTGCCCTACGGCAGTACGCTAAAAGTACAAATAGGGGAAAAAGTAAAAGCCGGAGCAAAACTAACAGAAGGAGCCAAAAACCCCCACGACATTTTAAGAATACAAGGTCCCAAAGAAACATACCTCTACCTCGTGAAAGAAGTTCAAAAAGTTTACAAATCTCAGGGCGTCGAAATCAACGATAAACATATTGAGGTAATGGTTCGTCAAATGTTGCACAAGGTAAAGATTGAAGACAGCGGTTCAACAGAATTTTTGCCGGGCGAATTCGTCGATATGAACATTTTCGAGGAAACGAACACTAAGGCGATTGAAGAGGACAGATTACCCGCCGTTGCCAAACCGATTCTTTTGGGAATTACTAAAGCTTCTCTTGCAACTGATTCTTTCCTCAGCGCGGCGAGCTTCCAAGAGACGACTAGAGTTTTAACTGACGCGGCGATTAAGGGCAAAATAGATCCCTTGATTGGCTTAAAGGAAAATGTCATTATCGGCAAGCTTATCCCCGCCGGAACGGGCATGGCGTATTATCGCGAGCTTGAAGTTGTCGATAAGGAAGCCGAATAAATTAAATCTGAAAATAAAAAAACACCTTCCGCTTTACAAGTCGGGAGGTGTCAGTTTGTAGACAAAGCCCGTTTCGGAATAACCTTAGGCGGGCTTTTTGCTTTGATTTCTGTCAATAAGAACGAGGGCAGAAGAAAAATATAAAGTTTAGGAACTTTCTCTTTGCCAACTTTTTCA
>Ga0310697_10006048_pt1 | contig 11570 bp, 6 predicted proteins | sample 172DNAGHGlowgp2_FD_203883 | JGI IMG/M metagenome (GOLD analysis project Ga0310697, IMG submission 203883) | Sheep rumen microbial communities from Palmerston North, Manawatu-Wanganui, New Zealand - 1728 DNA GHGlow gp2 (v2) (version 2) | ecosystem: Host-associated > Mammals > Digestive system >... | reverse complement strand
CCGGGGATCAGCTCCCGGCAGAGGAAGAAGGAATCATCCGCACCCTCAGGCAGATCGTGGTAGCGGATGCCGAACTCCCGGGCATAGGTGAAGCCGCTTTTGCCGTAGAAAAGGATGTTTCCCTCGAAGCACAGCGCGCCGCAACCCAGGGCCGCCGCCCGTTCCAGGGAATCGTCCAGAAGCCGCTTGCCGTAGCCCCGGCGCTTCAGCTCCGGGGTGATGCAGATGGGGCCCATGGTCATGATGGGGATCCTGCGGCCATCGTCCGCCCGGATCTCCGCCCGCATGAACATGTTCTGCCCGATGATGCGCCCATCCTCCTCCATGACCAGATCCAGCTCCGGCACAAAGGCGGGATCCTCCCTGAGCCGGTGGATCACGAAGTGCTCCAGGCAGCCCGGACGGTAGACGTTCCAGAAGGATTCCCGGATAAGGTTTTCCACGGTCCGGTGATCCTGTTCCGCCTCGCGGCGGATAATGAGATTTGTTTTCATACTCGCTCCCAATCCTTTCCCGGCTGCGGAGCACTGGATTTCTTCCCGATCAGCCGGCCGTCGGGATCCGCTCAAAGGTCAGGTCCGTACCGGATTCGGACTGGTCCTCGTGCCAGACGAAGGTGCCGTCGCTGCCGAAGGTGATCGAACCCGTGCCGTTTTCGTATTCCAGCTCCGCGCTCTGCACTTCCCCCTTATCGTTATAGATGAGGATGGATTTGGAGCAGCCGGAATACAGGATCGTCCGGGTGTCCGGATCAATCCGACCGGTGATGTTCCAGCAGGCGAGTCCCCAGGCGCTGTCGCTCCACTCAATGACGATCTGCGCTCCGTCGGCACCGTCGGCCTCCACCTCCGCCCGGGCCCGGTCGCTCTGGTATTCCCCGGCGCAGTCCAGAACGGGATTCCGCCAATCGGGATCCGTTTCAAAAACCGCGGTGAAGCTCGCGTTCTCCTCCAGAAATACGGTGATCTGCGGCTCCGCGGAGAAATCCGCGCCGTCCTTCATCCACTTCACGAACCGATCTCCCGCATTTGGCCAGGCGACGCAGGTGTAGGTTTCGGGGGTGGACAGGTTGATCTGCGCGGACTGGTAGGCATAATCCCGCTCCAGCGCGGGGGCGTTCTCGCCCTGTGCGGAGTTGATGTTGCCCTGGCCCTCCACGTTGAAGGTGATGACGATGGCGGCTTCCGGCATGCGGTAGGGAATGAAATGATAGGTCTCTCCGCCCTCCACCGTGAGCCGCAGGCCGTCGGTGCCTTCTTCCGTGATGGTGACCGTCAGGGCATCCTTCTCCCCAAAGGAGGGCAGGGTACCCTGCAGGCTATTTTCCGCCATGGAAAGGACACCGCTCCAGACGTCCTCTGACTGATCCTCCCCCAGGAGACAGCCGACGTACCAGCTGGGCTCCTCCGCCTCCTCCAACCAGGTGACGGAGAGCATGTTCTTCGCCGTATCCGTAAAATAGCCCGTTCGGGGCCATGGAGAGATCTTCCCGGGAACCGGGGCCTCCGTCGTATTCGGCAGCACCGGCTCGTTATTCTGCTTCTTTTCGCTGCAGGCGGCCAGGGTGAACGCCAGAAAGACCGCAAGCAGCAAACTGATCAGCTTCTTCATGTCTATTCTCCTTCGCTCAGCGTCGGATCCGAATGATTCGTCGGGATCTGTCCGCCCGGATCGCGCGGGAAGCGCGCCGGGGCAGACGGCCGGGGAGCTTGAACGGCTCTGCCGGAGGGCAGACGGCTGCCCGGATCTTCCGATGAAACCCATCCAACAAAATATTATACTCCAATCTGACGGCGCAGGCAACAAAAGAATCTTCATTTGCCCGAAGCCGTCAGGACGCCGTCTCGATTCAGACCGCGGGACAGGGGGAACGGTGCGGCGGATGCGCGCCTGCCGACCCGAAAAAAGCTGCGGGCGCTTGAAATCGCCCGGATGATCGCATACAATAAAGCAGCCATTTTCCCGGCCTTCCGACTTATGATCCGGAAGCTGTGCCGGAAGGAATCCAAAAGGAAACGGAAGGGACCGAAAGATGAAAAAAGGCAGATTATCGGCCGTCCTGCTGGTCGCGGCACTGCTCCTGTCGTTTATGACGCCGGCGAGCGCCGCGGAGTTCCCGGAACTGTCCGGAACCGCTGAGACCGGGAGTATTCGGAAATACGGAAATATTGTGCTCTCCATCACGCAGGAGGAGCTGTTTGCGGCGGGGTACGTCTGCGGCGACGTGCTCACGGTGCGGTTTCCGGGACATACGTTGGAGCTTCCCCTGTGCAGCAACTATTCCGATGTGGATTCCGGCAAAGCCGGAGTGTTTGCCCGGGATGAAGACCTGTGCGTGGTCCTGGCGATCAATATGGGGGACTTTGCCTCCGTTTACGGGCTGGCGGTCAAGACCACGCATGAGGACAACAGCTATGAATGGAATTGGGCGGAGGGGATAACCGGGCCCGTCTGCTTCACCCTCAGCATGAAAGAGGTCGGCGGATACCGGGATGAATACCTGCTCCACCAGCTCAGCTATTCCGATGTGCGGGGAGATTATCCCGACCTGAGCGATGCAGAATTTGCCAATTTCCGCGAGGTGACGACCACCGGCATGGGCGGCGGGATCCTGTTCCGGACCGCTTCTCCCATCAACCCGGAGCGTAACCGCAGCGTCTTTGCCGATGAAGCGATCCGGGCGGCAGGGGTCACGGTGGTGATGAATCTGGCGGATGACGAGGCATCCGCCCGGTCCCACGCCGGTTTTGAAGGGAGCTACTATGCCGGGACCGCGTTTATCGCGCTGAATATGGGCGTGGATTTCACCGCCGCCGAATTCCGGGAGAAGCTGGCGGAGGGACTTCGTTTCTTCGCCGGGCATCCGGGGGTCTATGCGGTCCACTGTCTCGAAGGGAAGGATCGGACGGGCTTCGTCATCGCGCTGCTGGAATGCTTTATGGGGGCAAGCCTGGAGGAGGTGGCGGAGGATTATATGCTCACCTTTTCGAACTACTATGGCGTAACGCCGGGGGACGCCCGCTACGATACCATTCTGGGCAGCGGCATCCTCAAGAGTCTGGCCAAGGCTTTTGAAACGGAGGATCTGGAGCATGCGGACCTCTCCGCCTGCGCGGCAGCTTATCTGGAGGCCTGCGGCCTGACGGCGGAGGAGCTGGCGGCGCTGCGGAACAACCTTTCCGGTTCCCGTGAACCTGTGTCCGGGGAGCAGGACGGGATCCTGACCCGGGGCGGATTCATCGGCCTGCTCTTTCAGATCGACGGCGGGGAAGGCGCAGAGCCGATTCAGACGGCTTTTACGGATATTCTTCCTGAGGGCGAATTGGCCCCCGCGGTGAGCTGGGCTGTGGAAAACGGCATCGTCCGGGGCTATGGAGACGGCCGGTTCGGCCCCGATGATCCGATGACCCTGGAGCAGATGACGGTGATCCTATGGCGCCGCTGCGGCCAGCCTGCGGGGGAGACGGAGCGGTCCGCCTATGGGGACGGCGTCAGCGCCTGGGCGCGGGAAGCCTTCGCCTGGGCCCTGGACGCGGGAGTGATCGCCGGGGGCCCGGACGCGCTTCCGGATCCCCGATCCGCCGTTACCAGGGCGGAGGCGGAGCGGATCGTCTCCGCGCATCAGCCCGGATAAGCGCAGCGGTCCGGAATAGCGGGAACCGGCAATGTGCAGATTCCCGGGAAGAGTTTCGGGAGCGGACGGCAGTCCGCTCCCGCTGGTTTTCTGCGCCCATTACCGCCGCATCCGGATGCCGCAGCGGCTTTGAAGGCATTTCCGATTTACAGCCTGTTTTCCGTGCGCCGGATGATCTCATCCTGCACCGCGGGGGTAAGAAGGGTGAAATAGGTGCTGTATCCCGCCACCCGGACGATGAGCTCCGGGTAGTCCTTCGGCCTTTCCTGGGCCTGCTTCAGCACCTTGTTGTCCACCACGTTGAACTGGATGTGTTTGCCCCCGTTCATCAGATAGGTGCGTACCATGGCGATGAACTTCTCCAGATCCCCGCCGCTTGCCATGGCGCTGGGATGGATCTTCATGTTCAGCAGTGCGGCGTTGAACATCGTCTGATCCACCTTCATGGCGCTGCCCAGAGAGGCCAGGGGACCGCAGGTGTCCGTGCCCTGCGCGGGACTCATGACGCCGTCGCACAGGGTCTCGCCCGCATACCGTCCGTCCGGCGTGGCGCAGGTATAGGCGCCCCCTGGCGCGTGGGCGGTGATGGATACGCCGGTGGGTCTGGGGGGTTCCCCATAGATGGTGCGGAAACGCCCGGTGTTTTCCACCCAGAATCCGTAAAGCTCCGCGGCCAGGTCATCCGCCAGGGGATCGTTATTGCCGAATTTCGGCGCGGCGGCGCACTTTTCCCGCAGCCATTCATAGCCGGCCCAGTTGGCGTCGACGGCCCGGGAGAGGGTTTCCATGTCCGCTTCATGCCGCTCAAAAATCACCTGCTTCACGGCGGCCATGGCGTTGACCACGTTGATCATGCCGATGGGGTTGAACATGGAGGCATTCTCGTAGAACATTTTCCGGCTGAACATGTCCTTCCCGCAGACAATGCCATCCTGGGTGAAGGCGGAGTGGACCACGTCGGGGAAGATCTCCCGGGCCACCCGGCAGAGGATATTGTGCTCTTCGTTGTACAGACCCATGAAATGATCCAGCTGGACCTTGAAGGCCTCCATGAACTGCTCGAAGCTCGTGAAATCCTTCATCTCCCCCGTGCGCGGGCCCAGCTGCTCCCCGGTGGAGGTGAGGATGCCGTTGTGCATGGTGATGTCCAGCACCTTGGGCACGATGAACATGCCCAGGGCATTGATGCGGCTCTTGCCGGGCAGGTTCAGGTCCAGACAGCCGGCAAGGGCATAATCCCGGGCCTCCTCCAGGGGAACGCCCTGGGCGACCAGGCCGCTGATATAGCTTTTATCGCTGACAAAGGCGGGCATGCCGATGCCGGTGCTTACCAGCTGGGCGGCCTTCATCATCAGATCCCGGGGCGTACTCTCCGCCACCCGGACGGTGATGGTATACTGGGGGACGCGTACCTGATTTGCAGCCTCGATGATCAGATAGCTCAGCGCGTTGGTGGCGTCGGAGCCGTCCTTTTTCACCCCGCCGATGACAAAGTTGTGCCATCGGGCCATGCCCGCCCATTTGTCCCGCTGCTGGGCGCCGCCGTTGACGAAGTTGAACTGCATGATTTTGATGCGCAGACATTCCAGAAGCTCCAGGACGTCCGCGTCCGTGAGGGCGCCGGAATCGATATCCTTCCGGTAATAGGGATACATGAACTGGTCGAAACGCCCGCCGGGCGTGGTGCCATGGGCGACCATCATCCAGTAGAACCAGAAATTCTGCAGGGCGTCCCGGAAATCCCGGCTGGGATTCTCCGCGATCCAGTGACAGGTGTCCGCCATGCGCAGAAGCTCCGCCTTGCGTGCGGGATCCGCCGTCTCCGCCGCCTTCGCGAAGCAGGCGTCCCCATAGCGGTGATACATCCGCACCATGGCGCTGAGGGCGATGATCACCGCCTTCAGGTACTGGCTCTTGTCAAAGGAATCCGGATCGTGGTAGGTCAGGGTTTTCAGCTCCGCCTCCGCGTCATGCAGGGTCTTGCTGATGCCCTCCCCGATGATCTTGCCGTAGTCCGGTACGAAGAAGCTCAGGCCGATGCCCACGCCCCAGCCGAAGCCCGCGCCGCCCGCGCCCCGCCCCTTGGTCTTGTCCTTCCATGGAGGGCAGAGAACGCCGGAGCGGATGAAGGGCCAGAGGTGCCAGTCGTCATAAAACCGGCCCTGCCATTCGTAGATCTGGCGGCCCTGGCCGGCCCAGAAGCGGTCATAGGAGCGGAGCTCCGCCCGATCCTCCGGGCTGATGGTGAACCGGCCCTCCGGCCCCACCATGGTGTCCAGGTCTTCGTCCTCCCAGAAGGGGCCCCAGACGGAGGCTTCCATGCCGTGAGGAACGGAGGCGACGTTTCCGGCAATCAGCTCATCCTCGTCGATATAGATCGTGCGTTTATCCAGGTAATTCGCGGTGGCATAGGCGTTTTTCAAGACCATGGGCAGCCCCTCGTGCTGTTCCCAGGATTCGATGAAATACCGCGCCTTTTCCGCACAGATGGTATACTTTTCCGTTTTCAGCGCGGCCTTCATTCTGGCGATCCGTTCCGTCATACTGTTCCTCCCCAGGTTGCCCTCTCCGATTGGCATTGACCTTCCGGCGGCAAAAGCCTTATACTGGAATCATAACGCAGACGGGAGAGAGAATCAAGGAGGCGGACGCATGAAGAATATGCTTGAGCGCATCGAGAGCATCAAAAAGCGGGTGGTGGTGGACCGTTATCCGATCTGCATCGAGAAATTCCGCATTACCCTGGATGTGCGGGAGCAGACGAAAAACGACCATGTGATGATCCAGCGGGGCAAGATCCTGAAGGCCTGCGCGGAGCGGATGCCCATCGCCATCGGGGAAGATGAGCTGATCGTGGGCCTCGCCTCCAGCAGGCACATGGGGCTGGAGATCGACCCGGATTACGGCATCTGGCCCCAGAACGAGATCGAAGCCCTGAAAAAGGACGGCTTCCTGGTGGAACCTCAGGATGAACGGGATCTGCAGGAGCTGAACCGCCGCTATCAGCCGGATACCCTGATCGGCCGGGAAGGGGACGTGTTTTACCGGGAACCCCGGATCCTGAATATGCTCCGGGCAGGGCTGATCCTTCCGCCCTGGAAGGACAAGGAGCAGGAGCGGGGAGTGGGCGGCGGCTACGCCCAATCCGGCCTGGGGCTGGGACCCAGTCTGGTCCTGCTCTGCGTGGAGTATGACAAGCTGCTGAAAACCGGAGCGGAGGAGCTGATCCGCCAGGCCCGGGAGGCGCAGGCAAAGGTCCGCTTCCTGGATATGGAGGCGCTGGATAAATACCGCTATTATGAATCGGTGGTCATGGCCTTTGAGGCGATGATCACCCTGGGGGACCGCTACGCCGCCCTGGCGGAGGAAATGGCGGAAAAGGAATCCGATCCGGAACGGAAGGCGGAGCTGGAGACCATCGCGGAAGTCTGCCGCCGGGTTCCCCGCAAACCCGCCCGGACGTTCCGGGAGGCCGTCCAGTGCTTCTGGTTCCAGGTGCTGTTCCTGAGTCCCAGCACCACGCTTCCGGGCGGACGCTTCGACCAGTATATGTATCCCTTTTACCGGGCGGATCTGGAGGCGGGACGCATCACCCGGGAGCAGGCTCTGGAGCTCATCTGTCTGCTGCGGCTGAAGGATATGGAGCTGAACCGCACCTCCGGCAGCGAGCTGCGGAAGAAAAACTCCGGCATGGCCAAATGGCACAACTATACCATCGGCGGAGTGGATCCCGTGACCGGGGAGGACGCGACGAACGATCTGACCTATCTCCTCATCGAGGCGGCCATGATCACCCGAACGCCCCATTTCACCCTGACCCTCCGGGTGCACGAAAAAACGCCTCCCGCTCTGATGCAGAAGGCGCTGGAATGCGTGAAGCTGGGCCTGGGGATGCCCGCATTTGTCAGCGATAAGAGCTATATCGCGACCTTTACCTCCCGGGGCTGCCCGGCGGAATACGCCCGGGACTACGTCATGACCGGCTGCCTGGACGGCAACCTGCCGGGCAAAAGCCGCACCGGTCCCGTACCCATGGTGACCTTCCCCCTGATCTTCGATATTTTCCGGCATCGGGGGGTGGACGTAAAGACCGGTCTGCGCGTTGCGCCGGATACCGGGGATTTTGCGGGCTATGAGAGTTACGAAGCCCTGTTTGCCGCCCTCAGCGAGACGATCCGCCATATCCTGGGCCTGGTGTGCGAGAAGAACAACGTGGAGCTGGCCATCACCCAGGAGCTGCTGTTCGATCCGCTGCGCAGCGCGCTGATGCACGAGGGCATCAAATCCGGCAAGGATACCTGGAAGCGGATCATGCCCTTTGAAAACTGCGCGGTGGTGAATCCCATCGGCATGGTGAATCTGGGGGATTCCCTGGCCGCCATCCGCAAACTGGTCTTTGACGAGAAGAAATACACCCTGGCGCAGCTGGACAGGGCGCTGGACGCCGACTGGGCGGGGTTTGAAGAGATGCAGGCGGATTTCCTGGCTGCCCCCAAGTACGGCAATGATATCGACTACGTGGACCATATCGTTGCGGATTGTTATAAGCTTCTGTGCGACACGGTGACCGCCATTCCCAATATCATGGGCAGACCCACCATTCCCACCGGCATCTCCATCACCTCGCATCAGCCGGGAGGTCAGCTCACCGGAGCGACCCCGGATGGGCGCAGGGCCGGAGCGATCCTGGCGGACGGCACCACCTCTCCCATGCACGGGTGTGACAGCTGCGGCCCCACGGCGGTGTTCCGCAGCGCCATGAAGATCGATCAGGATCCCATGCAGGCTACCCTGCTGAATATGAAGTTCCATCCCTCCGCCCTGAATACGGAGGCCGATCTGGGCAAGCTGGGAGCCATGATCAAGGTCTATCTCACCAACGGCGGCAAGCAGGTGCAGTTCAACGTTGTGGATCAGGAGACCCTGAAGGCGGCCCAGGCGGATCCGGCGGCTTACCGGGACCTGGTGGTGCGCGTGGCGGGGTACAGCACCTATTTCGTCACCCTCTCCCGGGCCATGCAGGATGAGGTCATCGACCGCACCAGCCTGGGGCTGTGAGGATACGAGGATGAGGAAGGATTATATGGATCTGACCGCGCCGGTCTTCAATATTCAGAGCTATTCCATTCATGACGGACCCGGGATCCGGGTGACGGTGTTCGTCAAGGGCTGCCCGCTGCGCTGCCTCTGGTGCGCGAATCCGGAAAGCAACCTGGCCAGGCCCCAGTTGATGACCTATGGGAGCAGATGCGTCGGCTGCGGCGCCTGCGCGGCGGTCTGCCCCCGGGGAGCGATCACCATGGTCCCGGGGGAGGGAAAGGTTCTGGAGCACACCGATCGGGAGGCCTGCTCGGACTGCGGCGCCTGCGTGCCGGCATGCCGCCATGGGGCACGGGAGCTTGCCGGAACGGAGAAGACCGTCCGGGAGGTGCTGGATCAGGTTCTGAGGGACCGGCTGTTCCTGGAATCCTCCGGCGGGGGGATCACCGTCAGCGGAGGGGAATGTCTGATGCACCCGGATTTTACCGAAGCGCTGCTGTATGCCGCCCGGCAGGAGGGGCTGCATACCGCCGTGGAGTCCTGCGTTTTCGGCGCCCGATCGGCGGTGGACCAGGTTTTTCGGCAGACAGATCTGGGCCTGCTGGACGTGAAGCACATGGACAGCGGGAAACATAAAGCGTATACCGGGGTTCCCAATGAGACGATCCTGGAGAATATCCGGCATATCCGGCGGAAGCTGGGCGTCCCGGTCATCGTGCGGGTGCCGACGATCCCCGGATACAACGATGATGAGGAGAATATCGCCGCCACGGCGCGCTTCGCCGCAGAGCTGGAGGCGCCGGTCCATCTTCTGCCCTATCATCGGCTGGGGGAGAGCAAGCTGGAGAGCCTGGGGCAGACGGTGAAGCTGCATCTGGAGGTGCCCGGACAGGAGCATATGGAGCGGCTGAAGACCGTCGTCGAAGCCCAGGGGGCACAGGCGCAGATCGGCGGATAGCGGACTTCGGATATGCGCCTACAGGAGTGCGTCTGCCGGCTTCCCGCAGCCTTCCGGGGCAGAATGGGCCGGGAGGCGAAAAACGGTGTGTTTTCCATGACGATATGGTATACTGGAAGAAAAAAGAAGGAGGGAAACCCATGTGGAACAGTAAACGGGTGAAGGCATACGAGGGCATGATCGCCGAGACCGTGGGGATCACCGGCCACGATGGCAAGCCCATTCGCGCGTATTATTCCCGCCCCCTGGGAGAGGAGAGCTTTCCCGGGATCGTTCTGATCCCGCATATGCCCGGATGGGACGAATGGTGCCGGGAAACGGCCCGCCGGTTCACCGCTCACGGCTACGCCGTGGTCTGCCCGAATATCTATGAGGAATACGGGGACGGTACCCCCGGGGAGGTCTCCCAGCGGGCCAGGGAGGACGGCGGCGTATCCGACAAGGACGTGATGGGAGACGTGGACGGCTCCCTTCGTTTCCTGCGCAGCCAGGCGAATGCCAGCGGCAAAGCGGGCGTGATCGGCATGTGCTCCGGCGGACGGCATACCTTCCTGGCGGCAGCAACGCTGGACGGCATCGATGCGGCGGTGGACTGCTGGGGCGGCAGCGTGATCGTTCCGCCGGAACGGCTTTCCCCGAAGCAGCCCGTGGCCCCCGTCGACTGTGCGGACGGGCTCGACTGCCCGCTGCTGGGCATCTTCGGCAACGAGGACAAGTTCCCGACGCCGGAGGAAGTGGATGCCCTGGAGGCCGTTCTGAAAGAAAAGGGAAAGGACTATGTGTTCCACCGATATGACGGGGCGGGCCACGGCTTCTGGTACTATGATAAGCCCATGTACCGTCAGGAACAGGCCATGGATTCCTGGAACAAAGTCCTCGCCTTCTTTGACAAGCACCTGAAGGAGACCTGACGTGCCGGGAGAAGGGCGGGAAGCGCCTCTGACCGTAATGGTCAAGCCCGTGGGTTCCCGCTGCAATATGCGCTGCGCCTACTGCTACTATCTGGAGAAGGGAAAATTCTCCGGCAGCCGGAAGCAGACCTGTATGAGCTACTCTCTGCTGGAAAAGCTGATCCGTCAGACCATCGCCGCCTCTCCCGGACCGATCGTCTCCTTTACCTGGCATGGCGGCGAGCCGACCCTGGCCGGGATGGAGTTTTACAAAAAGGCCCTGGAGCTGGAGCGGAAATACCTGCCCAAGGGCTGGGAGGTCTGGAACAATCTGCAGACCAACGGCCTGCTGCTCAACAAAGACTGGTGCCGCTTCCTGCAGGAGAACCGCTTCGACGTGGGCCTGAGCATCGACGGCAGCGCCGAAGTCCATGACGCGAACCGGCGGCTGGTGAACGGGGCGGGTACCTTCGATCGGGTGAGCGCAGCGATCCGGCGGCTGCGGGAAACCGGCGTCGAGCCGGATCTTCTGTGTACGGTCAACTGCGTTTCCCAGGAACGTCCGCTGGAGGTTTACCGTGCCCTGCGGGATACGGGGTGCGGCTGGGTGCAGTTCATCCCGGTGGTCATTCGCGGCGCGGACGGCGGTGCCGCTCAGGGATCGGTGGATCCGGAGGGCTACGGGCGCTTCCTCACGGCGGTTTTCGACGAATGGGTAAAGCACGATCTGGGGATCCTGGACGTGCAGCTGTTTGCCGAAATGGCCCGGGTCATGGCCGGCGGACAGGCAAGCCTTTGCTGGATGAATCCCACCTGCGGCTGCGTGCTCATCGCCGAGGAGGACGGCGCGGTGTACTCCTGCGATCACTTCGTCGACCCGGAGCACCGGCTGGGGAATCTGCGTGAGGGCAGCCTTGCCCGGATGGCAGGGGGAGAATTCCAGCGGGCCTTCGGGCTTGGGAAAAGGGAGACCTTGACCGACGAATGCCGGGCATGCCCCTGGCTTCGCTTCTGCAACGGAGGCTGTCCCAAGGACCGATTCGGATTC
>Ga0310697_10006046_pt1 | contig 11572 bp, 10 predicted proteins | sample 172DNAGHGlowgp2_FD_203883 | JGI IMG/M metagenome (GOLD analysis project Ga0310697, IMG submission 203883) | Sheep rumen microbial communities from Palmerston North, Manawatu-Wanganui, New Zealand - 1728 DNA GHGlow gp2 (v2) (version 2) | ecosystem: Host-associated > Mammals > Digestive system >... | reverse complement strand
TTGTCTCATAGCTCTTTTATGTTTTAGCGTACAAATGTATAAATTAAATCTGAAATAGTTGCAAGTGACACGTGAAAATATACATTATTTAATATAGATCAATGGTTGGTAATTTGAATCTTAATTATGTAATTTTAGCGTTTTTCCTGTCGTTAATCGTATAATATTGTGTAATTTTGCAAGCGCAGAGAAAAATTATGATAGCAAATAGTAATCAAAATAAAGAAAAGGTCATCAGCTTGTTCTCTGGGGCGGGCGGCTTGGACATCGGTTTTGAGAGCGCAGGCTTTCAGGTGGCTGTGGCCGTGGAGGTAGACCCGTCGTGCTGCGAAACGCTGAAGACGAACAAGCCTGATATGACCATTATCAACAAAAGTATTGTGGACGTGGCAGGACAGGAAGTGCTTGATGCTGCTGGACTAAAGGTCGGCGAGGCGGCGCTGGTCATCGGTGGGCCTCCATGTCAGAGCTTCAGCCTTGCAGGTTTACGCAAGGGCTTGGACGACGAGCGCGGGCGGCTGCTTTTTGAGTATGTCCGCATCGTGAGGGAGACGCTTCCGAAGGGTTTTGTTTTGGAAAACGTAAAAGGTCTGACAAATTGGGATCACGGACGGGCTTTGCAGCTGCTGATGGACGAGTTGGGCAAGCCGATAGAGTACGAGGGAAAGGAATATCACTATACAATTAGTACGCCGCAGGTGCTGAATGCCGTGGACTATGGTGTGCCGCAGAACCGCGAGCGCCTGATAATTGTCGGCAACCGTATGGGTAAGCATTTCTTTTATCCGGCTCCCCATGTGTTCGAGCAGAAGAAGACGGTGTGGGATGCCATCGGCGATTTGCCTGAACCAGAGGCGCCTTCGGAAACGGCACAGCGCGTAGCAGGAACGATAAAAGAGAGGAGAGAGAAATATGGCTATTAAAAAACATGTACCGAATCATCAAGTGACGGCACATTCGCCGTCAACACTGGAGAAAATCAAGCGAGTGCCCATAGGTGGGAAGCTGTCGGAGGTAGAACAGACATTTGGATCGACTTATCGCAGGCTCGACCCGTCGAAACCATCGCCGACGGTCACTCGCAGTGGCTATCGCGACTTTATCCATCCGTATGAAGACCGTATGCTGACGGTGAGAGAGTTGGCGTGCTTGCAGACCTTCCCCGTGGACTGGGAGTTTAAGGGTGTCAGGCTCGACTCTTATAGCTCGAAGCGCAAGACCACGATGACACAGTTCGGACAGGTGGGCAATGCCGTGCCACCGAAACTGGCCGAGGCGATTGCAACGGAAGTAATGAGACAATTCTTTGGAGAGGAGAAATAAACCATGTCAAAAGTACCCGAATCGGTTGTGAAGGAGAGCTATTTCCTGCGCTCGACATTCACCTACAACAGACTTCGCTCGGAAGGCTATTTCGAGTTGTTTATGAAGATTAGTAAATTTGCCCGCGTTGAGGGAGAGAAACTCAACTGGGATGATCGCAGCAAGTGGAGCATCGGTGAGGAAGCCTGGGAGATATTGCAGGCCAACAAGATTACACCAATGATGGTTTTCCTTCATCCGAAAGTCTTGAAGCTGAATCCATCGTTCCTGAAGTATTACCGCTCAGTGGCGTTAATGCCACAGAAAGGCTTGACGACACTCACAGGAGTTTCAAGCGTGAACAAAATCGAGGAGGGCAAAGTCGAGGCTGGTCGGGTGGCTCAGAGCCATATTGACAAGCTGGTGAAGACCATCAACGAAACCATGACTTTGCTCGTTACTTTGGCCTCGGACATCAACGAGAAGAAGATTGAGGGTATGATGTACGCAACAGCTGGCGTAAAAATCGACGGTTCATGGCGTAACCAAATCGGTGCTGAGGGTGAGCGCGTTATCCGCAAGATTATCTTTAACGAGTTATTTGCCCACAATGAAATATCATCGGTAGAGAACAAAAAGGACGTGCTGACAGAGATTGCCCTGTGGGATACCAATGGCGACATCGATGACGTGAAAAAGCTGCATCTTATCAATGGCTATTCTATCCTGTTCTCATCAGAACCCGACGTGACCATGTACAACGATTCTGGAGCCATCGTCGGAATCATCGAAATCAAGTCGGGCCTCGACCCTGCCGGAGCGTTGGAGCGCTTGGGAGCCATGTTCAAGTCGTTCGAGAACACGCTTGCCGAATATCCTAATGCCGTCACAATTCTTGTCGCCTCGTGTATCACGAAGGAGGTAGATAAGCGTCTGAATGCCTCAATGTCCGTCCGACAGCGATACCTAACGACCGACATCACGTCAAGCGAGGCCGAAAAGCGCAAGTTCGTTAATAGACTGAGGGTGATTATGCAGTTAGTGGGAAGGAAATAGTCGCGTTATTAATATCACAAGACTTCGGGAGACCGACGCTGAATCGCCAGCGTCGGCCTCCCGAATCTATTTTCCGTCTGTATCTTTATTAGATACTACACGGCTTTCTCCAACTCGTAAAGATGCTCTGACGCGATGTCTATGGTGCTGTCAAGCCGTGTGACCGTCTTGCCGTTGAGGGCGAAGTGGGCGAACACGTCCTTGTCATGCAGCGGGAAATCAGCGGATAATGAATTATACGGACAAATGCCTTGCTGAGATTTGAAAATTCTGGAGCGAAAGAGCTGTGGCTCGGAATTTTTGAAACTCAGCAAAATTCGAACATGCTGATTTTCAGTGTATTATGAAAAAGGTGTTATTTCAGGGTCACAATTCGTATCGAACTGCTGAATGATTTGGGCTGAATTGCATCGTCATTTAAGCCGTTTTAGAGCACAATTCGGTAGGAATCATGACGCAGTTCGTATCGAATTGTGCCCCAAAACGGTCAGTTTCGTTTATGGGATTGTGACGCTCTGCCTTCAAAGTGGGCATTTGCCATGCTGGAACGGATTGTTGAGGCTCCCCTTTTTTCTATGAACTGCTTTGACAAAAGTCTCAGGATTCCGCAATCCTTCGTTCGCGTAAAAACGGCTTACTCGCTCAGGAGTATCTGCGCAATGCGTTCTGCGGTGCGACCGTCCCAGCGGTCGGGCAGGGCGCATTTTTTCCATTCACCATTGAGCAATTGGTGGAGAGCTTCGCTTAACTTCTCGGCCGAACCGCCCACAAGCACGTTAGAGCCTATGGTGACGGTCTCCTGATGCTCAGTGTAGCTGTTCAGCGTGATACAGGGAACACTGTTGAAGGTGGCCTCTTCGGCCACGTTGCCAGAGTCGGTGATGATGCCTTTCGCATGAGCCGTAAGCCAGCCGAACTCGAGGTAGGACTGAGGAGGAAGAATCTGGAACGGGAGGGTAGGGCGTTCGCCTGTGACTCCCGTTGCCTCTGAACGCCCGAAGCACTCCTCTGCTACCTTCCGTGCCTCCTCTCTGAGCGGGGCAATGACAGGAATATGAGCTTCGCTGGCGACGGAACAGAGTGTGGAGAGCATCTCGCGCAGGTTTTCCTTGTCGCTGAGCAGGGCGCGGCGGTTGAGTGTGAGCAGGAGATAGTGTCCGGCTTCGATGCCGTCGATGGCAGGTTTACGAAGGCGGTCGTGGTTGGCGCGGAGCGTGTCCATCAGGATGTTGCCCACCATGTAGGTCTGCCCTTTGTCACCTTGTTCGCGTGTGGCCACGCTGTTGCTCTTGATGCCTGCCGTAAAAAGATAGTCGGAGAGGGCATCGATGACGAGGCGGTTGATCTCCTTGGGCATCGTGATGTCGAACGAGCGGGTACCAGCCACGAGGTGAGCCAGCCGTATGCCGCGTTTCTTTGTGACAATGGCGGCGGCCATGGTAGAGGCGAGGTCGTCGACGACGATGACCACGTCGGTTTTGTGCTCGTCGAGATAGGCGTCGAACTCAGCCATGACGCGGCTCGTAATCTCGTTCAGACGAGTGCTGTCTACGCCTAAGAAGATGTCGGGGCGACGCATCTTGAGATCGTCGAAGAGCGACGGTTCAAGCGTGGGGTCGTCCTCGCGTCCGGCATAGACGAGGGTGCACTGTGCCTCTTCCGTGCGGTCGAAGACCCTGATCAGTGGTGCCACTTTCACGAAGTTGGGGCGGGCGCCGGCCACGATGGTGATGTGTTTCATGAGCGTTTACTTCTGGTTATCATGGTCTTCAGCTTGCTGTTATAGCGGTCGGCCTCGATGAGCTCTTCGATGTTGAGGTGCATGCGCCATTGCCAGCGGTTGTGAGGGTCGCAAGGAATGTTGATGCGCTCCTCGCGCGGGTTCTTCGAGCGCAGTCCGCTGTCCATGGCCAGCCAGTCTTGCAGCGAGAGGATGCAGAGCATGGAGGGCGAGTAGAGGTGGCGGGCAATAATCTCTTCGGCCAGATGGGCAGGCAGATGCTCAGGGGCACGTCCCTGCTTCTGGAGCATGGTGGTGTAGAACCGCTGGGCGCGTTCCGGCTGTTCTTCCCACCAGAGGCGCAGGGGCGCCATGTCGTGGGTCGAGATGGTGGCCACGGAGCGCACGGGGTTGCCGTCGAGGTGAGTGAACTCGATGCCGCTCTGCTTGGGCAGCTGCTGTATCTCGAGCGTGAGAATGCGCAGGGCATCGAGCACGGGAGCCACACATTCGGGCAGCATACCGAGGTCTTCGGCACAGATAAGCATACGAGTGTCGCCGAACAGCTGTTGCAGACGGTCATAGCCGCATTTGCCCCAGAACATGTTGTGGCGCTGGTAGAAGAAGTTGTTGTAGAGCCGCATGTAGGCATCGCGCTCCTCAAGGCTCAATGCCTCGAACACAGGTTCCTTGTAGGCTTGTATGCGGGGATGGTACATGCCCTCTTGGCGCGGGTCTTCGAGCAGCAGCACGTTGGCTACGAGGCGGTAGAGACCGTCACGGATCCAGAGGCTGTTCTCATCGCCGCGCTCAGCAAACAGGGTTTGTATCTGACGTTGCGTCTTTACTTCGGGCTTCAGGTCGTAGAGACCGTAGGGACAGCGTTCGAGGAACGTGTCGCGCACATACTGGGCATGGATGCCGAAGAAGCGTTCCACAATCTTGTCGTTGATGAAAGGCTTCGTCAGGAAGTCCTTGCGGAAGGGCAGCCCGAAGTACTCAATGTCGCCCTCGGTCAAGGGCAGGGCAGGAGAGAAGTGGCCCATGGTGCCGTAGAGCTGGTTGACAGGTATCTCCCAGATGCGGAAATAGCCCAAGATGTGGTCAATCCTCAAGGCGTCGAAATACTGTTCCTGATGGCGCAGACGGTGACGGAACCAATCCGTTATCCCTTCCACTTTCCACCTTTCACCTTTATCCTTCGGCCTTTCACCTTCTGCCTTTAACTTTTCACTATGATCCTTCCACCGATAAGTGGGGAATCCCCAGTTCTGTCCCTGCATGGCAAAGGCATCGGGGGGAGCCCCCGTCTGCATGTCCATGTGGAAAAAGTCGGGGTGAATCTCCGTTTCCGTGCTGTTGCGGTTGACACCGATGGGCAGGTCGCCCATGAGGAAGATGCCGTGAGCGTGGGCATAGTCTGCGGCAGCCTTCAGCTGGAGGTGGAGGTGATATTGCAGGAAGGATTGGAAGTCTTCATGGAGGTCCTGGTCAGCCGCATGCTCAGCCACCCATTCCTTGTATTCATTCGAGTCGAGGGTCTGTTGTCCCTGCTCCTCAAAGAACTCGCGCATGTAGCCCATTTTCACTCGCTCCACCGCCTCGTAGTCGCTGTAGGGCAGGGCGTTCAGTTCCCGTTGCTGACGACGGAAGGCAGTCATACGCTTCTTGTCGTTGAGTGCGCCAAGGGCATCGAGATCCATATAATGGGGATGCAGGCGGAAGGCAGAGGTGATGTTGTAGGGGTAGCTGTCGCCCCATGTGCCGTCGGTGGTCGTGTCGTTCACGGGCAGAAGTTGGATGACCTTCATACCGGTCTCGGCAGCCCAGTCCACGAAACGGCGGAGGTCGCCAAAGTCGCCTACTCCGCAAGAGTGCTCACTGCGCAATGCGAACACCGGCACACACACACCAGCCACACGCCAGGGCTTCTCAGTCAGGCGGAGCGGTTCGCCATAGGCCACGTAGACTTCGCCGTCGCTCAGTTCATCGCCGATGGTGCGGTTGTCACCCTCCTCCCAAGCTGTGAGCTCATGCTTCTGGTCGTCTATGACCACGTACTTATATTCCAGCGGAAGTCCCAGCCAGTCAACGTTGAGCGTGAGCATCCAGTCGTACATGCCTGCCCGTTCCATGGCCAGATAGCGCATGGGATTCCATGAACCCAAGGCGGGATGGCTGCCGATGATGGCCAGCGACTGTCCCTCGGTGAGCTGTGGGGCTGACACGCGGAAGAGCACTGTCTTGCGGAATAAGGGGAGTCTGAGCGGGGTAGAAATAGTAGAGAGAGGAGCGTATGCCCTCGTATACAGATGACTGTTCAGTGGCAGGTCGCGCCAGCGGTCGGCCATGGTGTAGGTCTTCGATGAGTCAAAGGCGAAGAGACGCGGTACCATGTTCCATTCGCGGCGCAGTTCGTGTGCTTCAGCATCCTCGACGATATAGAGATAGGAAAACGACACGATGGGACTGCGGCGGCTCTCCAAGACAACCGTCTCTGCCTGCCAGTGCTCACCGTCGTCGGTGAGCATGGGGAGCCGTGAGGTGTGCTCCGACCCGTCTTGCGACTGGTAGGCAATGGCCACCACTAACTGCTGACCCCACTCCGTGCGGTAACTGATGCGGAATCTTATCTTCATAACGTTAAACTCATATTTCTTGCTCGCCGCAGGCGAAACTCTTCATTCTTATTCCTTGAAACGCTTTGTTAGAGATTGTAGAGCAGCCATCCCATATAAACGAGGAAGATGGTCGTCAAGAGACCGCCCTCCCATCGCTCAATGGTGTATTTCGTGTAGGAGAACAGCCAGATGAGCACCACCGAGAGGAGCATCACACCTAAGTCGATCAACGTGATGCCTCCTATCTGCATGGGGCAGATGACTGCCGTGGTGCCGAGGATGAGCAAGATGTTGAACACGTTGGAGCCGATGACATTGCCGATGGCCATGGCCGACTTACCCTTTCTTGCTGCTACTACGCTTGTGGCCAGCTCGGGCATACTGGTGCCGCCTGCTACGATGGTCAGGCCTACTACACCCTCGCTGATACCGAAGCCTGTGGCAATGGCCGAGGCGGAATCGACAAACAGATTACTGCCCAATACCAGACAGGACAGACCTACAAGCAGCCACAGCGCTCCGCGCCAGATGGGCATGGGAGGGGCTACGTTCTGTTCGGCCGTGCCGGCCTTCGCTATCTGGAAGGTGTAGTACATGAAAGCGGCAAAGCCCAGCAGCAGCCAGAAACCGTCGAGACGGCTGATCACGTTGCCACTGAGACTGAGCGACCGCCAACCGTCCATGCAGAGGATGAGCAGCAAGGCAGAAGCCATCAGCGTGAAAGGAATGTCTTTCACCACCGTCGTCTTTGCTATGGTCATGGGGGCCACCAGGGATGCCACGCCCACGATGAGAAGACAGTTGAAGATGTTCGAGCCCACCACATTACCGATGGCCAGGTCGGGCGTACCCTTCAGGGCTGAGACCACCGAGACGAACATCTCAGGAGCCGACGTGCCGGCGGCCACAATGGTGAGGCCGATGACAATCTCGGGCACATTCAGACGGCGGGCAATGGCCGAGGCTCCCTCCGTGAGACGGTCGGCTCCCCATAGTACGAGGGTTACACCGATAATAATAAATAGGAACTGTAGTGCTATCATCGTCTTTTTTGCTTTGACAGAATGGTAGGTGTGAACCGTAGCTTCTGTGATTTGTGTTTTCTGTTATTCGTAGTGGAAGGTGTAGATGATGGCAGCGCCATGACGGGTCACGGTGAGCGTTTTGATGCTCTTGTCGGCATTTACCTCGGTGGTGATACTGATGTTGTCGGCCTCGTTCTTGCACTTCGCAAGGCTGATAATCTGAGAGTTACGTGCATAGCGGAACATGCCGACAAGCATGAACGGGTTGCAATGGTCGATGCCTAAGAGCAGTTGGTTGGCATCTACCGACTGGTAACGGTTGTCCGTTGAACTGTAGCTCAGTCCCATTTCCTCTATCAGCACAGACTTGCCTCCCTCAGCCTTCTGGTATTTCAGACTGTCAGCATTGTGGATGCTGTCGGGATGGTTTTGTATCTTATTAATTAGATAGTAGTAGATGTTTGCGGCATTGTCAGGCTTGCGCTCGTCGATGTTGAAGGCATAGCTACTGTTCGAATACATGTTGAACAGCTCGTTCTCGACGATGCCGATTGAGTAGCTGGCGTTTGAGAGTGTCCAGGGCTGATAGCCTACGTCGTAGGTGCCTGAAAGCTCGTTGACACCCTTCTTCACAATGAGGGTGTTGCTACGGTCGTCGTAGTCGAACGTCAGGTCGTCGATGACGGTGCCGCTCTTCTCCATTTTCAGCGTGTTCGGGCGGTGCAGGTTGTCGTAGGCAATCTGAATGTCAGTACCGTCAGTACCCGTGATGCGGCTTACCATAGCAGCAGATCCGAAAGAACCGTCGCCACGGATGGCCATCTGGTTGAACACGACGGTACGATGGGCTTCACCCGGATGATCGGCATCTTCGATCTTGAAGATGGCACGGCGCATGGTGCCTGTCGTGTTCTGCTCCATCTTGACGTCGGCCACATAGGTCATGTAGCCTTTGCCCGACATAGGATTCAGGGTACACCAGGCGCTCGCGTCTTGTGCTGTGGCCTTCCATGAGCCTCCACTACTAAAGATAGCGAGGGTGTCGCCCGTGTTGTTGGCAAAATAGTAAGACGAGGGAGAAGAGGTGGCAATCTGTGCCATATAGCTCTCCTTATTGCTGCATGCCGTAGCCATGAGTGCGGCGGCTGCCAGGATTATAGTTTTGAAATGTTTCATTGTTGTATGTTGTTTTGTTTTTCAGTCTTCCTCTTCATCATCGTCCCAGCTGTCGAAGTCGAAGCCCGTGAAGCCTTCTAATGAGGGGGTGACAAAGGCATCCATTGCACGGCGGTCTTTCTTCGTGGGACGGCCAGTGCCGCGGGCACGGTCGATGAAGCCGCTGATGCGGTTCATCTCCAGCAGTTCATATTGGTCGGCTGTGGTCACGTTCTCGTAGATCTCAGGCAAGAGCTTGGCTCCTACGCGCTGCTCGATGGGCTTCAGTATCTTGAACGAGTAGGTCACAGGAGGTTTCCTCACACCGATGGTGTCACCTTCCTTCACCATACGAGAGGGCTTCACCAGCACTCCGTTGACCGTCACACGCCCATTCTTGCAGGCATCGGCGGCAATAGAGCGTGTCTTGAAGATGCGGGCGGCCCAGAGCCATTTGTCTATTCTTGCCTCGTTCATTGCTTCCCTTTCTTGTTAAACGGCTTCATCGTGACGTCGTTTGTTTCTTCCCTTTCTTGTTAAACGGCTTCATCGTGACGTCGTTTATTTCTTCCCTTTTTTGTTAAACTGATTCATCGTGACGTCGATGCCTGCCAGGATAAAACTCTTGATCACCTCTACGGCAGTGTCGATGCTGGGCTGAAGCGTTTCCATTTCCTCAGACGAGAACCGTCCGAGCACATGTTCTATCTGTGCGCCCTGCGGGTAGTCGTTGCCGATGCCCATGCGCAGACGGGCATAGTTCTGACCGATGAGCTGCTGGATGTGTCCGAGACCGTTATGGCCTCCGTTTGAGCCGCTGGCCTTCAGACGGAAGGCACCCAAGGGGAGCGCTACATCGTCACTGACGACGAGCAGACGGCTCTGGTCGATGTTCTCCTTGTTGAGCCAGTAGCGAACGGCATTGCCGCTCAGGTTCATATAGGTAGATGGCTTCAGCAGCAACACCTTGCGGCCTTTGAGCGAGGTCTCAGCCACAAAACCATAGCGCTTGTCCTCAAAACAGATATTGGATGCTTTTGCAAAAGCATCCAATACCATGAATCCCGTGTTGTGGCGGGTCTGTTCGTATTCCGAACCAATGTTACCCAAGCCAACAATTAAGTATTTGTCCATTCTGTCAAATTACTCAGCAGCAGCGGCAGCGGCCTTCGAAGCGCGCGTCTCCTTCACTGAGCATACAACCACCTGGGCGGGAGTAGCCAGTTCGAGGCCTTCGAAGCTCAGTTCGCCCACCTTGATAGCCTTACCGAGGCCGAGGCTGGTCACGTCGATCTCCAGAATCTCAGGAATATTCTTATAAGGAGCGGTTACATCAATCTTACGGATTGAAAGGTTCAGCTTACCACCTTCGCGGACACCCTGAGCCAGACCGTTCAGCTTCACGGGGATACCCACGGTGATAGCCTTCGTCTCGCTAATCTCATAGAAGTCGGCATGCAGCAGTGCGTCGGTTGTGGGATGGAACTGCAGTTCCTTGATGATGGCCTTGTGCTCCTTGCCGTCGATGTTCAGGTTCACCACATAGACATGGGGGGTGTAGACAGCCTTGCGCAGCTCGGTAAAGCTGGCGGCAAACGAAAGAGCCTCGGGCAGATTGTCGCTGCCTTTCTTCTCACCATACAGGTTGCAGGGCACCAAACCCTCCTTGCGCATCAGCTTGCTGGCCTTCTTGCCAGTTGTCTCGCGCTTTGTTCCTTTTACAGAAATTTCTCTCATAACGTTGTGTTACTCTAAATTAAGTTGTTAATACTTTGACTTTTGCTTAATTCACCATCACACGAATTTTTCTTCATATCGTAGTGCTTTCGCGAAAAGCGGTGCAAAGTTACGAATTTATACTGAATTACAAAACAATTTGCACTGAATTATGCAAAAAAAGTAAGCTTTTTCTTGTCTAATAGCAGAAAAAACGCTAATTTTGCATCCGATAACCACATTTTTATATTACAAATAATATATGATTAATCGAGAAATCATACGGATCAAGATTGTTCAGTTAACCTACGCGTACTATCAAAACGGTAACAAGAACATTGACACGGCAGAAAAAGAATTGTTCTTCAGCCTGTCGAAGGCATACGACCTGTACAACTGTCTGCTGGCGCTCATCGTGGCTATTACCAACGAAGCCCGTCGCAGGCTTGAGATAGAGGCAGGCAAGGCTCGTCGCGAAGGATTGCCTGAACCATCGGCTAAGTTTACTATGAACAGGTTTGCCTTGCAATTGGAGGCAAATCGGCAGCTCGGCGAGTTCATCGAGACGCAGAAACGTACGTGGAGCGATGATCTCGAGTTCGTCGGTGGTTTGTTTGAGCAGATAGAGCAGAGCCAGATATATAAGGACTATATGGAGAGCAAGGACGATAACTACGAGGCCGACCGTGAGTTGTGGCGCAAGATTTATCGGACGCTCATTCAGGAAAATGAGAAGCTCGACCAGCTGCTTGAAGAGCAGAGCCTCTATTGGAATGACGACAAGGAGGTGGTAGACACCTTTGTGCTGAAGACCATCAAGCGCTTCGACGAGAAGAACGGGTCGAAGCAGGAACTGTTGCCCGAGTATGACAGCGAGGAAGAGCAGGACTATGCCCGCAAGCTGTTCCGTGCCACCATCATGAATGCCAACGAGTATCAGCGCATGATGAGTGAGGCATCGCGCAACTGGGATTTTT